>JGI24159J19872_10005150_pt1 | contig 16845 bp, 14 predicted proteins | sample Ectturendosymbi4_FD_19872 | JGI IMG/M metagenome (IMG submission 19872) | reverse complement strand
TAAAACCTAGTTGTTATAAGGTTTACGAAAAAACAAGTGCAGTACATCATATTCCTTTTAGCTTTGACCGCCACATATGTGACCTTCCCTAGCATCACCTGAATTTGATGTCAGCACCCCCTGGGGGTTCTGCTAGCTGCCCCGACGGGAATGCGGCCCATATAGGTCGTCCAAGGAGCAGATGGCGTGCGTGACTACATCTCCGACCTTGCTTGGTCCCGTCTTGGTGTGGAGCCAGCAGAACTACCTGATATTGCTGTTGATCATGAGGTATTTCGTGTCCTCCTATAGGGTTGCTGCCCCCGCAACAATCCCCAGAGAAAAAGAGGGCATGAAAATGAATAAAAAAATGAACTGAATCTCACAACAAAAATCCGAAAAGCAATCCGTTCAAATTTCCGTTCAAAATCAAATTTTCCCGTTTATATTCGCAACTTCTGCTTGAAATATAAAGGTAAATAAAAGGTCATCCATATACTTTTGCCCTACTTTTAAAAACTTTGCACTCGTTCTGGAATACCACTGCTGAAGCACTGCTTCACGTACTTGTCAATACTCGAAAGCAAGTCTACATTTGCAAACCAAAAGCATTTTGAAAATATTTCGAAAATTGTTAAACTCTCTTTGAATTTTTTCCTAATTCTGTATATTTTTAGAAATGTTTGCCCGGTTTCTCACAAGACTTTTGGTTGAGGAAAGCAACTGAGCGGCTGCGGATAAAAAGTGTTGGTTGGAAGTGAATGAAACCACCTGGCCATTGCGACCTGGTTATGGAATTTTTAGGTAGTGCCATTCTGCGCCCAATTACCTAAGTTGTTGTTACCTGGTATTATTATTGCTTCACTCTTCACGTGTTCCCAACAGCTGGAATTACATGGAATGCTAACCACGCTGACCAGGTAGAATCCACTGGGTCGAATTGGATTGTCCCGGAGACCAAAACATGGATAGTTTAGTTTTATCTGTAAATAGTAACAATCATTTCCTTATGCGATGCTATGGGTGCAGAAAAAACGATAAAAAAAGCAAAAAATAAAGAAATTTATTTATGAATAGTGAATTTTTTGGTGCGATTGGCTGAACAAGAAGACCGATGCACCATGTCACGCATTTGAAATGCAATGCTTTATACGGGCATTTTCCTTTTTGAATAACTTAGTACTATTGCTCTGCGATATTTTCGAGACGCACAAATGATGTTTAACATATTAACAGCATGTGAGGTTTGCCCGGTGCCACGGGTGCATTAGAAACATGTGCAAAAATTCCGTACCATAATGGGAAGAAACGTAAACTACAATACGTGCAAATCAGAGTTGTAAATGGGCCTCAATTTGAAGCCCGAATCCGGCCCGAGCCGAAATCACAAGCCGGAACCCGGCCTGAGCCCGAAATTTATTTTTGAAGCCCGATTTAGGCCCGAAAGCCAAATTTACCAAGTGGATCAAGATATGCGCAACTGCGGGTTATGAAACAACGCAGTGTGCGGGTGTAGCTGCAGGTACCCGTTTTTGTCACAACCGAAATAGCAATCACCGTGACCAAAAGATTGGCTCAAAAAAGCACAAACTTAGCTTGTTTATGAACGATGAAATTGCGGAATGTTATGCTTCTCAAGGAAAAGAGACTTTTCCACGATGGGGCTATGGACATGAAAGAAACTATCTAGGATAGCGCTACAGGCATGAAAGCTGGCTTGTAGGTCATCGTTTCGTAAAACAAGTCAAGAATCGCGTAAGTGATTGATCTCTTCGACGCAATGCCATCCCGTGCTAATTTCATTGCCGTTGTTTTCGACCTCTCAAAAAGAGTTTGAGACTAATCCGAACAGAGATCATAAGCACACAGCCGTGTTTGCAAATACAACTAGCTGAAGAAAAATCATAATCACTTCATTCACAGAAATCACCACGGTGAGTGCAACAAAAGTCACGAAAGAAAAAATCTTCTACTCTGAATGTTATAAAAATGTTTTGTATGCAGGCCCGAAATCTGCTCGAAACATTTTGACAAACTTAAGCCCGAATCCGGCCCGACCCGACTTACGACTCTGGTGCAAATGATTCTTGCAAATGCTCTTGAAAACAAGTAAATTAAAATAACACATGCTTTATCACCAAACAAGAGCTCAGTTCTGCAGCGAGTCTGAGAAAAAACACAGTTGGCAGTCAAGGAAAACTCACATTTTCACTGTTATTGTGATAAAGTTTATCACTAAAGCATAGTCACTGATTTCGCGACGGCTACCGCTGATCACAAAGGCCGTGGACAGACGCGCAGCGACTATGGACCGGATTGACGTGGTATAATGGCGCTGCTACACGCTGTGTTTAAGTCCGTCGCCGAATTTAATGTGCGCTCTTTCCAGGGTCAAAAAATATTTGGTACATTTCGTGCCGTATCTTATTTGACAGCATTTTGACCTACAGTGCCGCCTTTCCGGGTTCGACGATTCGTTACCCCCTTGTGTCCATTAGCACAGTTTGCGACAGCGATGACTGTACAGAACGTTTTTCTTTTCTCCTCGTGCAAAACGCGCCATAAATTTTCCGTTCCCTCTATTTTCCAGTTAGTGATGTTTTCGGCTCCAAAGGGTATAGCCCAAGGTATGCCATTTGAAGAGCTTTCTGACAAACTAAAGACTGAAAATCTGAGCTATGGAACCCAGATCGTTTTGGTAAGTACTCTTTGTTTAGCCAAGGCCTCATAGAAAACACTATACAAGTCCATCTAGGAGGCCTTGGTTTAGCGCGCAGTTGCAGTTTGCCAATCTGCGTTGAAGTACTTGTAGTTGGATGACAGTAGTGAGCTGCATAATTACTTTACTGTAAATAACCACAATTTTGTGCTTGTCTAATTTGTTAATCGTTTGTCGCGCGCTCGGCTAACCGACAGCTAAGTCTGTTCGCTCAGTTCAAGCTGCGCTTGTAGAATGCTTAGCTCTGTTTCTTTTGTGTTTCAGAAATCGTATCCGACTCTAAATTGTTGTTGAAGCTCGCTACTTAAATTATGACAAGTGTTTGCGCTGATCATCTTCCGTTCCGTAAGCGATCGCTGAAGAGAATGCGAGGCTGCAGTTCTGTTGATGCGCGGAATTTGTGAGGTGTTAGCGTAGGCGAAGGGTTGTCGGATACGTGTTGAAAAACTTTGTCAGTGCTAGCTCTCCACAACTTGCAACGAAGGCTGGCGCCGCAACAGGCATATTTGACCCGAACGTGATTGACATCGTTGGTAACCAAGCGAAAATCTCCTTAACAGTTAGCCTCATGAGCAGAGCACCTCCGTAAGGTCTTTCTGTACAAATATTCCGTCACGACAAATATGATCGAAACAACGTTTTGTCTATGACGGCACTTGGCTTATGATTGCGGTTGTTGCAGTGACGGGAATACCAGAGCCAGTTTTTGCTACAAGTGCGTTGATAATGAACTTATTTTGTTACCATTGGTTTAGGTGAGACTCGTAGCAGCAACACTTTTAAAATTGCGGTCAATAACTAAACAGCAAGACATTTTTCCCAATTTCTGTTCACCATTTTTGGCGGTATAACAGGTTGTGCTGTTCACAGATTGACTATAGCTCTCCCAACAATGTACTTGGACCAGACAGTGCAACCTCTATGCTTTGAAAGTGCTGAAGGTTTCGGCAACTACGGACAAAAAGAATCGTGGGAAGTTGGTTCGTACGCAATTAGTTTTAGACAAATAACACTGCACAGATATGGAATTCTCATTGGCAATCAAAGATCTAATGCGCCATAGTATTCTTCACGATTTTATGGTTGACAGATAGTTGATAATCCTTAACGATTTGTTGATAAACTTGTTCTCTTTTTGCAAAATGTCAACCTTTGTTATTACAACCGGTCTGAATGACAGATTTTTGAGCAGCGAAAATAGAAATAAAAGTAAAGGCCCATACTTACATGGTCGAAGGTTTTCAAAGATGCACCCTCTTGTGCAGTTGAAGATTTTGTGACAATGAAGTTTGATTCAACCTCATCGCCGTCTTCAAACACTTTTACCGTGAAGGCAATTTGTTCGTTCATAGCAATTATTGCTGCAAAACAAATGCTTAACTTGTAAAACCATGCCTTTGTATTCACATAAAACCCAGACCATCAAACATGAAGTATGTAACTATCTCTCCACATAATTGTCGGATTTTCAATACTGTCGGATTTTTAATTCAGTTTCGAGAGATTATTTTTTTAAAGCAACTCTAAAACTGTGAATAAAAACATCATCCACACATTTTCCTGCTTCTTTATTTCAATTCGTCTACATGTTTCAAATGAACTGTTCAAGTTTTGAGGTGAGGCATTGGTCTTTTGACACACACTATAGTAGCTTGTGACTTTGCACTATTTTTCGAAAAATTTACTTGTATGACACACGAAGAGCTTAAAGTTTTAGCGATTCAAGGTCCTACTCTTAAAGGTCTTTGATGGTATTTACTGATACAAACGTTCCCTGGACCAACTAGCTTTGATAAATTTTACAGGTGAGCAGCAACCGTTGACATTTACCACTCCTTTTGGAACACAGCAAATTTTAACTAAGACAAATCCGGTGCTTACTGATACCATCTTCAGCTAAAAGAAAAGAGTATTACGGAACATTCTTAACCCAGAATATTTATTTACATTCAAAAATATTTGACGATCAAGGCAGGCATCTCATTTTTCTAGGTAATAGTAAGAAAAACTTCTCTGGTGAAAAACATTGCCATGAAAAAACAACACGTTTTTGAAAAAGAGAAGAAACGGCGAAAAATCAAATGTTTTAAAGCCACTTACTCCTTGAAGCAAGTACCATTTCACTTCTCTTTCGAGCAACAAAATAACAATTTTGATGGAAATATTTCTGCGAAAAGACTACGGAAAACTAAATCGTGCTTATATTTATATTTGTAACCATGGGCGTCCGCAGGGGGGGGGCAAAACGACATTTGCCCCCTTGCAAATTGGGACTAAGAACCAAAAATTTCGAACAAACCTGAAGTAAGCAGCTTAATTCCGATTAATTTATTTAATTCTTACACTGACAGTTTATTTACCGGCATAACCTTCACACTGCACACGAGCCAGGTTCACTGTTCTGATTCAATGCGCTGTTGAGAGCTTGTGTCCGCTCCTTTCCAGGCAAAACTAGGTTGCGATTGCGAAGCTTGCATGCGGATTGTTCTACTGTTGGTCCTTATTGCGTAACAATAACATGGCAGCAAATCCTCAAAGGTTTACTTCAAGTTACGGTAGTAGCAAAGGTTGCGGCAAGTTTGAAAAGTCCATTGTTAGTGTCAGTGCCGGATTAAGGTGGCGCGAGGCCTTTAGCATATAAACAGCGTGCGGTGGGGCCCGAAGTTAAAAATACACTTGAACAAGTGAACCACTGTTAAATCATAAATTCTTTGCACACCATGTGCCTTCCATTATGCAGACTAAATTTCGTAAATACGAAAAACCTGGTGCTAAACAGCAACTGGTGTGTAGATTATGGACTATGGACTGGCATCTCTGCCAGTTGCACTGGTGTAGGAGGCGAGTGCAAGCGCGCCCCCAAAAGTTTTTATTTGGTGAAAATCCAGTCAAAATCCGTGGAAATCTGGGAAAAATCTCTGAAAACCTTCACAAAATCCCTGAAAATCTGAGCAAACTCCCTGAAAATGTGAGCAAAAAGGCGCCCAACATGCTTTGATTTTAAAAAATGCCACCCAAAATCACATTAAGAGCTTTCTTTTGGAGGTCACATTTTTGGAGCTTTTTTTTCAGGCAAGTTTGTGCAACAATCCTCCGCACCCCCAAAACTTTGCCTGTTCCTACACCTATGGCCACTTGAACTCATTGCACCTAGCTACTATTTACAGCTCATACGGTGTCAGTTGCTTGTAAGGTACCTTGATAAAACAAGATAAAGATGAGACTAGGAATAAAGTTTAATCAATCATGCCCTATCGTAAATCACCGCTATACGTAAATCACCGCTCGTAAATCACCGCTGCAGTTAATTCCTAAAGAAAAACAGATTTTCAGAAGAAAAACCCAGAAAAGCATTGAAAATCACAGATCTAAGGGCAAAACCGCATGTTTGGCGCCACTGGCCAAATCATTGTGAAAGTACCAAAGATGTAACGCAGCTTATAGAACAGGTCAATGCGACCTAATAATATTTTCTAAAAATGCCATTCAAAACAGTGCGATCAAGCAATATCTGGAAATTGCTGCAGTTTGGCCTCAATGCCTGAATGGTCCCATAATGTTGCAATAGCATTCATTTAACTTCTTATGACAAATTTAGCAACACAGTGACTTCTTGGACTGAAACAATTTCATACATGATCCGGGTGGATATTACGGGAGGCATACGAGGTAGTTGCCTCGGTCTCCCCTCTTTCAGAGATGCCGTGAGGGCCCCTCTTTTGAGTGTTTTGCACTTAGTTTTTGCAGTGCTTTGTTAGAAAGCTTATGAATGACTCTAGAGCCACATTTAAGCTCTGAACCAAGTCATACGTTTGTCAAAATAAAGCAAAAATTGTGTGCAAACGTTCTAAAAGGAGCGCCTCAACAACCGTGTAGATGTATGTAGACAAACAAGAATATAAAATCAAATGACTTCAAAAAATTTACGATATGAAATTGACTTCCACGCAGAAGCAAATTCCCAGACAGAATGAAAAATTTGACTTGTTTTCAGCGAATGAAGATTCTGTATAGCGTGTGCAAAATATAGGACCCCCTTTCTGAGAGTTTGCCTAAATTCTAATATCTACCCTTGCATATAGAGAACAATTTTCACAGAAAGGACCGCGGGGACCCCGAAAGCGCAGGGCTCGTAGCAATTGCTACATTTTCTACTATTGTTAATCCGCCACTGGTTAGTGTGAGTATGACCTATGTACGTGAGTGAACAGCTTTAATTAAACAACGCTTATGCAGGCTTTTTTTTCACACAGTAGGCTACATAGAAATACGTGTCTTGTTAGAATACAACTAGGCAGGCTTGTGGGAATATGTATTAATCGTTTAGTTAAGTACTTTTCGAAGAGTGAAAGCGTGGCTTAAATCGACGATGTCAGATGAGCGCTTGCCCGGTTTATGTATGAGGAGCGTTCACCATTAAAAATCAGCACAGACAAGCAAGGTTTTATTGAAAGGGTGCTTGATCGCTTTGGACGAGATCCCAGACATTTGCAGCTCTTGTTTTTAAGCGACGCTGACAAGTCTTGCTCGGTAAAATAAAGTCACGATTTGTGGTTTCGTTAGGGACCATGGCAATATTTCATTGAAAATAAGTATCCTGCTTGGAAAATCTGCGGACGGCCTATTATGTAAATCAGGGGTGGGCAAATTACGGCCAGCGGGCAGCATTTTGAGCGGTCGCAGGGCAGCCAAACGTACGTAGATAGTATTTATTTCGAGTCTATACCAAAGTAATTTATCGATTAGATTAGGTATTCTCGAGATTTCATTCCGTCTATGTGTACTACAGCAGTGTCAATGTGAAACAAAACAATAAAAGTTATAATAGCATTATCATTAATATACAATATTTTGAAAGTAGAGTGTAACTGAAGCGTACAAATGTAATATATGCGCCCCCCAGTAGCAATAAAGTTTTCAATGGTGGCCTTCCGTAGAAAATGTTTGCCCACCGCTGGTGTAAATTATCGTAATGTACCTGGTTATTGCTCCCAACAAAGCGCATTATTGTACTTGTTTCCGCAATATGGGCGTCGGAAGGATTTTTTCCAGGGGAGGCGAAATGTGGGACTTTTCCAGGGGTAGTCAAACAGACTTTTTCCGGAAAGGTTCATTAGTGGTGAAATTTCATTTTACCACTAGAAATTAACAATAAATCTTTTTTGCTAAAAATGTAATAGGAAAATGTCAAATTTCAAAATCCAGGGACTTGGTCCTCCCAGTCCCCCTACCGACGCCCAGCAACACGGGGCATTACCTTTGGAGCGTAGAAAGGGTAAAATGTTTTGTTAACGTCCATTTGCACTGCATCGTCAGCAGTCTGAAAAAGGTAAGCAAAATGTCGATGTTGCACCCCCTGGAAAAATTTCTGCGGAAGCCATGTTTGTAATAGCTGTTGCTTTCTACTAGCGATAAAGCGATCGTTATAATTAACTGAAGCAGAAAAGACTAATGCAAATCTCTATAACTTGTGCAAAGGCTGCAACCGATTTGAAAAACGTCTTGTTTTTCGAATTTTCGTTTTATGTTCCGTTTGGACTCAAAGATAAACCAAATCTTAACTTTCAATTTGAAGAACTATTTTGAGCTTTGACTTATAAAATCAGATAAACCGGTGTTTCGTTTTTTGCAAGTAGTTTGGTATCTGACCGATCGCGATTAAAATGAACTTTGTATACCTTTACCACGCCGTCATGAAAAATGCAAAACATTGGATTGCTTCTTAACCACATTTGGCTGTCTCAATGTTGTTATATAAATACTTCTGAAGTTTGCTTACAAATGTGAAAATGATCTCAAAAACTCATTTTTTCACAACTTTTAAGTGCACCAAACGTTTATTTCTGACTTCGCTATTTTCCTATTTTGAACATTTCCAAAACGACAATCTGAACGAAGCTGCTCAATTTTGAGAAAACGTTTTTGTGAAAATACTTACAAACTCGTTACCTCGCTACAGACGAAGTTTTTGGCGTTGAACACTTAGGTCATCCGGGAAGTCTGTTCACAAAGCGATGACTGTGTGTTTATAGCAATGCTGACAACACGAATGTACGCCTCCTATCACAAACAAGGATCCACCCACTTAAAGCATATTCCCCGTACGCAGGAGCGTTCGAGCCTCGTTGACTCATTGCATATGTGCCTAAAATTCCACAAGGCAACTCGGCAAAACTTGCAGCAACAGGTTGCCATATATACTTGCCGCTGCGAGTTTGACGCCAGGTGACGTTAAAAGCGACTTTTCTCTCTTCCCTCTGATTCTGGTGAATGAAAAATTCAACTTTGACGTCTCGTGGACTGGGAGCTGATATGAATTGATTTTCCTGACGAGATTCTGCGTGGAAAGAAATGACACTGACTAGTGACTAANCCTTTCCAGCAAGGCAGCTAAAGAGCAACACTGAANACTTCGATCAGTCGGAAAATGTATTTATAAAGTGCNTAAGCCTCCAGCAAACAAGCAACAAATAGCATATTCCATTCGGTTCTTACGAAGGTACGTCATCAAATCATTTTTTGTTCGTTTGTTACAAAGGGCTCGTTATCATGCACTAAATTGATGTGGAACCTTCAAGACTTTAGCTGTACAAACGGGGTAGGCACGTCAGTTACCCTCCCATGGTCTAAAAGTGGTGAAAACCGTGCAAGATCTTATAAAAAGTAGGCAGAATTACATAAAAATCGGGCCAAAGTTGTTGAAGTTACGTAAAGTGATTGAAACCTCATACTTGGAATTTTTAATATGCATTTTGACAAACTTAATGAAAGTTGGACAGAGGTGTGAAGATGGCCTCTTTTATTAGTGCAGGGGTATGCAAGCTTTTTGCCAGAGAGCCACATAAGCTATTACATACACCAGTTCGAGTTCGAGGGCCGAATATCTTAACGTTATCTGAGCATTTCGGCATGTTTACATTCTCTCAAATCAACACGATTTTCGTAAATATATTAATTTTTCATTATTGACAAAATGTCTTCGCAGCCGGATGTAAATGGCTTCGCGGGCCGAATGGAATGGCTATGCGGGCCAAATTTGGCCCGTGATCCGTAGTTCGGAAACCCCTGGTTTGGTGTGTTGTTCACACATTTACAAAACAAAACGTGGAAAATTCTGGAAAATGTGGTGCAATCATTGAGAAAGTTGAACAAAATGTCTGTATCCACATAAATAAATGGGCTCGCGTACAGCTATGCGCAAAACCATCCACTTACCTAGGGCCACGCACTTAAAATCTTCGCTTTCTGGTCTCATCCGGTCTTCTTGATCAAGGCACGTGTGGTCGCAGGAGAGTTCGAGAATGTTTGCACATTGTGCAAAATCAACTAATGTTACGAAAAGTGAAATTTTCCAGTAATGCATCATCCCGTGAAGAGGCGCTAAAAGATCAGAAAAAGTATTCTGTTAATAAAAATCTAAGTCACATTAATTTGCATTTTCGTGAGGTTTCGCACGCAGCAATAATTTCTGAAACCTGCAAAAAGCTGTGATGTTCTTGCAAAAATCAAAAATTTTCCACAACAATATTGTGAAAACACGGTATAATTTTTACACTGCAAATAAACCAGTTGTTTTTAGTATTGAAGTAAAATATAAAAGCAAGGTCAGTACAATGCTTTTCAACTTTGTCTTTAGAAGATGGGTTTCAGATCAAGCGTTTGCTTGTTACATACCCAGAAGACATTCTGATTTACAAAACACATGTAACTTACTTACGCAACAACTGTAATTGTGCAGATCTGAATGGTTAATAACCACATGATTTGTTTCTGTCTGACATGAACATTTTGGAAAAGAAGATCAAACACCAACTACCAGAGGAGATCGGTTTCATATGAACCTGAAGAACTTTCCCTTTTATTTGATTATGTTCTACAGCCTCTTTCGATTTGATATCATTAATGAAGTAAAGAGGGGAGTGCTCGATGTCGAAATCAGCCAACATTTTCGAGGCCAACGCTGAAGCGCCAACTAGGTATTGTAAAAACTATTAAGCGTAATGAATGACTTTGCCTCCAAAGCCTTCCACAACAAAAGTTTGAGCAACATCTTTTTTACTTCAATTCACACCACACATTAGTGGTAGAACTCAGCCACTGCGCAGTGAAATGTTCACTGTATCATATATTCTGGATGATCGAACAAAAACTTACAGGCTCAAGAATTGATAATCTGGTCAGAAATGAAGGATACGGCCCGACAAAACTACGAGCTAAGGCAGATGCACAAGAGCAACAAAATCTGTCAACGGTTTATCTAAATCGCAAGATTAAGACTACTGACTACCTGGCACCTCTAGAATTCCACCGCCGTTCCTCATCAATTGCGAAGACAGAGCTGTAAATCAGTATGCTTTTTCTGCCGTGATGAGTAAATATGATGGGAAACTTCTTTGAGCAATCTCGTAGTTTTAAATTTCGGTAAATAAAAACTATTATCGACACGAGACTAACAAGTGAAAAGTTCTTTTGCTGGAAACACCAAAGCTACTAAGTTGTATTGGCCAGCTCTGAGACCTGAACAACGCGTAATGACGTATCCTTTGTTCGCAATTGTATCTTCCGACACAAGTCGTCCAACGCTGTTGCGTCTATAGATTTTGCAGATTGTCTCGAAAACAAACCTTCACACGGTTTGATAAAACAGATCAACGTGTGTCACAGTGAAAGAAGTCCTAAAAGTACAGTGCTTTTGTTATGTCAACACAATCAATGCACAATAGAGGTGGATCAGGTTACAGCAGTTCTGCTGGATAGACAATTACTGTCTCCACTAAGGCTTTTCATTGGCGCTGAAGCACATCAACGAATCCCCATACAGTGTTGATGTGATTTGCCCAGTGTTGCTTCATTGAGACCCATTTGAAACTCAGTAACTTCTGGTGCTAAAAAAACGGTTTGAAACAACGTACAGGGTTTTAGCGGAAATCTGCAGACTTTACCACTGATTTTAGAACAAATTGCTGAAAGTTCCCACCGCCTTGATAGCAAAATTTTTAATTTCTCGTTACCAATACAGTTCATTCTACAACATGCGCTCTTCGATTTAGTGTTACCGGATTTTGAAAAGCGATATAAAAATAGCTTTGGTAAACAAAGCCTGCTAGCAAAATGGAAAGAAATATGGAAGCAAGCATGTTACTTACTCAGTAGGGATTGGAAACCGGGATCCCGGTTTAGAGAATTCCTGGGAATTTGTGACTTTTTTCATTTCCCGTTTCCCGGTTCTCCGAACAAAATTCCCAGGAATACCCGGATGGTATCATTATGTCACCAATTTGAAAATATTGTAAAAAATATTTCATTTTGTACTTCGCAAACAAAAATTCGTGTAGGCTGCCTACAGTTATAGACCAAACATTTAACGTTGAAATTCGTAGTTGCTCCACAGCGAATGCAGTGAATCGAGTGTTGCAATGGTAGAGACAGCCCAGACTTTTGTGGTGGGCCGTGTTGTGACGGCATAATCATATTTCTCTCAAACTTGTCCTCCCGGGGAACAACTGATTTAAACCGGTTTAGTAGTTAGCTCTTAGATGTCGAGCCGACTGCACGTGTGTTGTAATCATAACAAGCATAACTGAGCAAGCAAATCATAACTGAGCATTCCACCAACCTCAGTTGAGGTGGAAAGAGCTTTCTCCGCTGCGGGCTTGTTTGCCACCAAAATTAATTCGCGGCTGAGTAACCAATCAGTCAATGCCCTCAGTTTTCTGCAAAGCTGTTACAAAAAAAATAAATAAAAAACTTGCATGCATTATTGCCTGTTTGATTTCGCTTGTATTGTCACTTGCACATTATGTCATTTTTGCCGTTTTTTTTTTCCCGGGATCCCGGGATTGAGTTAAGATTTTTCCCGGTTTCCCTTCTTCGTAAAAACCGGGAATTTAAAAACCCTGTTACTCAGTGCAACAGAAGGGAGAAATTAACTCTCTTCCATCGACGTAGTTAGGTACTTCTGCATCACGTCATTTGGTTCGGTGCATGTAGATAAGTGAATGACGTTAACAAAGGAAAATGTGACACGATCTCACAAAAGTGTAGTTAACTATCGATAAAATACTTTGATACGAAACTGTGGCCTACATGCAAATACAAAACAAAAGAAGAGCAGTCAGCAAAAATTTATGTATTTAAACACTGATGCCTAAAGTGCTAATGCTGTGAAAACAGCACAATAAACAGAGATTTTGATATTGGGATAAATACATGGGGCAGCAAGCTGGTCTACCTCATGGACAGATAATTTTAAATGCGCCAGTAAGTTCAGCGAAAGTCAGGCTCCACCAGCCAGCTGCACTTCTACTTGTTATGCAAAATTAATCAGTGCCAGTTTCTTAATGTATAAGCATTGAAGCGATAACCTGTTTCTAAGAATTTGGACCCATCTCTATTCTTGTCTCGGCTGTCAATTAACCATCATTATGTAAGCAAAACTTGCAATAGATTTCTCAAACACTCAACACGGTTCGCATCAAGGTGATAGAAGCGTTTATGTGATAAAAATTCTTATTTTTCTCACAATCGAGTTTCGTTTCTCTACGAGTCGCTCAACTTTATGTAAAACCGTTAACAGCAAACCTACCAGGAGGCCTGCAAAGCAATGCTCATATTCTTGCTCTGATTCAATATAAATAGGAACAAGGAAAAGACGTTTAAAGCTACTGCGCTAAAATTAACCTTACTGCGGATTTTATTAGTGACATATTTCCTGCTCTTGCCTACACTTCAGATACAAACCAGCCATGCAGCACTGTGTCACAACAAGTCGACCTACGAAGCACGAAGGTGCAAAACTGCTCAAATTAGATCGAATTATTAGCGATTCATATCGCAATCGCAGTGCGTTACCTGGTTGGGCGATTTGACCCCCGAGGCGAGATCCTGAAGCGCGCCTCCCGGAAAAAAATCAATTTTAATTTTCTTTTATTCCACAACTAAATCTGCAAATAATTTTGAAAGAAACAACAGGAAATGTTTGCAGCAGACTGTTAAGTGCTGCTATAGGGATGCAAACGACGCAGTACACATGTCTTTGCATGATTTTAAGGAACGAAGGTCACATTCATGCAAGGATGTAATCAGGGAAAAAATGTAGGGATCACTGTGGTCCAAAAAGAAACAGACACTGTTGCTTACAGGTGAATAACTTGTAAATTTGAAAAAGAAACTAGAAAAAATCGCCGACATCTAAACGCGACATCAAGTAGTAACGACACGCCGTTCCCCATCTAAAAACTACAGAAATTTCTACAAGGTGATTGCAGTGTTCTTGTTCTGTTAGACTTCTTAGCATACGCGTATAGGAATCCGTTTTTGCAGAAGAGTGGCTTTCATAAATGGCGTTTCACCTTTAAGACGTGGGGTGCTACATCAAACATACAGTAGATTGCACCTGTGTGGTAGAACGACTATAAGAAAGCATGATCACTCCAAAGCCATCCCGAGCAAGGGTTTTACGTCACTTGAGTTGTCCAATCACCACTATACCGCACTTTGTATCCCCCAGAAAGTCCCGAGGAAAAGGCATCTAATACGTTGCGTCTATGAAAAATATTCCCGATATGCCTGTCAGTTCCCCATAGCTAAACTGATTGCCTGGCATGGCTGAAGAGCTCAGTTTCTCTCTTGAGAGACTAGCTCAAACAAGCTAAATTTAATGAAAACTCCCAACAGAATCAAGCAGTTTAAAAATATTTTACATCACTTTCAAAGTTGATTTGCTTGAACAGTACAGTAGTGCAATTGCCTGACAATCTTAAACCAGATCTCCGTACAATAGCTCGATTCGCTGAAAGTTTCCCTTTGTAATGGGGGTTAATCTTCATCTGCCTATCATTCGATATTTTTTCAATTTGTTTTTTGTATCCTATAATCATTTGCATTGTCAAAGAAACGTACATTAATTTTAGTGTTTTGTTCTCTTCACACTTGTGAAATTAAGTGTCCCATCATGACAACTATGATACCATGACTATCGAGACCAGGGGTCACCAACCTTTTTGAAAGTGCGAGCTACTTCTTGTGTACCGATTAATGCAAAGGGCTACTAGTTTGATATACACAAAGCCTACACTTTGCCCTGTTTTGTTGTGTTATTGCGTTTCATCATTTCCAACGTTTTTTCATTTTACACTTCCACGTATTTTCTCTGGCACGCTGTCACCATTGTTATAACGAGTTGGCCAGCTTTGCGTTTTTTTGTCTTTGTACGTCATACTACTCATTGTTTCTTCTTATTGGTATTCTACATGTTTTGTGGTTGAAAACATTGCCCTGAAGAAGCTCACTTGAATAGGTGGGCGAAACATTGGCTGATAGTAAAATATAATCACCTTGTTTATCTTATTCATCTGTTTGTTTGATTTGAAACCTGGTTGCAGGATGAACCGTTTGCTTTTTGCTGACGAACTGGTGTTGCATACGTGGATCTTCTCAACAGGGTCTTCAGCACGCATTTGATCAGTTTTATGCTGCGTGCGACCAAGCAGGAACGAAAATCAGCACTAAAACTATTGAGGCATTGTGTCTCTTAGGACGCCCAAGGCAGTGTTTTCTGCAAGTGAGCGGCAGTACACTGCAGCAGGTGGAGACGTTCAAGTAGCTTGGGGTGGTAGTAACGAAAGTCTGAGCAAAGGGATTGATACACGGATTGGTAAAGCAAACGCAGTTCTGCGTGAGCTTTATTGCTCTTGCTCCGTGGTGACGAAACGGGAGTTTTCAAAGAACACAAAGTTTTCAGTTTTTAATCGGTCTTCGTTCCGATCATCACCTGTGGTCATGAATCTCAGGTGACGACTGAAAGAATACTGTCAAAAAAACAAACGGCAGAGATGGGATATTTACGAAGAGTTCTCGGTGTGACACTTCGTGACAAAGAGCACATGGTCTGAAATCCGTAAAGTCCGAGATGTCAAGCCACTTCTCCGAATCGAGAGATTCCAGCTATGTTAGTTCAGCCATGTATCGAGAATTTTCCAGTAAAGAAAGGCGAATTGAGTCCTTCAAGATACAGATACAGTCTACACCCACGGGAAAGCGGCCAAGAGGTCGTCCATGGACCAGATGGAGTGACTACATCTCCGACCTTGCTTGGTCCCGTCTTGGTGTGGAGCCAGCAGAACTATCTAAGATTGCTGTTGATTGTGAGGTATATCGGGTCCTCTTAGGGCTGCTGCCCCCGCGACTCTCCCCAAAGGAAAAGCTGGCACGAAAATGAGCAAATGAATGAGAGTGTAGGCCTACATTCAACCTTTCTATTCAGTTTGTTTGCCAAAAGTGAATGTCGTATTCAAATAATTCAGCATATTTAGACGGAAACTTGCGTTTTTGTGAAAATGAGTTAAAAGTATCAGATATAGAAGGGAAAATGGTGTTGACACCCTGAAGCTCCACCACGATGCCCTTTTAAAAACCTTAAAAAACACTGCATAAAGAATGCGTTTTTGCTGCAACAAATGAACCTATGAACTTCGTAATGCAAATAGCGCAAGGCCTACTAGCTTCGCAAAATGTTACCACCAGTCAGAACTTTCTGTTGCAATCGCTTCACTGTCGAAAATCAAATTGATGCCAAAACGAAAAGTACGGCGATTCGAAGGCAGACTATCTGCTTCGCAGGCAGTCTACCTTAATTCGAATTAGAAACGTGCGTTATTTGAAGAGAACATATGTACATAGCAATTAGTGTTTTGGAAAGGTGCGATGCACGTTGGTTCGCCGGGAAGTTTTACGTTACAGATCATTCGTCAAGCGCCATGTCTTCATGTCACAAAACTCTCGCTGTGGTTGGCACAAGTTCATAGCGTTCGAAACACCATCTCGAAGTCCGCATTGCACAGATTGGTTTGCATAATAGCATCACTTTTAGGAAAAAACTTTGACAAACTCCAATAAATTAGTGCATATTGTGACACTGTATCACAACACCAGCATATCCATACCATGGAAATTTTTTGTATAAGTAGTAGTTCACTCCGGAACTTTACAAAACCAAGTTGTGGAAATACTATGTACACTATTCTGCCAAAATTTCGCACGTCTTTTGTCTACACCAGTGATAAACAAACTGTGCTCCAGTGACCATGTTTGGTTCATTATGCCAACAGCATTGGCTCACAAAAGTTTTCTGAAAATAGACCTCGTGT
>JGI24159J19872_10005148_pt1 | contig 16850 bp, 10 predicted proteins | sample Ectturendosymbi4_FD_19872 | JGI IMG/M metagenome (IMG submission 19872) | reverse complement strand
CACACCAGAAACTGTTGCACATTTTCTATTGGTTTGTCCTCAATACCACGCACAACGCGCAATCCTGCTGGCGAAACTGCGCAAGATCGGCGTCACTGCGACTACTGCAGACATCCTCCGCAACCCAGGAGCATCGTGTCTTTTCAACACTTAGTCGACGCGACAAATCGAACCCTCTGAACTGATTAACCAGCAGTAAGACGTGGCGCTAAAAGACCGGTGATGACGAAGCACCAACCTCCCCCCCATAATAATGTATCTTAAGTTACTTCTATTCGAACGTCGTCGTCGTCCGTAGCGAGGAGACGCAAAATGATTGAGCTACAAATGGAACAACAAGAGATGGAGTTAAAACTGCATCAGATGCAGTTAGAGCTCGAATCAAAGCAAGCGAAGCTGAAACTAGATGGCAATTAGAGTGTATCAAGGCAAGCGAAGCTGAAACTAGATGCAAATATGACAAAGGCTCGCACTAATGCACAAATGGAGATTTTTAAGCTGGTGCCATGTCAGAAAGTGCGCGAAACGCAAAAACCGGTAATTGTGTCTTAGTAAACGCGATAACCTAGTGTCTGGTGAAAATGGTGTTTTTACCATGCCGTCTGTTACTGTATCAGATTCTTGTCGATTCTCTGCAGCATACAACTGTCCTCCTAGCTCGCAGATATTTGTTTCGTCTGCGAACACCGTCCCTATGCCAAGCTTGGTGCATGCGAAGGAGTTGGTACCTGCGAGTTCCCATCGTCAGTAAACGGTCGTTCCAGCGACAACCCCGTATCAAACCGGATTTGATGATTTCTCTTAAGAGGGCACCCTAAAACAGAGGTGAAGGTGTTTCAGTGGGGCCTGCTCTGCCGCAAGCGAACTCTAGAGCAGGTCAAATGAAACGACGATGACGTGGCAGCTCTAAACACCATACCAAATTTAGGTTCCGCAATCCGAGAAGGTATAACGATGCCAAAAAGGAATTTACCCGTGTTTGATGGTGATCCATTACAATACTTTGGCTTTATGAAACGCTTTGAAGAAATTGTGCTGAAGCAAACTTCAGAACCAGCTTTGCAATGAGAATACCTCAAGAGGTAAAGCTGCCGAAGCTGTGCGATCTTGTGTCGTTATCAGTCCCGCGTCTGCTGCATTGCAAACGGCTCTCGACAGACTGGCAAGTAACTTTGGCCGTAAACACGTCGTGGTTTAAGCACATTTAGAGGGCATCATTAAAAGCCCTCCCATAAAGTCTGACAAACCAAAGTTGGCTACAGATATGTACAACTGTCAAGTAACTCTGGAGGCTTGGGGTTACGGTAGTGAACTGAATAGTTTACAAACTTTTTCGCAGATTGCCGATCCGCCTGCAACGGAAGCTAAGCGATCGAGTTGATATTAACTCTGTAGGTTACGCTACAACGTGCTCGCAAATGTTGTCATTTATAGAGGAAGCTGCAGATCGACCAAATTCCTTATTCGGTAAGGTATTGGCAGAACCTTCCACGAAAAAAGACAAGCATCAGACCCAACAAAATCAACCGCAAGAAATGTGTTCTCTTTGCAGTCCTTACAAGTAGCAACGAAATCTTATCAAACAACCTGTGTCAGTTGTGGAGCAAACCATGCTTTGTGGGAATATGACACTTAATCTTAACGGTAGAAGACCGCCGGAATGCAGTAAAAGCAAAACGTTTGTGTTTTAAATGTTTAAAATTGAATCACGTGTCACGAGAGCTATTTTAAACGAGACTGTGCGGTTTGTAACAGACCTCACCATACTCTTTTACATAAAGACGTTCCTCAGAAAAGAGAGCGACCTCTACTGTCGACGATGCTTCGCCGTCATACAAAGCTTCATCAGCGTCCACCGCGAACGTTACACCCGCAAAGACCTCGAGTCAGCGAGTACGCCTGATGGTTCTTACGGTTCGAGTGTTCGGTGAAGACCCGACAAACTTTGCGGATACTTACGCTTTTCTCGATTCAGTTCCGAAGTATCGTTTTGCACAAACGCCTTGGTGAGAAGATTGCATCTTAGTGGCATTGCATCTTAGTGGTTGTTAACATAAATAGTTGGAGTTATTGTCACTCTAAGGTTACCTAGAATTACAGAAAGCATTCCGACTGATCAAGATGTTGATCACTACAAGCACTTGAAAGGATTGCATTTTCCGGAGATAGCGTCTGCAGGAGTTGAGATCCTCATCGATGCAGGCGTCTTGCAAGCTCACGAAATCACTGATACGAGATCCGGTTTGATGAATCAACCGTCATAACTGGGCTTGGTCGGACCCGACCAATATATGTCAGATGGTGAGTGTTCAGCTAACTTCTGTAAAACAGATTTATGCCAACAAGTGTTGAACATGTTTGAGCAGAGTTTAACGAAGATAACCATGCAGATTGCGATGTGTTTTCGGTAGAATATCACGTTTTCTTAAGATGATGGGCGATTCCGTGATAAGAACTGGCGGTCACTATCAACTGCCTCTTCCATGGAAGAACGAAGATATATCACTACCCAAAAACCGTTCAGTAGCGGAGAAAAGATTGCAAGCTTTGAAGCGCAGGTTTGAGAGAGACTGACTATTTTAACCAGTACAGAGAAATTGACTGGTTGTTGCGCGAGGGCTACGCAAGAGCGACTGCGTCGCTGAAGTGAATGATTTGCGTCACTGATGGTTTATGATCAATGTGTGATTAAACGAGTACGAACGGTAGTGGGCGAGTAGTGGTGCATTTTTCATTTTCACAGAGAGTTTACGTAACAGAAGGTTACAAGTTTCATACCGGAAAATACAGCGGCATTGCAAAAATTTAATCAGTTGATCGAACTTGAGCTACTTCACATGAGCTCTAGCTTCATGTTTTCTAGAGAATCTTGGTGCTTAGTTTCGATCTCAAAGGGGGAAATGCCCGTTTCCCCCTGCGGACCATGGGCGTAGCCGGGGGGGCTAAAGGGGCCATGGCTCCCACCAAAATTTTAGAAAATTAGTCATTTGTGCTTTGAGTGGCGTTTTTCTAAACAAAATTATGTTATTCGCCTAAACTCTTAACATTTTGGCCCCCCCCCAAATTTTTTGGCTCCCCCCAAACTTTTGGGCTGGCTACGCCACTGCTGCGGACGCCCATGGTCAGAAGTGATGACGTTTTTTTTCAAATTTCGGCAAAATGCACAAATTTTGAATCTCGAGTCTCGGTCTCGAACTTCAAGTCTCGGTCTCGAACTTCAAGTCTCGAGTCTCGGTCTCGGAGTTTATGATGAAGTCTCGTCTCGAAATTTTAACCAGGTCTCGGTCTCGAAGGTCACGGTTTGGACTACATCAATGGCTGTAATAATAATTCAGCACGACATTTACAAGCTCACAGTTAAAAATTACAGCTAGTTACTGTAGTCTTCGAGATCCGGTTTTTACCGCGGAGGTGTGCAGACGTGTCTCTCGTAATCTTGTGCATTGCTAGGATTGACTCCAGTTGTTTTGTTGTAGAGGATGGTTATTAGTGTTTCATCATAAAAATTAACCGTACAAGCAACCATTGTTATACCATGCTCGTGGAACGTTAGATGATCCGACAAAATTGCTAGTTACGTATTGTTGACATGCCCGTAGCCTGGTGGTAAATGCGTCGGCTTCGGTGCTGGTAGGTCTGGAGTTCAACTGAGCCTTGATTTACAAAGACTTGTAAATTGGTACCGCAGCCTTGTTGCCAGGCTCAGTGTACCGAATAGCTGCCGGGACCATCTCTTGGGGGCAGTAGTCTGGAAGTACAAGAGAGTCAGATGACTGAAGACCTTGTAAACATTTGCACAGTTGTGGGGCTCTGTGACCGCCGTTTTCATGAAGTGTCGTCAAAACTCCAAGTCTTTAGTAACTGCACCTCAAATCTACAGGAAAAGAGCAACTGGAAAAGCTTTCCAAAAATATAACGAAATACTGTCTTGTGCCATATCCAACACGGCTGAAGACTTCAGCCAGCCAGAAGTCTTGTAATAGGTCGACTTTTAAATTGGGATGTAACAAGTCTTGCATTTCCATTCTGACGCATCGAGAGACAAAAGGAACTCCCGGTTAACGCAGACGTTCGAAATAAACTTGCTCCATATTGCAGAGGCTTGACGAGGGGAGCAGCGTGGGCACAATTCCCCGACGACGAATCACTGTTGGGGGGACGAAAAGTATCAACAATGTTACAAGCACTCTCTTACTACAGTACATTTGCTTCTGAAATAACTCAAGTTCGAACATGAGGCCAAACTTGCTTCTTGCCCCGGGCGCCATATAACCTCGTCACGCCCCTGACATGATGTAACCCAGTTTATAAAAAGTTATGTTTCAACTTGTGCGGATTTTAACAGACACCACGGAATTTGCTGAAGTTCTTAACCAGATTGCTTTGGAATTCTTGTGTCGCGCTTGCTGCTATTCAGCTCTAATTTTACGCTAGTAGTTAAGGTATGTGTAACACATTGGACCTTGTTATTGTCTCATTCAGTTGCTATAGTAAATTTTTCACCGGAGTCAAGTGAGTTTTCAGGTAGTGACCATTCGATAATTACTAACCTATCCATATTAATGGTCTTGAAGCCAACGATGAGCAACGTCTTGCCTACATGGAATAGGATTAAGTATCTGTCTGTCAGCGAAAGCTTTTATTCTCGAATTTAACCTACGTAAGGCTGCAAATTTCTCGATACCTCAAAACTAAATCCACGAATAAAATTGCCGTTGCCTGGTGGAACAAGGATTAGAAGTTTCACTGAAGCTCATTATTGAGTAGACTCGCATTCAGGGATGTAATACTAAAAAAGAGGTGTGGGAACGCCGTTCCCACACCAAATGAAAGGAAGATTGCACCAAATAGTTCGCATAAAGTGAGCATTCGCCTACAAGAATTTCCACACTGGATCTTCCTGTTTCACTGTAGACTTTGACTGGCAGTGCGAATCTGCGTGTCGCCAGCACATCTGTGAGATCGCAGCCATGTGTTGTGGTTAAAATTAACCCCAACATGCTTCTACAAGAAAAACAATGACTATGTGAAAAAGAGTACTCCTCTGTTACTTTGGAAAGAACTGAAGAAACAATCGTATATGTTATGTGCAACAAACACATGAATATTGCAAAAACAATATGTGTGAATAAGTTACTAACCTGAATTGTTACTAACCAGTATTGTTGTGTGACATGGGGTAGAAATCACAGCAAATTCAGGAAATAACAATTATCACCCCATAAAGTAAGAGAGTAATGCTATCTGAACAGTGGCGCCGGTGTATTGAATAGTACCAATGGGACTTTAACAATTACGAAAGTGAAAAAGAATGAGCGAGTCAGTCTGAGATACTGTGTGGGAAACAGGGTGTAGCAGAAGGACTTTGCTCATTCAGAAAAAAAAACAGAATGAAAAGACTTAATGGTCAATACAGAACATCCTAAAGAAACCATTGGTCAAAGCAAAAAGCAATGCTTGAAGCAAGCATGGTAAGGGCAGACACCAGGTGTGCCGGAAACAAACGATGTACAAGGGAACTGTATAAATAGAAAAGGAGAAAAGAACTATTACCAAATAAGTTAAAGATGCAATGCTACCCGAGCATTGGTACGGGAGCATTGGTACATTAGCATTGGTACAGGAGCTTTGGTACAGGAGCTTTGGTACAGTACCAAAGGTACAGTACCAAAGGTACAGTACCAATGTAGGGGTCACGTGTGATAAACCTAGATATATATAAGAATTTGTGGATAAAAGGGCCACAATTTGGAGGTCAGAATCATTCTGACTTTGGCAGTCTGTGGAGCTTGCGGGTAGTAGTGGCAAGCCCATACAAAATTCTGAACCTGACTTTCTTGAACTCACGGGTAGTAGTGGTGAGTCTACTATAAGTCGCAAAGGTTCTAGGGTAGTTAAGGATGTATATTGCAAACAATAGTCAGGCATCGTTTCGAATCAAAATGTAAGTACAAAGCTCCGTAATATTTTATGTAATAGATAAGTTCTGTCAAAATTTTACTCAACTTTGAACTTGTAGAAAAATTCAGTAAAACTAAAAAAAGGAAACAGAGTCCTGTCAATTTTTTATGATTTCATACTTAGAAAAATCCCGTAGGAAGGGGGGTCCATAATGTTAGGATTTATTGTTCATGTTTTCATGTGCATGGTTATGTTGGATGTTAAGAGTCGTAATGCGTACCTTGATGGTTAATAAACATGTTATCCCTTACATGGTGTATGTGGTCCTGTTGCTGGCAGCTAGGGTCAGTAACATTGACTGCAGCTATAGTGTTGTAGTCTCTAATAGGACTTAGCCTCGAGATCCCACGTACATGAAGATTTAAGTGATATTAACGTTAAATTGATAAAGCGTTATGGTAACTTGTTTTCGTCCGAGTCTTTCGTGGACAGGAATGCTGAGCTAGGGTTTTTGGTCCAGCGAAGGGCATCGGCCGCAAAACATGTTTTAATGTAATCTAGTGCAAAAAGTTGTGGGAACGCCGTTCCCACCCTACTACACCCCTGTTCGCATCCCACAGCTCGATGAAAATGGCATCGTGGCAAGTAATATCAACACAAAGTAAACACACTGGTATATCTGCTCCAGGCTGTAAGCCCATCAGTTTTCTGAATCTACATTTAAAATCCGATCACGAGATAAACGAAAAACTTAGTTTTTCAAAACAACAATTAGAGATGCATAACATATTTCTCCAGGTTATGGCAAGTTTGTTATTCTTGTTCAACAATATGTAGATCACGGGTGTAATACCACTCAGTCAAGGCTGCATTGGCTAAACACCTAAACAGGTGCCTTGTACTTTTTTTGGATGGTCACTGTTAGTCGCGTTCTAGTTTCAACATAGAAGTCTCAATGCTACGAAGCAATCTGTTCTCGCTAATTACAAGGTCGCAAAGCAAGCAATGGTCAAAGTAGGGGCGTGCAGAGGTCTGGTGGTGCCTTGGTCAAGTACTTCATTTGTGTTCCCCCTTAGCAAATTCTAGTATTGAGAAATGTGAGAAATAAGGGTATTTTAAATACGTAAACCATAGTGTTCGTAAAAAAATTAAGTTTCGGAAAATTAAATCCATACAGCATGTATTAGTAGCCTTACAATACGAAGAAGCATCTAGTTACAGCATTTTTATGACTTCGATGCCCGGACCGTCGCCTCGTTTGCCCCGACCCTTCTTTACACGCCCGTCAAAGTAGCCATTGCACGGATGTTTTCGACAACATGGTAGTGAAAAATTTCCCGTGGTAATAAGTCTACACATGTCTTCTTCGTAAACTACCAAAGACCATCAAAAGTGAAGGAAAAACCTGATTTTTTAAAGTATTCCAGCTTAGATTTATTTTCGTGAATTAAGTTGAGACGGCCGTTACGAACGCGTTCGTTCTTCCGCTAAAACACTTGGCAGAAAATGGCAAATAGCCGTATCATGAAGAAAACAGGAAGACTACAAGACTTGTTTGTTCACAAAGGTTCTGTTCCGCAAAACATTTGTAGAAAACAACATACCTGCATTTTCCAGTCACATTTTTAACCTTCCTGCTAGCGTGACAAGGTGTGCCGAATAATGTTGCCAGCAGCAAGGAAGCAGAGCATTTTTCCATGTGTACGGTTGGTTTAAACGTTTTCTCCTGCACGCTGGAAAACGGTCAGTGATGCCCACATGTTATCGAGGAGTGGCTCATTTCATTAACATCCGTCAAGCCGTTGAACACTCAGCATATGGAACATGCTCAGTGATTACCAAAGTAGACGAGCGCGTTTGCAAAACAGAAATAAATGATTGTACTTGCAAAGCTGATACACATTATTTTATCCAATTTTGGCAAAATTCTTGAACATTTTAACATTCACATTGAAGCATCATTTGAAGCATCATTGTATTTTTTCGCTGGTGTTACTACTTTTCGTGATTTTTTGAAAGGTGCAATTTGTAGACCTAAATTTTAGAACCAAAATTCGGGAAAGACGTCGATATGAAACATTGTGGTAGTACGCTGGTGTGATGTTTTGCTTTCACGCCAACTCATGGATTTATTCTGACAACTTCAAGGCTCGCTTTACAACGCCCCTTACTTGCGCGGGTGTTTGTCGCTTGAGGGCAGTTGAGTGTGCAACAGTAGGGTAATTGTCGACAATGAATTGCTCCTGCGAGGCAAGCCACTGGTTACAAAAGCCCTGCTTTCTCGCCACAATGAACATTGCTAAGAAATCACTGGTTTGGGCGTCAACAGGAAAGACCGAAGTTAGCGTCACGACGCATGCTTGACGCAATGCGGGCATGACATAGCCAATGAGAGCTCGAGGCGGTTGCTAGGCATCGATTTTGCAACATGTCAATGCTAATCTTGTTAGTGCGAAAATCTTCGTTTCGGTTGTGATCACATATGCGCTGTCTAGGAAACAACACTGAATGAAAATATGGCAGTCGAAGCGATTTACTTTCTGGAAATGAAAGACGCACAAAGCTGCGCAACGCTAGGATAAACGCCGTCTTTTCATAAGCAGCCGCAAGTATTATGTAAGGCCAAAGATCGATTCAACCAATGTGTTTCAACAACACATAAATAGTTGAAGTTGGTATTTTTGCACACAGCAGGCCAGTCAGCATGTGCTAAAAATTGCAGTTTGGCAGTTGGGTGGTGTTCTTGATCGCAGAAACACCTGTCATTTTGCTGAAGTAGTCTGAATAAAGCTCCCAAAAAACTAGTTTTAAAAAAACAGGGTCATTTCGGTGATAAGAATATTCGGCTGTACTTTGTTAGGTTTAGGTTAACGCGTTGGTAAAGATCGGCTGCAGATGAAGTGTTTCTTTACATTTTGTAACTTGGAAGTGGGAAAGAAGGGCAGGGTCCCTGCATATACTTATCTGCAAAAATATAATATTTCTGAGAGGACAGGCTCTCTGCAGGTTGCGAAGAAATATCAGTAATCGTAAGTTTGATTTACCTGGTCCGGCATTTCGTTTTTATGCTTCTAATTGCGGATCACCAGCAGAAATATCGAAAATCCTAAAGTGCGTCTGGATATAGGTGGAGGTTTTAAGAGCTTTCAGGCAGAAGCTTTCACATGCTTTGATCTGGGTGACCTTCCTCAACAGCTGCTAGTGGAATCGACAAATTATCTAATTTCTTTTATAAGTTCATATGGATCGTATCATGGCGAAAAACAATCAATATGCCGATGTAAAATGAAATTTAACTTGATTGCTGCAAATACGAGCGTCCAGTTTATTGTACATAAAATATAGTTTGACTGCTGCTGAAAAAACAACTGATCTGCTATGTTCTTTCAATCCAGAATACTTTTTCAATCAACCCTTTCCCTTGATTTTCAGCTTTCACAGTGCTGAAACGAGCAGCTTCACTGATTTCTTTTTGTATCTCCCCAACTCCACTTAAAATTGCCTCTTCAAAATGCATTAAGTTCATGCGATTTTTTCTGCAAAATGCGTTCCACACCTTTTTTAAGTTTCGTCTGTCGGTACAGTGTTATAGCTCGAACATTCTGTGCTTCTTTCTCGCGTTTGCGTGTAATTTCTGGTAACGATCGCCTTAAGTGAAACATTAATTACGTGTTTAAGTCACAAAATAAGCTTTTGCCAGCAAGCTCCACTCCCAGAATTTCATTCGCCTTTGTTGATGATCGTAACATTGCCTTGGATGGCGCATGCTCGTTACGTTTTGCTGAAGACTGCGTCGCAACCATAATGTTTGAAATTGTTGACCAAAAAGCTGAATTCTTACAGTTGTTACAGCAAGAAAGCTTATAAATTACGTTATGACCAGGCTTAATAATGAGTGTAGAAAACGGCTAGTCCGTCAAGATCAATTTGACTTTTACAACGCTTTTCATCACATCAAGCAGAAGTTTATAGAGAAGTTTTATTATATTGAGTATTTAGAAAGAGCAACGGGAACAGCAGGCAAAAAAATAAATTTTTCTTCAATTAAAAATGCCTTGTTTTCGTGATGATGACGTTTTACTGCAATGATTTTGATCAACACGCAACCCTAAGGACATCGGTTTCATACTTTTCTGAAAAATACCTACGTGTTTCAATTACAGCATGTTTTCGGTGACATCTTTTTCATCACTTCGCTTGCGAAACATTTACTCACTGCTGCGTTGGTTTATAGCCGACTTCAAAACTTTGTGATAGGCCTGGGTTAGGTAGCAATTCAGCCTCGGTTTCAATAATCTAGTTTTGGGCTCTAGCGCGTCATACCGGGGTTTTCCGGAAAGCCTTCCAGTCTTTAGTCCGCCCATGGGCGCTTATTTTAGGTGGGGGTTTATATGGTGCTAATATTTGAGTTGAAATATTAGACGGTACGTACCGTATACGTCCAATGTTATACTTACACGGTACGTCCAATGTTATACCGTACTGAGTTTGAATACTATTTGTGGACTTTATGATGGCTTACAATTATATAGCCTTGACAAAAATTTTGAGATAAATATGGATTATAACTTCATTTTTTAATTTATAACCGTAACAACTTCAAATGTGTGGGTTTTGTGTGCATGTGTAGTTGTTCAGACACAGGCAATATGCAACTGCCGTATAACAGCCCTGGCGGTTATTTGGTTCACGTCTTATTTTCCCATTTGTCTTTTTTCCAAGTAACGGCCTAGGGCGGAATTGATGAAAACCCCGGTACGAATTCTTCAATCGATCATATCGTTCAACTGATTGTTAGTATATTCGTTTACCTCAGGGGTGGACAAATTGCGGTCCTCTACGGTGTTCCGTGCGGCCGGCGCTGGTCTGCAAGCAAATTAAAAAAAATTATCAAATATTTGTTTGTCTTCATTAACCTTGTGTTGTATTCAGTCGGTCTGGGTTTGAAAGGTGTGGTATTTGACATTTCATGACCAACTGATGCGGCCCACCCTGAAAAGTTTGCCCAGCACTGATTTTCTCCGTTTCTCACAAACATTTCCATTTACTCAGTTAGTATGTAAAAACGTGTTATGGTAACTTGGTTGTTTACAAAATTGTTCTTACTGCGTTTTTCGAAAGGCAAGTATCACAATGACTTACTACCAAACATACTCACGAATTGTCGTATCAACGTTCTCCAACGAAACGCGATTTTAACCTGCCTACTTACACAGGATACAACAACAAGAATATGAATAGAGCAAAATAATCTTAATCAATGTGGCAATCAATAAAAACATCAACGTGATCACACTTAAGTTTGGCTTTAGACCTACACCCTCAAATATTGTGGACATGATAAAACTCTTGTTTTGTCAGCTAAACTGTAAAAGCATGATTAAGACCTTCAAAATTATTTGGTACTTGAAGTGGTCATCATTGATTTTTGACCTGTAATGAGGCCGAAATTAGCAACAGTTACTGACCGAGTTTAATCTTGTCTTGTGATAAGCAATGGCTTGTGACTATGTGGTTTAGGCAACTTTGTCGCGAATTGTGAAGACGCTTATATGGAAGAAAACTTTGTTTTTAAAGAACAATCTTGCTTTATGTCTGTAAAATCCAATAAGTGTTTCAACAAAATAGCAAGAAGCCATTTCGCAAAGCGTAGGCACGAAAACTTTTACTTTTGGTCAAGCCGAACTTAATTTCGTGAAGAATTTGCAAGGTTCGTGTGGCACGAAAGTTGAACTTTGGCTTTCATTACAAAATGCCAAAACAAATACTTACGCAACTGATGGTTGGTATCTGTTATCCTTTGAAGAGCAATAAAAGTTGGAAAAAATGTATTAGTAAGAAACAAGCTTGCAATAAGAAGTGTGTAAACTTCTTCTGGTTGGCAAACAAAGAATCATTTTGGCACGTGCTTAATGTGTTTTTTCATTTTCACTGTAAAAATGCAATAACTGCAGAACATTTCATCACCACTTGATTTTCGACATGCGCAAACCAAGTCAGTTTATAAAACGCCGCTAAACAAGTTTAGTTTTACAAAAATGCGAAACACTTTTTTATGTTTTCATAGCATGTGAGTTGTTTTTCAAAGCGATTTCAGGGGATTAAAATTGCAAGGATAAAAAAACAAACTTATGACTTAAGATTTGCAATTTTTTTCTGCCTGGGACTGCCACCTCTTTAAAACATTGCTCATACATAGTTTATTCCTAACAGCTTTTGCCGATCTTGCGCTCAAATGATAAGAGAAGCTGACTTGTCCGCTGTAAAAGCCATCACGCACTACAGCAAAAATTTAGCTTGCTTGAACTACTACTGACGAAAGCTTCAACAGTTCAACTTTATTGTTTAGTTGAGATTTTTGTATTAAAAGTTGGCGCTGTTGCGCGTTGCCTGTGTTTAATTTATTTACACACTTACTTGAAAGAAATAGTTATTTAATTTATGAAACACCATTGATTGTCAGACTTTAACTAAATTTTTTATTAACAATAAATGAAGATATATTTTGGTTGAAACAGCAAATTGATTCTGAAGCATTTATCGTAATCCTATTTTGATGTGTTTCAGACATTCATAGGACATTTTTTCAACTTGGTAAACAAAAGCTGTCGACGGGTTTGAATCATGGTACGTGATGAATTATTAAAACATTGCGTGAATTTATAATGTCCTGTTGAGTGACAACGGTGTGCTATCCTGTCGTAAAAATAACAGATGCACCCATGAATGTTATTCAAGCGTCCTTTTGTAGGGCGGCTTCACCTCTCCCATCTTTTGCAAAACGTACGAAGTATAGTTTGATCTGTTGCCACTGTCATTTTAAGTCAGTTTGCATCAGGGTTGTAGTGGGGTGGGAACGCGTTCCCACACAGATGTGCTAGTGACGCGCAGATACGGACTGCTAATCAAAAGTCTACAGTGAAACAGGAAGATCCGGTGTGGAAATTCTTGTAGACGAATGCTCACTTTACCATTTGGTGCAGTCATTTGGTGTGGGAACGCCGTTCCCACACCTCTTCTTTAGCATTACACCCCTGGTTTGCATGCACTGGCATTCAGAAAAATATCTAAAAAGTTTCATGCGACTGCTTCAACACAATTTTCGAACAATAACTACAAAAATGTAAGCTGTTTCGATAACGTTTTTTCGTGGGTACACTTGCAAGCATTTTTTCTGTAATTCTGGTTGGAAGCGGGAGTGTCAAGATGCAGTGAACACAAATCTAAAACAAAGATTGTTGACTTGGGATAGCAGCAACGTATCAACATGACAAAATCGAATCATATAGTGTTTGATCTCTAGCACGTAGTTAAAAACGATTTAGATTGCAGCAGCATTCTTGTTCTACTTGTAACGTTCCTTTGTTACACCAGAATGTTGCAAAGCATTTGCAAGTAGGCAACTTTTCTTTTTGTTCTGCAGGCAGATCAACTAACAGAAGAACAAATAGGAGGTATGAAGAAACTTTTGGTTGCTTGGTCTGACCTAGAGCTTCATTGAATATTACACCTTTACTTTTCTGTCCTATTTGAAGCTTATCCAACAACTAAAAGTGCTCTTTCAGGTTATCATAGCATTGCATAGTTTGTGAAATATTTTACCAGCAAATAATGGCTAATGCGACACATTGCTGCTAGCTTTCGCAATTGTGAGATAAGAAATAGATCGCGTTCGAAGTAACGCGTAGAAGAGTAGACACGCGTCATATTGATACAAATAGAACCAGGCTTGGCCGAGCACCCGCACACTTAGACCGGTGTCAGGCGAAATTTCTGACCTATTTTTTGTCAGTTATTTTGCTTCTCTGAGTAAAGGAATAAAGTTTAGCGATTATTTTTTGTGTGTTGTGTAAATTCAAAAACTTTTTGATTAGATGTCAGATACCCACAACAAGCTACAGTACGCGAATAAATATAGCCACTAAAAAATATTGGACTTAACCCTAGACTGGAAAATATTGGACTTAGCATTAGACCTCAATATCTCTTTTTCTAACCCTAACATAAACCCTAACCCGACCCACTTACCTAAACACCAAACTCTGAGCCCTAATCATCATTTTTCTCAGCGTATTTGATATCTAGGGTATTACTCTGTGCATGCGCACATGGCGTGAAGTCATAAATTTCGCAACTCAAGAAATTTCGCTTGGCACCGGGCACTGAACACTTTCAAATTCCTCGCCCCATTTCAAGTAGACCGATCTACGCTAAAGTGAAGGTTTTTAGTTTTTCAAGAAAACGCAAAAAATAGCAATTCAATGTGTGATATGCAGGATTGTCCATGGGAAGAGAATCCCATGTGATGGGACAGCAGACTTGTGGACTTCAAATTTTTCCCATGCTCATCGTTAGTGATTTTGCGTCATATGGCAGGAATTTTCTGAAGTTGAATCTTATAATTATGTATTCACAGCACAGCAAATGTTTTCGCATGACGTACAGACTTATTTTCGTGACGTAGTGATGCAATCCTCGCAAAATAAAGATTGGTCACCACTTTTTAGAAGCTCTCCTAAGTGGACGTTTTGTCGTGCGTTAGTCGCGTTTGTGTAGATGCTAGAGAAAAGACATACGCATGATATAATGTACTTGGTATAATTATTTTTATGGAAACCTCATGGGATGAAACAGTCAAATGTTGCCATGGTAAGGGCCAAATAAAAGTGTCTCATGGACAAGACGGTCCATGCATTTCAAAATGACATGTATGTCGAGGTAGAGGTTTTGACGCGAGGTACTAAAACTATGCTGGTGGACTAATGGAAGCGGTTAGATCAGTCTTTCCAAAAGGGTACGATAAAGCATGCCTTGAGATAAAAAAAATCAACATCAGAAACAGCTGTTCTGCAACAGGAAGATCACAAAAATTAAGCGTTGATCCGCCAGCTGGTGACATTTCAACATTTGGCAAACTTTTTATTCTGCTTGTGATCGGCTATAAAGTTTGCTAAAAAACTCTTGTTACTACTTGGTTGTAATATCAATCGCTTGCACCACTTCGAACATCCAGTGAAGCAAACCTAAAGCTTTAACACATGTTGAATTTTGTCAGTGAAAATTTGTCGAAACTACCCATGCTTCTTATAATAGGTCAGAGTAAGGTAGAAGGTGTTTGAGTAAATTCTCAAATATTAACTCAAAAACAAAGTGCCGGATACCATTTTGATTACTCTATTACTCTTGTAGTAGTGAAACCTATCCAAATGAAACACATGTCTTTGCTGATGCACAAAGCGAATTAGCGAAGTTAAGAAATGAAACCAAATAAAAAGTTGGCAAGATGCAAGTATCCAATAGCTACAGCAGACGATGCAAAGTCCTTGTCTATACAAGACAATTTTTTATAGCTCAGGAAATCTGGCCATTTCAGAATAGCACGTATTAGAATTTTTTCGTGAAATATTCGTTGTCCGGTTTGACCTTTACTTCAGTCTATTGCTTCTTGTTCATCTTTCTGTGGAGACACTGTACCAGAGTTTATGACCAATTTTATGACGTTTCAGCATGTTTCCCAAGCTCCAACAGAAAGCTAAAATAAACTGGTTCTAGCGCTTAGTAATTTTCTTCTCGGCAGAGTTCAAGGAGGCTTTCTCCCTCTTCGACAAAGATGGAGATGGTACGATTACAACCAAAGAACTCGGAACAGTGATGAGGTCTCTTGGACAAAACCCAACAGAAGGAGAACTTCAAGTGAGAATATAAGACAATGGTTTTCTGTGTGCGCCTAAAAAGATTTACTTCTCTGAATTATTTATTCCCGCCCATGATCTAGTGCAAACGCGCTTTGTGTTCATGCAACCGTTTTAATCTGCGAGAAGGCATTTTCTGTGGGCCACGTGATTTGGCGGCTTATATCGGCACTTCGTACTGCATATGCTTGGTGGCAAGCTGTTAGGCTGTACAATTGTTTGTGTTTAACGCGGTGCACGCATGTGTTGTTGCCCAACGCACAACTGTGTTGAAAATTGTCTGCTGTCTAACAACCGCTTATGGCTCTAATGTGAATGCTTGGTTACACACTGGAAACGTTCTTTTGCTATATTTTTACCACAACGTCTGTGTTATGGTTTGTTACTTCCTTCGTCACTCATTGCTTGCTTTGGCTTAGGAATGAAACTGCACACAGCAGCATGTGAAAACCGGATTGAGCAGTTGTGTTTCTTACGTTCAAAATGAAGGCATAGTATCGACAATGGAGTTTTGTGTCCTGTGTTGAATGACTTTTCACTTGACGCATCAGCTAAATTTAATGGTCAATACATCTGCTTGTTCCGTGATTTTCAATGTGACGACCTAATAAGATTCAAATCATCAAAGCAATACCACAGCGTAGGCTATTTGACCCAGTAAGGCCATCGCCATGGTATTTTAATGTTTGGACAGTGATAAACGTATTTCGAAAAGACATTCAGAACTATTTCCAGAAGGCATGTGCATAAGCGTACGGCATGGGGATGCAGGGGATGCGGACGCATCCCCAACGCTGAAAAATCGGCCATTATTCGGGCAAAAATTTTCAAAATTTGGCCGAAGTATACACCTACTTTCACATGAAAGTGAGGTAGGGTCTATTTTCCAAACTGAGGCAAAATAACAACCAAATCAACGGCAAAATAGACTGAGACTATTTTGTCATTCTTTTTTGCCCTGATGGCAAAATAAACACTGCCCTTGAGTGAACTGGAATCATGTGGTAATTCCAGCAGCCTTTATCAAATTTGGGCCAACTAAAAAACTTTAACAACGTTTTGGGTAAAATTAGAAACATATGAGTAAAATAGGAGCATTTGGGTAAAGACCAACAGCCTCAATTAAATCTGTGCAAATGAGAAAAGCTTCAGTCAAACTTGGTGAAAACAAAAACATTTAGATTAATTGGAAACACTTGGGTGAAGTCCATCAGTCAAATCAAATTTTGCCAATTTGCAACAGCTTCATTCAATTGT
>JGI24159J19872_10005146_pt1 | contig 16851 bp, 12 predicted proteins | sample Ectturendosymbi4_FD_19872 | JGI IMG/M metagenome (IMG submission 19872) | reverse complement strand
AGCTTGCACACGTCTGTCTTTCAATAGTTGTAAGCCACAAGCAGTGTAGTGACGTACGGATGTGAATACACTGCAATTTATTTCACAATAGTTTCGTGTATTTAACACATCTTCAGTCCTTATTCATATAGAATGTTGCACCTAAATGCACATCTCCCTACCAAATAAGCAAGGAAAAGTGCAACGACGACCATAATACAAAATACATTTAGGAAAAACGTAACAAAAATTTGTGACTTTTGAAGTATTTAATCGAGCGAATTTTCATTTGCAGGAAGTTTCCTCCGTCCAGCTGCATTCAACTCTTGCTCCTACATCCTCAACTTCGCAAGATCACCTTTCTTTTCGAACAGATTTTCCACTTCATGGATTTTATGAAAATCCGCGACCGCGATTCAGTTTGGGAAGAATCCTGCCACATCCCAAAGTTGTTATAGGAATCTCTACAATAAAGGTGAGTGCTTGTGTGGCAGTTACGTACTCTACAGTATACTGATATGTATCGCAATGGTTTAAAAACATGTTTGGCAACATTGTTGATAGAACGTTGCTGGTTCAATAAGAGCTAAATTCAGAGTCAGACAAAATCATTTATCACGCTTTCGTAAAATGCCACAACCTATGTGCGTGGCATATCAACGTAGAAGCAATCTCCAACATTAGATTTACCAAATTTTAATAGCTCCATAAAATTGCTCTAATATGTCTTCATAAAGAATTAAGTTGATAACCCTTTTGACACAAAAGCAATATTTTCAAGATAGAAGGCGTCAAGTTTTGAATTAGGAAAATATTACATCACAATAATAATCTTTCTACAATGCAACCTTTGCACACAATGCCATACACACTTTTTAAATGATAAAAACTTATTAGCCACGAAGTTGCGATAGTTACCTTGTTCATCATTTTCAAACCCACTTTGCTTCTCGGGAGAGTCACTACTGGGGCAACAGCTCTAGGAGGACTCGAAATATCTCACGTTTTTCAGCAAGCTTTGATAGTTTTGCTGGCTCCACACCAAGACGGGACGAAGGCAGATTGGAAATCTAATCACACCCTCTGGTTCTTGGTCGACCTCTGGTCTGCTTTCCCATGCGTGTAGCCAGCAAAACTCGGCCCGCCAATCTTTCCTGGGGAAGTCTGGTGACGTGGCCGAACCATCGTAGATTAGTTGACGTAGTAATGTGGTATTTGTACTTTACACCGACTAGCAGTGGTTCTCAATATTTTTTTGTGTCAGAGCAAATTCGAATTCTCAAGTTTTTGAGGAACCGCATTAAAACAATACAAGTTATTTATAAAACATTAAAGAATAGCGACAAAGCAACAAAAGAACACAGCAAATACAGGCCTACACAAAAAATTTTTTATGTCAAAATTGGTATCGGTTTTCACTTTTAGTCGGCTTGTTAAAACGGGTTGGAATCATGGAAGATGCAGTAGGTATAAGATGATTGAGATGAAGTTCTGTCAATCCATTACGATTTTTCTTTTTGATTCTGACGATTTTGCTGAGAAGCGTTTTACATACATAAGTTGAAAAAATATAGAGACATTCCTTTGTGCATTGGCTGTCACGTTGGGATGCTTTCCCTCTGGGACTGGAACTCGACTCCAAAAGTTAAGACCACCACTCTTAAATGCTTGTATCAGCTCCAAATCAGACCACGGGTCTAGCATGCATCTCTGTTTGAACTTATCAGGAGCAATGGGCTGCGTCAATTGACACAGGTTCTGCCAACATTTTCATCATAAGCAAGAAAGAATTGATTTTATTAATGCCACGTTTAATTCATCCATTAATTTACTAACATGTTTGCGAATGATCCGTTGACTCGGTGGTTTGAAAGTGTTGTAAAGTGTATTGTGTCACCTCGTGCAAGTTCCCTCTTCCAAAGACAAAGATTTTTACTGACAGTAAACCAGTGGCGTAGCCAGCCCAAAATTTTTTTGGGGGGCCAAAATGTTTGAGTTTCGGCGAATAACACTATTTTGTTTGGAAAAACGCGTCTCAAGGCACAAAATGACTATATTTTCTAAAAATTTGGGAGGGGCATGGCCCCTTTGGCTCCCCCTGGCTACGCCTATGCAGCAAACACTGCGCTATATACTGTAAATCGTGGCAAAGCTTGTTGTTTCCTTGTAGGGTGCAATTTGTAGATGAAAGGAGTGCGATCATATCAACCTTGAACGCCATATCAGCAACCCATTCTTCGTTGTCCAGCTGAAGGATATGTTGCTTGCCTTCGGCAAGCGTTTTAATCTGCCGGAAGAAGCACGCAGAATCTTTTTAGACATGTAGCGTCTCTTAACCAGCATACAGCAGTGAGCACTAGCAGGGCTCCGTAGCCAGCATCAATGGCTACGAGAAACTGCTTGAACTTGAAATGGAGTGCATTTGCTCGGAAACTAATTTACAGTTGATATTACTGTTTCTGTAAAGTTAGACACCTTTCATGGCTTAGCAACGAAACTTTCTTGGTATATAATGCAGTGCTTGGTGCCATATCGCAGGGGCGAGATTATCTTCATCACGCCTTATGTTGACGAGTACTTGAAGGCCTTGATTCGTCCCAAGCGTGAAAGGACATCCACCTGTTGTCACTGAGAACATCTTTGACGGGTTCAAATGCGTTTCTAGAAGAGTTATGTATCTCCTTTTCGTTGAGCCATAGGTGGAATGCAAAATGAGAAATTCCTCACAAATCTTAAAGTCTGGCGTGACTCTTCAGATAAACATATATAATTCATCTGTATCGGTAATGTCTTTCATGCTGCGAAGAACGAACCAGTAGTAAAAAACATTTCTTGACTTAAAAAGTTTGGTCATGTTGGTCGTTTGGTATATACATATTCAACACGTCTAGTTATTGTGTCAGTGCTATGTTGTAATTTATTAGCTTTAAGCTGAACACTAGAAGAACAAGATCCTTAATTAAGCAAACATAACAATAGCCTGCTTCATAATTTCATCATTCAAATACGGTTTCAAATGGTGAGTGAGCAGACCACACTGGAACATATTCGTTTACTTGTTACATGCTGACTTTAATAATTCCAATTTCCTTGATTTTCCTCCGTAGCACTCACATTTTGCAAAATGAATTTTGTAGATCCTCTCAATATTAAAAGATTTTGCACTGCTTATCACCACAAGATAAGGCAATGTGTTTTGCCATATGTTTCAATTTGAAAATATTTCTCTTCCCAGTGACATCGAAAAACCCTATTTTATTGCGTAAGCGTGCGAGCTTTCTTTGAAGGTTTCTCTACATTATGGTTGTCTGATTGCTATATCTGCGAAATTAAAATCAGGGCAAAAATACGAGTACAAATCACTTCCTGAGACTAAGGATAAGGTTCAAAACACAACAGATCAGCTTTGATAACGAAAATAGACTACTGTATTTCAGGTCCGTAGCCACTGGGCGGCATTCCGGGGGTTGTGCCCCCCAAATTTGTTGTGACCCAGAATTTTTTTTATGTTTATTTTGTTGATACACATGTGGTTCAAACTCCACTAAAGTAACAAATTTTGCAAATGCTCGTTTTTAAATCAATACCGCACATTGCATAAAAGCTAATCGCTGCTAATTATGCTTGTTTCCGTTTAGCAACAATGTTAACCTCAAAAATAATAACAGAAATTATAGAAAACCCTTGTGAACTTTCTGCGTGCGCGAATAGCTGCAATAAATTTGTTTCAAGTTGATCTTGATAAACCATGGAATTAGTGTTATGAAAAAACACCTCTTCCCCCGTTGCTCCTCTTTCGAAAGGTCAGGGGAGGCAATACCTTCGTCATGCCCCCGCTCTGCGGCGTCCCTGATGGCAGGTGTGTGTGTAGAGTTTTTTTTTTCTACTAGGGATAATTGATTCGTTTCAGAATGAAGTACTTAGCCACTACTGTCAGTTTCAGATTTGTGCCCACGTCGATTTCGGATTTGTGCCCAGCAGAATGAAGTATTTAGCCACTAGTCTCGCGGCAGGTGTTGAGTTGCCATTAAATTGTCTCATCGTCCAGAACCGTCAGGCCATGCAGTCCATTGGGAGGTCGATGGATCGGACATTGGAGGACAACATGGTCGACAGTTTGTTCTTCTGCGCCACACTCACAGGGAGCAGAGGAGGCCATATCCCATTTGTACAAGCAGGAGCGGAAACGTCCGACGCCGGTGCGGAGGCGGTTAAGCCGGAACCAGGCTCTTCTTGAGAGGGTCATTCCTGAGGCGTGGGTGCCGGTGTCGGTGATTAAAATGCGGAGTCTTGTGGAGCTGTCTGTCCACTCCGCATTCCATTGGTAATCCGCCCACTGCGCCGCACGTACGTTGTTGTTGGCAGATAAACTGATGAGATGTTGTGCGGTGGGTACCAATGGGTTTTTCGATTTTAGGCGCCGTGCGTTTGCACTCGATGGGCGGGTGAACTCTAAGTGGAGAAGATGTCCAGGCTCCATAGCACGGCGTACCAGAGACAGCGTGGCTCCAATGCGACGAAGCCCAGCAGGTTGGATGCCTGTGTGGGTTGGCAGGTTGTCCGCTGGTGTAGGACGCATGCATCCAGTCACAATTCGCAAGGCGTCGTTGATGGTGGGGCCGATGAGGCGTGTATGAGCACTGCGGCATCAAACAGGAACGAAGTGCTCTGCGATTGAGTGCACCAAGGCTAGGGTGGCTATTCGTAGAGTTATTGCTCCAGCACCCCATCCGGAGCCAGCAAGCCGCCTCAGGAGCGCGACACGTGATGTTAGCTTCTTGCGAAGTGACTCAAGGTGTCGGCGATACGTGAGCGACCTGTCCAACGTTACTCCGAGGTATTTGGGCTCGAAGCAGAAGGGCAGGATTTCGTTGTTGTATTTGACTTTGAGCTCACGTTTAGCTTCCTTGCTGTTGAGGTGGAAGGCTGCCGACACCATTTTTGGAGTGCTGAGCTTCAGCTTCCAAGTCTGGAGGTATTCATCTACAGTTGCCATGTCCTTGGTCAGCACCCCTTCCACTGGCTGCCCGTCTCCATCAGCATGCATGATTGCTAGGTCGGTGGTTGGCAGGTCAGAGATGTAGATGTTGAAGAGAAGGGGCGCCATGACAGATCCCTGTGGTACGCCGTTCTTGATGCGTCGTAACCTGCTTCTTTTGCTGTTTCCGGTGGTGAGGGTGAAGCTGCGATTGCTAACCATCTCCATGATCATGCGAACCATGTGTCTGTCAGGCAGCAATTGCAGCAGCTTGCAGGTGAGGCCGCGGTGCCATACAGTGTCGTAGGCTGCTCTGAGGTCGACAAACACAGCGCCAGCCTTCTTTTTAGCTGGAAAGCTATCCTACATGTCCTGTGTCTGCGGGGTGACTTGGTCTACGGCCGACCTCCCGTGTCGAAAGCCCGCCAGCTCCGAGGGAGCACTGGGTCGATGATTGGGTTGACACGAGCGTAGATGAGTCTCTCGAGGATTTTAAAGGGAACACACAGCAGGTATATGGAACAACAACTCTTTGGGGCCCCCAATGGCTTCTCTGGCTTAGGGATCGCAACTATTTGTGCTATTCTCCAGATCTTTGGAATTTTGAGTTGGCGCATGCAGGAAATGAGGAAGTCGCAAAACCAAGATTTGAGAGCTGAACCGGCGTGGAATATGAACTCCGGGAAGATGGAGTCCAATCCCGGAGACTTTCCTGGCTTCAGGCGTCTGAGAGCAGCAGCAAGCTCTTCGGGCCTAAAGGGTTCAGAGATACTGTGACCCTCAGGTGTTGGGATCTTCAATAGGTCGGACAGCTCCGTGTTGACCAGCTTGATGGACTTTCAATCCCCTGTCCTGTGTGCCCGTTTCTTCACAAGTTGTGAGGCGATGGAGTTTGCCGAGATGTGAAAGGAGCGTCCAGATCTGCCAGTTAGTTTGTTGATGGTTCTCCACGCCTTGCGGCTAGAGTGCGAGAAGTCAATGGAACTTACTGCTTCCTCCCATCGCTCCTGCTTCTTCTGCCCGAGCCGAGATTGTAGGGACGAAGCGGCTCTATCGGATTCAGTCTCCACTGGGGCTCGGGCAAAGGAGCGATAGAAGGTCTCGCACTCTTTGTTCCAGCATGGCACATAGTTCTTCCGACGGCCACGTGGGATACATTGTTTGGCCGCAAAAAGTAAGCTCTCGCAAAAATCCTGGTATGCCCTCTCAATATTTGATGTGTCCGGAGGTGGCAATCTCTCAACGGATTCATCTGTGAGAAGGCAAAAGCGCTTCCAATAAGCCTTGCGAGATTTCCGACGCTTCACCGGATCGCTGTGGGCCGGAACCTTGAGCTTCGGTGGCGTTCTAAGGGAAGGCCGATGTTGTGACCGCGGGAACTTTCCTAGGACACGTCTGTCCGGCAGTCGGCTGTCCTGGCCGAAACTCGAGAAGGCCAGGTCTGGGTTGGTGCCAACGTTCCATCGGTGAGTGAAGAAGCTGGCTGATTCCTTTGGGTTATTTAACATATCAAGGTTGTTGCATGTTGGCCAGGAGTCCAGGCTCTCATTGACATGTTGGCAGTTGAAGTCACCAACATACAGACTGTGGTGTGGGAACGCCGGGATGGCCGTTGGTGTGAATCGCGAGCGTGGAGGTTTGTAGACGTTAATGATCTTGTATCCTGCAACGTCTACGCACAGCCACTCAGTCTCTGATTGTTCTGGAGACTGATAGACCAGTGACCATTCCAACCGCTCATGGACAAACGTGGCAAGGCCGTGGTTCCTGCTCATGACTGACCCAGCAAGTGAGAAGTTGGGAATAACTAGCTTATCTGCAGTGGTCTCCTGCAGGACGATGATGAAAGCCTTGATCTTATAGGCTAGCTGCTCAATGACAGAGATCTTGTCTGTAGTAAGCCCCACGGTGTTCAGATGGAGTATCTTGGGTTGTGGGTCTTCGGCAGCATTTCTGCAGCCGCGCCCTGAAAAGGGCGTTTTATGACCCACTCCATGCCGAATACATCCAGTGCGGGTAGCAGTGGTTGCTCTCATGTTGACAGGCTTAGTTGTCACTTCAAGCAATGTAGTACAGGAGGGCCACGTGAAGGTACCTGTCATCCTCCTCATATTAGCTAAAGTTCATCTTTACACTGGAAAACCAGCAGATGGTCTCCGACAAGTAAACGTTGATGATCAAACATTTTTTAAAGAGAAGCAAATCCCTACAAAAGTCTATACAAGCAAATGGGGTAGTTTGCAACGTGTGTTACTGAGGTTACCTCTTAAGGCTAGCCTTGCCTTCGCGTTTGAGGTTTTTAGAAAAAAATTGTTTCAGTACTCAGACATCTACTTACCAAATCACAACGACTATAAGGAAGTTAGTGAAGTCTTGCGTAATAAAAATTGTTCGCACAAAATCCACTTCCAAGCAATTTTAAAATTCGGTAATGATATCCACCTACCTAGTTTTGCGACAAAGTCAATCCAGAAAAAATTAAACTGTCTTCCGACAACAACTTTTTCTTAGGTTAGCTTTAGAAGGAAAGTTAAAGTCGAGTGGTGAAGGGTTTTACTCGTTGGTGCGTTTGCATGCAGTTTTGGTATCGCATTCCGGTGTACAGCGAACTAAAGAAGTCTTAGGTTTCAGAGCCAAACTAAAATTTATAGAAACTTTGGATTTTTTCCATAGTAACCGTGCACGTTTTGTAAAGACTCCCTAGCACTATGGAAAAACTAAGTGATAGAAATACCGTGCCAGTACTCCTTTAAAAATCTACATAGACACAAAGCAGTAAACATAGACCAGAGACATAAGTTTGCCAGTGTCCTTGCAAAACTTTTTTTATGGATAAGATTGAGTTGCTTTATTGTCTATTTTACTAGAGAGAGGGTGAGGACTACCTGCTGGAAACCTTAAACTCTTTGCTGAATGCTAAGTCACGGCAAGACAATACAAAAATACTGGTTTTTATTGGAGAAACTGATATGGATTTTATTCAACAGCAAGCAAATACGATCAGCTCCAAATTTTCAAACGAGATCGAAGGTGGAGACGTACAGGTAATCTTTTTGCACCAAGGTTTTTCATGTAGTTTGAGACAAATTTTCAGGGATTCGACACTTTTTGGGGGACACCAAAGCCAGACTATAGTGGCCCAAAGATCCGAATTTAAATTTTGGCCATAACTCGGTGAGCGGTTGCGCTAGGGAGTCAATTAAGGCCTCAAAAACGGATTTTCCTCTAGTTTCGTTTTAAAAAACGGGTAAATTGGCACTTGAATATTTTTCACGGGTAACAACGGCGTCATTGGTAGTTGAGGTGGTGCCACCTCGTTGCGACACACTGCTCCAAAACATCCCCAACCCAAAAGTACCTAATCTTTCTTGATGGGAAGTGGAAGACATCTGCATCTTTCGATGCTTTGATTAGTTCTCTAGCACCATCACCTGGCGAGTTAGCGTTGAAACCGGCTAGCCACGGACATTGCTCGCGCGGTCTTTAAAGAATAAGTCTTCTCGCTTTCCTTCAATGATGGTGGTTCATGGCGAACGTTTTGATGCTAGAAGCCCAAAAACTACCATTAGTTTTTACCTTGGCCTGCGAAAATGATTACAACTGGAAAGCTGGGCGATGTAGTTCTGATATTTGGCAATCCAAATCTTTCTCTAACTTCTTGGAGGACGTATTGAGCACACTCTCCCGAAAAAGATTTTTTTGGCCTGGCTGACTATTGATTNAAAAAAATAATGAAGATGATACGAAAGCCACTTTTAACAAATAAGTTCATCAGCTGAGCAAGTTGTATTCTGATCTAACATCTTGTCGGTCGAAGGGGAACCATGCATATGCAAAGAACAACTGTTGCAATATTCGCATGTAATTTTCATAAACGATAAACGGTTGCTAAATGTCGTGGTCAAGTAGGAAACACCAGTTATTGGAGTGCTAAATCGTTTTTAGGCAACCAGAAATATGTTCAAGGTAATGCTACTTCGGAGGCCGATACTTACACCAAGCTAAAACCTTTGAGTGCAAGTCGAAAGTAGAACAAAAACGCATAGAGTTTTCCTCGAGACGAGTCAAAAGATGTTTTATTTTGAATAAAAGAAATAATCCAAATCTGCTACAATCTTTACGTCTGTCTTATTGTTTCTCCATCTCTTTTTGGCGTATATTCTGCCATTAATGGTCTGTCCTTACGTTGAAAATACTAGTTTTGTGCCACTTTACATTTTACTGGTTTTGTGCAACACCTCAGAAGCAACTTACCTGACGCTGACATTGATGACTGACATTTTGTATGAGAAGTTACATTGTTCGTATATAGCCCCTTGTTGCAAAAAAAAGATAAAATACTCTCTGCTCTTTTCCATCTCGTGCCGCTTCTTTCTCAAAGTAAACCCGATTATCTGTGGCTATGTATGCTTTCTTGATCCATATTCATTCTTTTGCCAATTTCTTTTAATAAATTATTATCTCTGTTGTTATTTCTAGGTTATATTCGTTAAGCACATGTCAAGCCTGTGTTTCATCATTTTTCAGCTCTTTCAAATTGTACTTCAAGAACCCCGTAATGTTTTTTTCGATCAACATATTGAGAAGTAATCGTAGGTTTAGCAAGACCCACCTATCGATTTTTTTTTAGTATTTCAGAATATTTTTGCAACCGACTTCGCAGTCATAACATCTTTTTTCGTGTTGCGAGCAGTGGCGATTCTAGAAATAAGAAAGTGAGGGGGGCACTGCGGGGCCAAGAAAAGACGTAGGGGGCAACATAAATGTCTATCTTGCATAGTGATTTTTCGTTGTTTTGAAGTTTAAGTTGCTGTGATTAACCCTGTCAAACCCAACATAGGCTTGTGGATATCGTCAAATATGAACTAACGTTATTATTCAGTAGAGAAACCTAAACGCCGCTGCAGATGCAATCACAAACGTGTACTGCTATGCCGAATATTCTGTGCTAGCCATGCAACTTCCACAGCACTGCACATGTAAAACGAGACACCATTTTTCCGTACACAATTGTGCCGACCCCGCATGAACGAAAACAACTCCACGAAACTGAATACAGTTCACATGAAAGAGAAATGGTTCCACTTCCAACCACCTATTCCATATTGACACAGAGACAAGTAGGCTGTTGATAGCCAACTAGTTTCGTCAAAGGATTCTTACTACAAAACACATAAAACATAAGCCATTTGCCAACGGATTGGTGACTACTAACTAATCCGTTTTTGTGGTAGCATATGGACATTTTGTGATTGTGGTGTAACCATAACAATGTTATGCAACTACTATTGCGAGTGCATTGCCATCTGCAGCGTGGATAGGGTGAGGACTATTCAATGTAGTATGCAGTTAACTTCAGAGAGGTTTCGGCACCAGTGACACCTAAAGTAGCATAGCAGCGCCGCAGCAGGAATGTGTGTATCGGTTTTAAGGGCGTGTACCTGATAGCAACACGTAACAGCAGGCGTAAAGCTTATTTTGCAGAATATTCCCAACAGAGTTGTTCATTTCAATATTCACACTGAATTATCCTCTGACTGGCCCTCAAAAGCTGACTTTTCAACCCTGCGTTGATTTATGACTGTCTTGCCATAAGCGAAACACGCACTAACTCTAGAAAGATTCAGAAAACAGACAATGAACAATATGATTCTCACACAGATCCCTGCACAGTCTACGTTTGAATTTTATATCATCATCACCATCACCTCATTGTAACTTAATCCTTCGATTGTCATGTCGACCATCAAATTCATCAGCGAAATCATCTACTGTAAATCTATTTTTCAGATCGTACCTTTCACCCGAAACTAGATCAGTGTTACACAATCTTTCACTGGTCATGGAATTTCTGGGAAATGTTTTCACTAATTTCATTTTTTAAAAATTTTTCTCGCATGAAGTGCTGGTGACGGGAAGAGTTACAGCTACCAGTAACAATCAAACGCAGCTTTTTAAGCAGCTGTAAATTAAAAAAATTGTTCGAGCGATATAGGCAGCTTTGACTCCTTCGGAAGCAAATTCTTCGCCAAAGTTAATTTCATGTTTTAAATCATTTTTACTAAATCAATATGATTTGCGAATTCGTTCAAGTGTTTTTCTGATAGAAATGTTTGACCTCCGGGGCAATGAGCTGAACGGGAATACGGGAAATAATTGCTGAAATACGGGAAATAAAAAATCATTATAGAAAATCCCTACAAATTCTATGAAGTTGCAGGACATGTGTGGGTAGAGTTAAAACCGTAGTCACGAACCGCTTGTAGCGATTTCCCGCTACTGGCTATGGCCGGGTCGGAAATTGCAAATAGCCACACTGATTCCGCAATGACTTACGAACCCGCAGCTGGGCAACGGATCTGTCGACGGCTAAATACTGAACCGATCCTGAGAAATTTTACCTGTTGAACGCAACTTTAAGGAACCCCTATGGTTCAAACACTGCTGCCTAACACGTGCTAGTCTGTACCCACACATTACAGAAACTAAAACGATATTTTCGAACGGCAGAAACACACAAGCGTTACGGCTACAACAGTTCACACGTACGATCTCAAAGTTTCGCAACAGAGCAATGGCAATCCGCTGCAAGCCAACTACAAAGCTTGCAGTGGGTTGAACCGAATCAACGCAGTGTCCCGAATCAATGTAGCAATATTAGGAGTTTTTCTGGAACCAGTCTATCAGCGCGTGCAAAATTCGACCGACCACGCCATTCAAAACCACATGTATTGGCAAGACGGGATTTTTACTTCAGGAGCGCTAGAATCATTATCGTCACTCACAGGTCAGCAAATGAAAAGGAGAGTGCAGGCCGCCTTGGCTCCCCAGGGTTGTCAGATTTGCTTTTTGACGCCAGATTTCACAAATTTGGCATTTTTTAGAGACAGTTGGCGTCAAAAATTGTTCGTTTTTTTCTCAATATTTGGCTTTTTTAGAGGCAGTTGGCACATGCTATCAGACTGTTGTCTTCGCTTTTAAAATATCTTGCTGAAAAGTGTTATTAGGATTTTTTAGAAAGTGCTTGGTGTATTTTCTCAAAAGTTATCTGGCAACCCATAGAAGAATAAAGTTGTCGCATATCTGGCAACCCATAATGCTAAAGGTTCGAGTGGAAAATGTGGAAGATGAAGAATGCTGCAACTTTGTTCTTCTAAAATGTCCTACAATTAATAAGGAATTTTAAATTTCATGCTGTTTAACAATTTGGTTTTTTTCGCCCGGTTTGACTTTTTTCAGACATGGTTTGACTTTTTCTCAAAAGGTGTCTGGCAACCCTGCGGCTGCCAACATTCTTACCCCCAAAGGCAAAAATTGCACTACGGATGACATAAATTCATATAAATTAACTGAAACCAATTATTAATGCTTTCACAAATCTTTTGCTACTGGGACAAGCAACAATCTGCTGAAAGTAATATAACCCAGTTCTATCTCACACTGAAATGCACTGAAGATCAATCTTCCCATTTCTGCGACTGTGTCTTAGTTTCGAAATGAATTTTTCAACATCACGACCGCGGTCTGACTAAATTTCACACAGGATCTGAGCAACTACTGGTGTGTGTCGTCATAAACAACGCTAGTTTCCTGACGGTCAAAAACAACAACACAGCTTATCATGCATTTGTGAAGTATTGAATGCAGGTTAGAGGGTTACTAAATTATCGTTTAAAATATTGTTGGCCGAAAATGATCTACTGTATATGTCAACCAAACGAAATCGAACGTGAAATTAAGAAAAAAACTGGGGGACCAAGCAGGGGGCCAAGCAAAAATCTGGGGGGGCATGGCCCACCCAGCCCCCCCCTTAGAATCGCCACTGGTTGCGAGAACGAACGGCTTTGATCGCTTTTCAGATGCATTTTTTCAAATCGCCATTTTTTACCTGATCGTAAGCATAGGAACTCAAGGCCTTTATTTGAACAAAGGTTGGTGAAAATTTATGGTTTCGAACTTCATGCTGCAATATGTTGTTAATAAGTGCTTGTAGGTTTAAGAAAGATATTTTAGGTTGAACCGTTTTCCAACTTGCGCTAAATCAGTCGAATTGGATTGCTTTTGGGGTTACAAATACTTTTAAAGGTGTTATTTCGTATGATGTATTTGAAATAATGTCTTTACACAGGTAATTAGCCCACCACCTAATTATTATCCAACGTGGTCAGATGTCTTGCAATCGTCGTTTGGAGACAACCTGGAACGTGTAAAGTGGAGGTCAAAACAAAACCTAGATCAAATTTTCCTGATGATGTACGCGTACAACCTCTCTCCAAGTTATTACTTAATGATGGAAGACGACGTCATTGCTAGCAGAAATTACATGGAAAAAATTTTTAAGGTACATTTTACCAATAATAACATAGAGTAACAACGTTCAAAATACTTGCAGATGCTTTTTAAAATACGTCACCAGCACAAAAAGCCAAGTAAATGCCATTTGCTCAATTCACAGGCTTTGGACAAATTCAACCAACTAAATTTTTCACTGCGATCACGTAAAATGTGCTTAAAAATTTCTTAGCACGACATTTTAAGGCATCAAGGCAATTGTCACCAAATAAATCGCTTTACTTTCATTGCATGCGATTTTTTCATGATTGAGTTTAGATACAGAAACATTTAGATTTCGTACGGTAACTGCAAGCAAACAAGAACGAACTCCCCAGGTTCTTATTTGATTTTGGTTGACTTGACTTCGGAGTTTGATTTATATTTTGTTTATACCATTCCATATTACGTTTTAAAAATAATGCTATGAAATCACCCACCGTTTTTTTTAACCTTTTTATAGTGAGTAAAGCAGATATGCCACATTGCAAAAAAGACTCTTGGGTAGAAGTAAACATAGTGTGTTTCACAAACGATTTTGCTCGAAGTAATGTCTTGTACCACCAAAAACTAACAAAATTGCCATGTTTTTTGACGAGTTGAAAAAAGCAAACCTAGTTTGTAGAAATCAATATATCCAAGCGAAATGCTTTGTTTTTCCACACATTAACTGTACTTGGTGATTCACAGTACAGTTAAAAACAACTGTTGCCACATCGCTTTACGCTTTACACATGATCGAAGGTCTTCCTTTTTATATTACTGCACACTACANTACGTTGACAAGCATAAAAAAGTTAGTTTTCATATTACTGCACACTACACTAAGTTGACAAGCAGAAAAAAGTTAGCTCAATTAGATTAATCAAAAATTCGTAAGGTCAAGTTGCTCAGTTCGGCAAAGAAGTTCAAATTCCAGACAAGACGAAGGTGTGAAGTGCTGAGTATGTTACACCATGTGACTTGCATGGTACGAAATCTATGTGAGCTCAGCTTCACATCAGCAGCGTGAGTTACATTAATACATGATTTATCCATGGCAAAATTGTACTCGACCTATCGTAAATAGGTTATAAACAAACAAGCATGGCTTGATACATCCACAAACAAAACTATACGATTTCTACAAATTCAATTTTTTTTATAATTTCTTTCTTTGCTATGAACTGTTTGCTGTAATTTTATTTTCTGCAATGATCGTGTAAAGGATTGTGGTGTAATTTTCTGTAATGCTGGCGTAATAATTGTCAGTCGCATTTTAGCGTGTCCTGCTGGAATGTCAGCATAGGCAACCATGTCCATTGCTGCCCTATCAACTTCTCTGCTTGTTTTCCGTAGAGCGTGGTTTGCGTTCTAGAGTCCCCTGGTCGTCCAATCTGCTCAGTCGAGTGTGTAGCTTAAATCGTTTTTTCCTGAACAGCGTGCTACGCTACCAGGGTTGCCAGATAAAAGTTTCAATAAAAAGCCAAAGAGTACCAAAAAAAAACTCGACTGGGTCGCATGCGGCCCTCTGGCCGTGGGTTCGACATAGCTGATTTAGATCAATCTTCGTCAAAAATGTATGTCTTAATTATTATTCACGAAATTTAGTTTTATTCAACTTTCGTGGTGATAACGCCAGAGTCTTCCAAAGAGTTTCCATGAATCTCAATATGACGTTTGGTCAAGCTGCATGCCAGCTATTGTGTTGATATACTCCAAGCACGCTGGCTGCGTCCTGCGTTTGCTGAATCGTCGATTGTTACGTGTGACTCTATCAAAAGAACTTGTGGCTGTTCATGTTCAAAATTCACCTGATCAGTGGCATAACTGACGGGTGGCAGAGGTTAGAACCGCATAGGCGGATCCAGGAGGGCTAAGGGGGCTGAAGCCCCCCCAAATTTTATCAGATACGTTTTTTGATCGATGATTTCTCAACGCAGCAACATCCATTGGGGTGATTTTTTGGACAGCCTTTAAATAAACCATTTCTTGCACAGAGATAGGGGCCAATATACCAATATTCAAAGCTTATTTTGCTTTAATTTGGGGAGTCCGAATGTGTTTATTTCGCTAAAAATGCAACTTGTAATAAGCAAAGTTTTTATACAAAACTATGGTCCCAATGTTACATAAACCGCATGTAAGTATTTAAACTCTTGTTTCATTTGGGTAAGATTGGGCTTCTTGTGAACACAATTTGAATAAGACAAAAGTTGAATAAGCAGTAGACTATAGGCCTACTGTGTTTTTTCTGCAAGCTTTCATGAATGAGAGCAGCTGATTTTATTAATTAAGCGAAGACATCAAAATATAACAACACACGCAACAGCAAACTTAACCATGAAACGTAGCCTACATGTCAGGTAGGCTAGAAACGAAGTGCGGAAGATATGCTCTCGTCTGTGCCAGGGGTGGCCAAACCCATAAGGTGTAGGAGCAGGCACATTTTTGGGGGTGCAAAAGATTTTTGTCCAAATCTCCCCAAACTTGCCCAAAAAAACTCCAAAGCAAATGACTTAAAAAAAACAAAAGCGACTGAATTTCATTTATTTTGGGCGCATTTTTCAAATGAAAGCACTTCAAGCACCATTTTTGCCCAGATTTCCCCTAACTTCCCGACAAAAACGGAAAACATCATGATCTCCAAAATAAAAAAAAAGACAAAAAGTCTGCATTTTTATTTCGGGCACCATCGTTGAAAAATCGAAGCACATAAAGCGATTTTGCGAAGGTTTTCACACATTTTGCCCAACTTTCCACAGATTTTTAAGGGATTTTGCCCGGATTTTCACCAAATCAAAACTTTTGGAGGTGCGCTTGCACTCCCTGAACCCCCGCCTCCTACACCACTGGCCAAACCTGCTCTATGTAAGAGCCGCATATCGTAAAAACCAAGTTACAAAGAGCCGCAACATAAGAATCTGAAAACATGAATTTATTTGCAATTTAAGCTTCTGTGACATCATAATTATCTTTGGAACGATTCAATTCTTTTTGGAATGACAAAGTAATACTATACGGCACGATAGGTACCACAGTACCATATTACAATGTTTCTACACTTTGCAATAGAAATAAAAAGTAAAGAACAAATATATAATATTTCGGAAAGCTCAAAGAGCCGCATGCGGCTCTTCGAACCTATGCATGCGACTCGCGAGCCACAATTTGGCCACGCCTGTATGCCAAAAATGACTACGGATTAGCATCAGACCTGTCAGCAACAATTTTTGGACAAAAGTTCAGCACATCACGAAATCGGATGATTTTTCACCGACCCATATTCTGCTGTCTCTAAACAAATTTTTCAACCTTCTGCACAGTATTTCTAAAATTGCGTTACCACGATATAGTCGCGTTTCGTACAAAAAATTGAATGGATGAGCAGGAGAAGTTGGTCATTGACTCGCTGCAAAAACTTAGCATTTCCCGCAGTGACGTGAGAAACATTGTCTGATCATTTTCATATTTTCATTGCCATTGTGATGCAATAAACACCTTCCATGGCAAACCAGCATTTACTGCTTCGAGTTTTTTGGGATGTTTGTCTCTACGCGTACCCGAAACCCGGTGGCATAGCC
>JGI24159J19872_10005145_pt1 | contig 16852 bp, 12 predicted proteins | sample Ectturendosymbi4_FD_19872 | JGI IMG/M metagenome (IMG submission 19872) | reverse complement strand
TAATGAAACTGTTAAGTCTATCCCAATTTTATGCTCCAAAACCCAAAGTACTTATGCTATTCAGTAGCGAGTACTAAAACTGGCAGACAGTCAAACTTGTTGAGAAAACAGTTGCTGTTGGAGCCCTTGATACTTTACGCAACATAGGAATATAATAGAGTTGTATTCTTGTATCGCTTCTAACTCACAAACATTTTTCAAACGAGCATTTTATTTGAAACAAATAAATTTCATAACGGGGGACCCGGGGCGATTGTCCCTGTTGCCCCTCTTAATCCGGCCTTGCCGGGGGACCTATCCAGAAACGATGACGTTATTAACGGTTATCGTAAAATGAACGACGAAAAAAACTATTTAAAGTTGATCGAGGTAAAAATAATGGGGAAGAAGCAACACCAGTCGCCATTACTGTATATTCAACTCGGGCGGGTGTGGAAAGGAAGTACCTCAAATGCAGCTGCCGTTGATTGGCGTTCGACGATGATGACAGACTATGCAATGTCGCGAGAAGCTGGATGCGGTAGACAGCTTGGATGTGGTGCATGCGGTAGCTGACCATCTCCAGCAGTGTGTACAGGACCTGCCAGGATCGGTACTCGAACGCGACTTTCGGCAGAACCTGATCTGAAACAAGGAAAGTGTTAACTTTGTGCAGCGCTTCTTTTCTTGACGGCGACCCCAGCCATCATCGTCTGGGGTTCTTCTTTAAACCCTACCTGTCAGTGGGTGACAAGCTAACATGGTCCCGATATATATGCGCGTAGTGGGGTGGTGATGGGCGTTAAAAGGTCTTAAAAAAACAGATGACCGACAGCTACGCTCTATGGGCACCCGACCCCCTTTCAAGATGTTTGATCAGTGAGATCCGAATGAAAGATAAGTCGCGCCATTAACACGGTTTCACAATGAAAAATATGCATGACAAATCCGAGAGAAGAGAGATTTTTAATTTCGTCGAACGTCGCATCCCCTGAAGAAATTTCAAAGTTCGACGCATAAGCGTTTGCAGACGAAGCAGTGCAAAGTTTCTGACAAGGAGGCATAGGATTAAAAATAAACTGCTTCAGGCTCTTGTCCAACGGAGCAGGAGTGCCATTGCTTTTCGATGATTCGCCTCACTCGCCGGTTTCCATTGACAACAGGTCTGAATTGCGGGATGCTGAAGCATTGCGTGACAAGTAGACCGTTTAATTATCTTTATCAGTTCACCAACAGGACATTTTCAAGGGTCAAGGTAAAGAAAAGCGTTTCAAGCGCAAAGAATTTAACAGTACGAAACCTTGCAGTTTCAAGGGTTATACTTAAGTTGATGCGGTATTGGTTCGCAAGCAAGACCACGCGCCAAAACTTGCAGAGCATATTTCGAATCAGTTGCCTGCACGTTAAACACCAGTCCGAAGGCCTGGTACAGAACCGGTGAAGTACTTTGTTCATACGTGTGACCACAAAGCCATCCATCATTTTGTTCGATGATATATCCAGTGTCATGCGACTCTTGCAACGCTTTTGAAAATTTTAATTTAAGCAAAACTGCAGTCGCGCAGTTTCATTCGATGAGCAATTGAACGCTTGTACCAAGTACGAACATGCGGCCGTGACAATCGATTTCACGCTTAATCAAATTTAAGATTTTTGAGCTTAAACCAGCGGTCTCAAACACGAGGGCATTTTGTGCGGCACGCGATGCTTTTCGGGAATTTGCAAATAATTAACATTTGCATTATTTAGTTTACTCACCGATGTTTGAAAGTTCTCGGCCAGCGAGTGAGCAAGTTCCTTTGAAACGAACGTAGAGACGGCTAGAAATGACATGTCTGTAACTCATGATACCTTTCGCAGGAAATAAGATGTAAAAGCTGTTTCTAGCAAGGTTCAGATGCCGCCATTGTTTCGTCAGCGTCATAATGCGGCCCTCGGGTTACTTCATAAGTCCTCATTTGGCCCTCGTTTGGCCCTAGGAGCAATTTTAGTTTGAGACCCCTGATTTAAACAGCGTGTAACTCACTGACGAGCCCTTTCGTCCCTTGATGCTCGATCTCCGTATAAACGAGCAGCCTGCTGTAGGTTTCAGCCAACGATGGAGAAAGAGCGACTGCCAACTGGTTCTGGGCTACTTTTTGTATGTTGTTGTTGATGTAGTGAAGCATGCTGTAAAAAAAAACTGCACAAGTTACTGGTGGTTTTTCGCAGAGTACATGCGAACGATTGAACCGTACTGCGTCACTGCTGAACGTTTGCTTGGTTCAGCCAACTTTCCTATCAATGATTTCTTACTGCGTGGTGACGTCGACATGCGAACCGGACGAATCTGTTTGTTTGCACAGTAACTGGTTCACCACGGTGTTGCCATGGAAACAGAAGGAAAAAACATTACCACTTCGTAGCTAAGAAACTTAACGCCTGTACTTCGTTAACGTACACCTGACGTTTGCCAAAACACACGACCGCAGTTGGATAGGCCTTTGAGCAAAGCGAAAAAGCCCGCACACAATCATACATTGAATCATGCAGGTACTTAGCATGATCCAGCGTACTAATCCCAGCCACAGGTGGCGTGTTGGCTCGTTGCAGCAGGGGGCGGGCAACAAATCGAGTGCGTGTTACTTTATCTACGCATACCTTAACATTTAAAAACACGAATGTGTGTCTCTCACACTGACTAGGCTAGGAGTATGCATGCGCGGTACTTCTATCACTAACGTAAATAGTGCATTGAGGAAATCAGCTCATTCAATAAGTTTAACAAGGCAGCAAAGCGGGTGAGTAGGGTCCTAGTGGGATCCAATCGTATTGCATTCCATACACTCCCAAAATACAGGGCAGACTAAGAGTGCACCACGCACATTTGCATGAACAGCATTGTGGGAGGACAAAAGTTGCAAAACAGGTGGATACAACCATGATTGACGTAAAAACTACACAAACCTACCTCGTCTCTACAGCAAAAGGACATAATTTGAAGTGAAAAGTGAAACCCCGTTTGGGAGCTTTCCGAAATTTTTAGAGTAAAGTGTTTTTCTTTACGACTGTGCGTACAAAACTGGGATGTCATCTGTGCGGTTTTTGCAAATCTTGAGCCTCCGCCGCGGCCGCCATGACTTCAAAAGGAAATCAGTGACGGGCTTACTTTCAAAATAGGATCAGCTGTTCATTTTTCAAACCAGTGCTTCAAAACCTTTTCTCCACCACGTCCCCTTTAAGTAATTGTCCTTTGTTCCAAGCCCACTTGACAATAAACAAGTTGTATAAGCAACTGCATTTATTTGGTTAATTCAATGATCAAACGTTCCATGCTTCAGAGCGCGTAAGGTCTCGCGCCCTCCTTGAAATCTGTTGAAGACACCCTGCGAAGGCGCCCCCCCCCCAGGTTAAGAACCACTGTTCTAAAACGCTAGTTTCATGTCGTGGACGTTGCCAATTTTACTCACGTGTGTTTTTAAACAAAAACTGACGACGTCCAGAACCATTTTTATCATAACAAGATTGAATATCATACGAATATTTTTATTATCAATCAATATTGAATATTATATGAATATTTTTACTACATGAATATTTTTATTATGAATTAATATTTTACATTATGAATATTTTTATTACATGAATATTGAATATGATATCAATATTGAACTGATTTCTGTTGTAATAACACTGGAATTGGACTTGGTCAATGTGCAACAACGTCACTGGAGGTGAACAGCTGCAAACCATTCCTTCAAGATCAACCACGATTCACAACAGTAGACGTCAAGGCAACGAAATAAACAAACGTCATAAAACAACCACGTTTCTATGACAACGTGGGAGAATCCGTTGTCGCAGCACGCTACCTCAACTTGCTGTGCGCAGTCAAAGAGTCGAGCAGGTCCATGCTGAAGGGGATGGTCTTATTGCAAGCCATACAGTTGCTCCCCGGCATGGGGCATGTGTTCTGGGGGTCGCCGCACACATTCTCCATCAGCTTGGTTATGGGTATGGTGAAAACCTCTGAAAAAGACATGAACATGTTTGAAAAAAACAGCTGAAACTGGTCATCAAGGATCTTCCTATGTGGTTCAGGCAAGAAAGCGTAGATGTTACCAGTCCTGTCGCCACGGGAGGGGGCTTTGGCGGGCTTAGCTCCCCCAATCAAAGCACCAAGCAACCCCTAAATTGAAATATGAGACACTATAAATCACCAGAAAATTTGAAAAATTTACAATGCCAAGCCCCCCTGCGCAAACGTAAACCCTTTCTGGCGACGGTTCTAGATGTTACACAACACGCTGCTAATGATGATAAAGGAAAATGGAACTGCTTCGCTGGGAATTACTACAAAATGTACGAGAACCACAGGCCGGTGTCAATTTCCTTCGACATCACAGTTTTCTTCAGTAAAACTGATGCAGGGCAAAGTTTTTTAATTAAGTCTTCGCAGAACAGCGATGAAAAGTGCACATAAGGCTACGTTGGTACCTTTCAAAACACCCGCTTTCAGCCCAGAACCGTCGCCAGAAAGTCATCCATTAGGGGGCTTTATGTTCGTGCAGGGGGGCTTGACATTAAATTTGACAAAAATGCCACTATTTTATAGTATTTCATATTTCATTTTGGGGGAGCTTGGAGCTTTGTTTGGGGGGACTAGCCCACCAAAGCCCCCCGTTTCGGCTTCTCTTTGCGCAAAATACCCCCATCCGCTCATGCCATGCGCTGTCACATACAGGCATGCTGAATTTTAAGCCAATGCGACCGTCCATTCGTTTAAAGAACTTGCTGCTTTTGTTTGAGGATGAAAGAGTGGAGTCGCTGCGGGCCAAAAATGCAGTTCGCAAAAAAAAGGTCAACAGCAATTGTTCTTGAAATCTGTGACAAGGAAACCCCTTTCCGAGTTTCTTGCAAATAAATAGGCGCGTAAAAATGATCCCAATTTTTTAAGGCAGGGGTGGGCGATTAGCGGCCCACGGGCCACATGTGGCCCGCCGCAGCATTTTCAGTAGCTCGCGGAAACATTCAGGAAAAAACTTTAAATCTGACATGAACCTGTAGGCGTTGATGAAGATCTCAACAAGCAAACATATTCGTAATTTCAAATAACTTGTTGAAAAGTGTGGGAGGTTGCATTTGTCTCATTGACTTGCTTGCGCTGGACAAAGTGCATTTGCACAAGAACAATTATATTAAAACCTTTACCGTGTACAATTATTGTTTTTGTTTTATTTATTTATTTTGCGATCGAATCAGAAGATACGGCCCTCCGCTAAACGCAGCCTTCTCAAAGTGCCCCCCGATCCAAATTAATTTCCCCCCCCCCTGTTTTAAGGCATGCAGGAAACACTGTGTGTCGCAACACGGGGCAGAAATTGATTTCAAACGTTGCCGTCAAAAATTACAAAAAAGCGATGAAGCCAGACTCAGAATTACTGCTTCTTCACCACAGCAACTGCTCGAGCCCACCTTACCTGCTGTGCTGGCAGCGTTGCAAACCAGTGCGAAGCGGTAATCCTTTATCAACGCGCTGCTCGTCTGAAATGCAAAAGTTCAGGCTGGTCGGGGTCGTCGTTCACCGCTGAGACGAAGCGGATCGTCGTTCACCGCTGAGACGTTCAGGTCGTCGTTCACCGCTGAGACGAAGCGGAATCGGAAACGCGGCACCGTTTATTGCATCGAATCGCGAATTTTCACGGCGCACTTTTTTACGCGCAGCCAAATTCAACAACGCATCTGCACCACGTCCTTATGCCTCGTCTGACACAATTCGCAAGGAAGACTTGGATCAGAACACAGAACTATGATTCATTGCACTGTGTAACGGAAAAAATGCCGACGCCTGTCAATCAACCTTGGAACAAACGACAAACTGCGTGGGATCCAAGTCTAGGATTGTGAAGTCGCACAACAAGACGGGAATTTGAGTGGTGGGATGGTTCCAGTATTGCTCTCATGAAGAATTGCGTTCATACACAGCATATGCAAAAGGTCAGCTGTTGTGAATAGAAACCTCACTACTTTAACTTGGGCAGGTTCAATAACTTACGATCATTTTCAAACATGCGACTGGCGATAGTCTTCTACTCCACATCTCAATGCACCGAGTTTCAGATGATATTGTTTTAAACTAAATTTTTGTTTTTCAAAGCATGGATGGAAACCACACAACGAATCCCAAGCTACAAAACCAAGTCGCTTGCAGAAAAACAACGAAGTTACACCGCAAGCGGGAACTGCTCATGCGTAAACGGTCCTAAAGCAATTTGAAAGTATTCAGTATTTGATTCCGGTTAAATTGTTTTCTCGCGTGTATCGAGTCAAAATCCCCAACTTCTTGCAACCTGAAGATTTACCGAAAACCGTCAGCGTCAGTTGCTACGGTGACCTAAAGAACGTTTCGGAGGAGTAACGGTTATTTCCCTGTGTATTTCAAATAGTGTGTGACTATTTCATCAACACTAAAAATGCCTTAAAAAACTATGCATGTTTTATTTTGAGACGTCTCGGATTATTGTTAATCCATCTTCAGTCAAAAAATTAAGAATAATCCGAGACGTCTCAAAATAAAACATGTACAGTTTTTTGAAGGCTTTTTAGTGTTGATGAAACTGTTAAGTCTATCCCAATTTTACGCTCCAAAGTTTGACTATTGTATTGTTGCGATCGGAAAAGCCCGAGCGGCATGTGCGCAAAGCTTCACACCGTGGCAGCAAGCAACAATAGAGATCACATGCCATGATCACTCTGTAAACGCTGGTTCGCGCCACATATATATGGGTGTTATTGTTGGCGCACATTCCGTTCGTGGTGAATCGCACATTCAACGCAACGTCAACGGAGATGTTGCAATAGTATGAAGGTTTGCACAAGACACAGCGAAGCACAACAGTGCAATTCGGAATTACTTGTGTTTCGCCGCTGCTAATCAATCAGGTTCTTGGACATGTTCAAAAGCAAATGAACAAAGTTTCTACAACGTTTTTGATATTAAGTAAGCTCGATTCATTCGCGTTGCTCGTCAGCGAATGGTTTAAATAAAAATTTGAATCATTTACAAAACTTTCGAAAACAGCTTTCACTTGAATGCGAAGTGAAATGGCCAGAATACCCAACAAAATCCACACTTAACCGAGAATAAAACTGGTTTTTGGCACAGGCACGGTTGCGGTTCACCCTTAGTTCAATACTGAACAGGTTTCACGTTCACGACGCAAGTACTTCACAAATTTTCGGCTGCTTTTAACTGCAAACCGCTCAACACACAAGCAAACCAAGGCAGCTACCTGCAAACACTGATTTACGAACTGATGCTGAGTTCGAAGCGCCACCGGAACTGAACAAGACTGCTCGATCTCTGATGACGAAGCGCCCGATGAGTCGCCTGAGAAATCACGCGGTTTTAGAACTTTCGGTAGTTAACCGGCAACAGTTGTCTTCGAAGTAGGTAAGGCAAGTGAAATGAGGTTTATCTTCGCAATAAATTTCACTGACCTCAGCAAACACTTCAATAGAAGACAAAAGCAAGCACTCACGGTCCCTACGCAATTTTATATATAAATTTCCAGACTTTTTTCCAGACTTTTTTCGGACTTTTTCCAGGCCTAGCATTTCCGTATGACCTGCCCAGGTCAGATACAGGCACTAGAATATTTAACACGATTAAGTAAAATGATATCAATCTTGAATAAAATAATATGAAAATGTATGTCAAAAGACGACGTCTGCAACACTACTTTCTTTTTCCACACTAACAGACCAAAAATTTTTTCCCGACTTTTCCAGAATGGAAAATGACAAAAATATTTCCACACTTTCCCTGAGAACCGAAATCTGGCGTAGTGAACAAAGCAAGTTTTTCCTTCCTTCTCGCTTGACGCTGTTCACGCGAAGAAAAAAACACTTTCCTGAACATCTTTGAGCATTTGACCTGTTCCTTTTTGCAAGAGCGCCCTAACCACGTTTGAAAGGACCATCAATGAGCTTCACGCTCAGTACAACAAAGAACACGTGCTGATGGAATCAGGGCTCTTACCTTGACCGCTCTCCTCAGCGACCTTGACCTGCGATTTACGCTTCATGTGGGTCAAAATACTGATGGCGGAGAAGCACATGACGCTCGACAGATCGCTCATGTCCGGTAAGGGCAGAGGCTGCCAAACAAAGGAGGCTGAGTTTTGTTTGAGAAACCATCGAATGAAAAGGAAAACCGTGTTGCTTGTGTAAAAGCACCGAACGCGTAGATTAAAAAATAACGGGTAGCACTGGGCTCGGGTTCTGGCGCTCGCAGTGCCAAGTTATGAAGTCTGGCGCAGCATACACGCCATGAGACTGCACAGGCAGCGTTTAATCAGATAAAGCCGCGAATAAAATTGTACACTAGCAGTGGCACGGGGTAGTTTTTTTCCAGGGTTTAGTTGGCAAACAGACAGACATTTTTATTTAATATCTGAAAAAAAACAGATATCAGGGGGAGGAGAATGGCCGCAAGGTCTTCGAGTCATCCTCCCCCGCGAAATACAAGTCGAACAGCACAGAAGATGCATAATTCGATACATATATCTGCCCAGACAGTGCAGACATAACCGCAGCACACTTGAAACAGATAACGCAATGCACACCGGACGCAGAGGGTGAGTAGAAACTGTAGCTTCATCAGAGACTAGACACAAAGAACATATGGCCGATGTTAAACACAGACGCCGCGACAATAGTACTTTAACGCGACATGTCCTTGACCTAGGCCATTCCATGGATTGGCAACAGTCAAAGGTTTCAGAATTTGACTGTGATTTTCATAAATGCCGTTTTAGAGAATCCTATTACATTAACACTGATTGATCAAGCATGAGCGATAAATCCTCCGACATGTTCCAGGATATCCTCGTACAACGTTTTTTCATAAACCAATGGTGACGTTTATTACTTTATTCGTTTCACAACCTGCCCACTATTTCAATCGTCCCATCACTGGTTCACTGTTTCGTCAGTGCTTCTATCTATCGTATATTGACAAGTTTTCGCGGTGATTTCTCTTCACGCTAATTTCCTTGTTCCCTGAACTGCAGCCCTGCCTCAAATCATCAGGTCCAGTGACCCCGCGCAGCAAGTGTTTAAACCAGAGGCATCACTCCGCTCGACGCTTGGTTGGCAGATGGCTTGTCACTCTTGTTTTCGCCTTGATGAAGTTGACGGCACCGTCAAAGAAACGATGGCAGTATTCGTTTTTACGTTTTATCGGATACACCAGTTGCGATTTCAGACAATACTGTGAATTGAACTGGTGTCCTCGGAATAGCAAGATGTAGCTTCATCTGTTTCACGGATATGTAGACGGAAACGACTGGATGTGGTGGATGATATAAAAGAGAACCCCGTGGTTGCACCAAGAGGTGAAAGACGCTATTCGAGCAAAGAAAGTAGCCTACAAGGCATGGCTTCATAACAAAGCCGACTCTTCTTTGCACTTGCGGTTCGCTGACGTGCAGTCACCACACGTTGAAAAAGTCCAAAATGTAATCTTGGGAAATTTTCGGGCGTAAGCCGGATTCTAATTACTGGCAATCCAATGAAGTATTCTGGTAAACCATCCGCTGTCTTCGCTGCAAAACAACTCGCACGGTTAGATCCATCAAAGACCAAAATGCTTTTTTATCTCGGCAATGAGAGGGGATCCTTCTCTCCGTTGGGGGGGGCGCCGGTGTCGGGAATGAAAATGCGGAGTCCTGAAGTGCTCTCCAACCACTCCGGATTCCATCGGTGATCCGCCCAGGGCGCCGCACTTTTGTTGTTGTCAGAAGAACTGATGAGTTGATGTGCGGTCGGAACACGCCTTCGAATTGTACAGACAGTGACAATTGAGTCGACGAGTTGATGAAGTCATCACTGTTGGAAGCAGCACGATCAAGTCAACTGTTTCCTTTCTGCGGACAATTTGGTGCTGCTAGCATCGTATCAACACGCACTTGATCGGTTTTCAACTGCGTGCGATCAAGCGGAAAAGAAAATCAGCACCAAAAACACCTACGTATTATGTCTTTCCAGAAACCCAAGGCAGTGTATGCTGCAAATCACAGGCAATGCACTGCAGCAGGTGGAGAAGTTCCAGTACCTTGCGGTGGTATTCAGGAGTTACGGAAGGCATGACAAGGAGATTGACGCACAGATTGCCAAAGCAAACTTAGTTCTGCGTGAGCTGTATCGCTCTGTGGCGCCGCAAAGCTGCCGGTTTCCAAATCAGCCTTTGTTCCGATCCTCACCTATAGTAACGAATGTTGGGTGATGACTGAAAGAATATTATCACAAGTACAAGTGGCAGAGATGGAATTTTTGCGATGACTTCACAGTACGACATTTCGCGACAAAGTGCGCAGATGTGAAATGCGCAAAACCCTGAATGCCGAAGCACTTCTCCGAGCAGAGATCCCAGCTACGTTAGTTTGGCCACGTTTCCAGAAGGTGCCAGGAAAGATTGGCGAGGCAGGTCCTGCTGGCTACACCCACAGGAAAGCGACCCATAGTTCGACCAAGGACCAGGTGGAGTGACTACATCTCCGACCATGCTTGGTCCCGTCTTGGTGTGGAACCAGCAGAACTATCATTGCTGTTCATCGTGAAGCATCTCTATCCCTCCTAGACTGCTTCCCCGCGACCGTCCGTAGAGGAAAAGCGGGCATGAAAATGAAAAAATGAGATAACAGTCGCAAGAAAACAACTGTTGGAAGCGACAGCATGGCTTCAAAAGGAGCCATTTCGAACATTCTTCAAACTTTGGGAAAGTGGGTTTGGCACTGAATGGGTTTCCGACACTTTCACATACCGTTTTAGTTTCCAGTGTGAAAAACAAGGAACATTTTGCAAGACTCGAAGCAACTTTTCGCTATGAAAATACCCTGAAGATTGGAACTTCTTTCATGCGGTTTCATTTCATAACAATGCAACTTAACACTTTTTTACTCGTTGTGACTTTTTACTTTGTCGTAACCAGGAAACCAAACCGAAACGGAGTTTAACAGTGGTGAGGCCATCGTTTGGAAAGTACCTGTTTTTCCGGATAAAGCAGCCGTATGAGCTTCACAACGGGGATGAAATCGGTGATGGGGTACTTCTGGATGCTCCCGGAGATGAATTGCAACAAACACCACGTCAGCTGCACCCTACCCCGGACGTACCCGCTTTTCTTTCGTTGTTCACATGACGACAACTGAAAAAAAAACAGAAAGCAAACCTAAATGACAAAGCTTCGTCTGAACAGGCGTCTGGGTCCGTCTCAGGCAATCAAGCGTTAGTAGGCTGTGGATATCATCCAGAGCAAACGTTTTCACGATAATGTAGCGTTGTTCATTTTTACTAGATCGAGCAAATAAGACAGACTACCGGTGGTAAGAATTGTTGCGATTGACGCATCCTTTCGGGAGGATTCTTAAAAACAAGTAAGATGATGCCGGACATGTTCTAAAGCAGGGTAGGGGGGAACCTGCGGCCCGCGTGAACGTTTGATATGGCCCACATCATAATTTCCGTTACCCAATTTGGAGTACAAAATCGCGACAAAACGAAGCTGCACGATAAGCAGGTAGGCCTACTTCAGGTGGGATGTCATAGTGTGAAACCTCCGTCCCTCATAGTGAGATAAAGGTAGAATTTTAGCATCAAATTCATTGTGATTTGCTGCCTTCCAGCGATATATTCCACAATTGATGCGGCCCGTGATAGCAGATAGGTTCCCCACCCCTGTTCTGAAGCTTTGCAGGGCTCGGAAAATGAGCGGCATGCTAAAACCCGCGCTGCAATGAGTCGCTGTATGTGTTGCGCAGGGGAGACAGATGCAAGCTGCATGCGACGTGCTGAGGAACGAGATTTTGAAAGCAACGAGGCCAGTGATGTGACCTAATGAAGGCTTCATTAAACCTATTCGTCGAGTCCGCAGCAGACGATCAAGCGACGTACAGTAAATGAAACAACATGCGCGATGTCAACCGAACATGCGCGATGTCAACCGAACATGAGCGATGTCAACCGAACATGAGCGATGTCAACCGAACAGCGACTTCTGAGCAAGGCTAGAGGCGCAAAGAACCAACGCGATGTCAACCGAACAAGAGCGATGTCAACCGAACATGAGCGATGTCAACCGAACAAGATCGATGTCAACCGAACATGAGTGATGTCAACCGAACAAGAGCGATGTCAACCGAACAAGAGCGATGTCAACCGAACAAGAGCGATGTCAACCGAACATGAGCTATGTTAACCGAACATGAACGATGTCAACCGAACATGAGTGATGCCAACCGAACATGAGCGATGTCAACCGAACAGCGACTTCTGAACAAGGTTGGAGGCGCAAGGAACCAACGCCACGTCGCAAACAATCAACGAATGCCAAATAATGAACGGCGCGCAACAAAAATGCACTCGCGCGCGTGACAGTGCACGAAAAAGAAATAACGCCAAATAGGACAGCCAGAACGCAGCAAACACAGCGCAGTACAGTAGTTGACTGGATGCATGACTACTGATCAAGCAACTGAGATGTTGCATTCGAGGTCTTGCCCATGCAGTACTGGTAATATGTCGCTTATAACACGATTTCGCAAAAAAAGAAAACATTTTTGCTCTCACTTGAAATCCGGGGGAGAGGGGCGCAAGGGGCCGATAATAAGTTTCCAGGGGGGCGCGAGCCCCTACGCGCTCTATAATATCGAAAGTTTGATAATTACATTTACCAATAAATACATTTGTTTTCAGAGCTTATTTAAAGTCAGGATGTTTGAAACAAAGGACAATTACTTCAGGGAGGCGTGATAGAAAAAAGGTTAAGAACCACTGGTCTAGCCGCAGGGTTTCTACGCAATTCTGAATATAAATTTCCAGACTTCTGACGTTTTCCAGACTCAACTTTTCCGAAAGACATACCTAATTCGAATACAGGCACTGGAATAGTTTAACACGATGAAAGCAAAATTATCAATCTTATCAAAAATATCACAATAAAATATTATCAGAATGCAGGTCGAACATCAAATCTGGAAAATTATTTGCTTTTTGCATATTAACAGACCGAAAAATTTTTCTAGTTTTTTCCAGACTCCGTAGGAACGCTGCATCCAATGAAAGTTGCAAACAGCTTCCGGCACATCAGTGACACTCGACAACAAAAAAAAGGTAAAAGGTAACGGCTCACTGCTGATTCAAGCACGATCTCACCCGGGCGTAAAGCGCTTCGATCATGAACGGAAAGCTTGCGAGCTGATGCAGCACGAAGAATATCAGCTGGCTCGACAGGTGGAGCCAGAGGGACTGGTTCGATCGCTGGTCGGCCTTGCTGCCGTTTCCGTCACCCCCTTTCGTCATGGCCGCCAGCATCACCTCCACCAGTTCCTACAAAGTCCAACAGGCTGTTGATTTGCGGGCCCGAGACCTTAAGACCTACGCCAAGCACTGGTCAATGAGAAGCAAGCAGTACAAAAGTTTTTGGTGAAATTCGGCAAAATTGACCGCTTTGTTTGTGCCAGAGAAAAAAAGAACGTAGCATTAAAACTTTTGCCACAAGTCTCTGTGTTTTCTCAGTGTGCCTAATGCGTTCAAACGCCTCCTCATCAAAGTAGGGGTAGCGATTACCCCTCTGTTCTTTTTCCTCGAAATCAGGAGTTATGTAACGAACCCAAAGCTGTGACAGTGGACCAGTCAGTTCTAACCGGAGACCACTCACTAGAAGGATTTTGTTCTGTTACGTCCACAAAGTTGTAAACTCACCCTAACGACGCGGTTAAACCAGAGTTGTAAGCCGGACCGGGCTTAAGTTTGTCGAAAGTTTCGGGCCGACTTCCGGCCTGTATACAAAAACTTTTTTATAACATTCAGACTAACGATTTTTCTATTATGTGACATACCTTTGTTGTGCTCACCGTGGTGACTTTTGTGAGTGAATTGATTATGACTTTTCTTCAGCTAATTCTATTCGCAAACACAGCTGCGTTCCTTTTCTTCTCTGCTCGGATTAGGTTAACACTCTCTTTGAGAAGGCGACAGCAGTAAGGAAATTAGCACGCGAAGGCATTGCGTCGAAAAGATCAATCCCTTACACGATTCCCAGCTTGTTTTAATAAACTATGGCCTACAAACAGGCTTTCATGCCAACAGCGCTATCCTAGGTTTCTTTTACGCCTGTAGCGCCATCGTGGATAGTTTCTTTTTTCTTGAGAAACATTACATTCCGCGGTATTATCGTTGACTAACAGCTGAGGTTGTCCTTGTTTAAGTCAATGTTTTGGTCAATAATTGCTATTTTGGATGTGATGAAACCGTGTACCTGCAGCTATACCCGTACATTACCTTTTTGGCAAACCATAGTTGCGCAGATCTTGACTCACTCGGTAAATTTGGATTTCGGGCCTAAATCAGGTCCAAAAATAAATGTCGCGTTTGGGCTAGTGATTTCAGGCTCGGGCCGGTTTCGGGCTTCAAAATGAGGTCCGTTTACAACTCTGCCTTGAACAGGAGCTGATACCGAAGCAAATAATGGCGCTTGGAAAATAATCTCGCAGTAAGAAAGTATAGGCTCCCAGAAGTTACAGCCAAGATTTGCAAAAACACAAACATCTTCAAGTTTCTGCGACCGACCTGTTCACAGCTCGACAAGCGGCAACCTGTTGAAAGCATGTTTTTTTCCCGCTGAGACGTTTCCGTCAATTGTCCAAAACAGCTTTAAAAATTGTCATTTTTTCGTTTACGGATATTTTTTATGATTGAAAAAAGCATTGCGACCGAATAAGCTTGAAATTTTTTCGGTCATTCAAAAAAAAATTCGGTCACTGACCGCAAACAAAACCCATCACATTGAAAGTCAACGCAACTGTTTCTAGCGCGTGACAGCGCTGCTTCTGGTGCTTCTGCAAGCCGAGGATTTGCAGCACAGCGTCACGCGAGTCGGCTTGCTCCAGGATGTAGCGGAGAAGTCGCGACTGTCGCTGGTACATCTCCTGCAAAACGACGTAACAATGACGGCGATAGCATGCAATTGTCACAATGGTTAAAACATGGGGGCTACGGTTTCGTCGTTGCGAAACATGAAGGCGACGCAGACAGGGGCGCAACGAGGTCAGATGGCACCCGGGGCAAGAAGCACGTTTGGCGCCCCCGTTTTTGAATCTGAATTCATTTCGGAAGCAAATGTACTGTATTGGGGAAAGTACCTGTGACACAGTTGGTGCCTTGAATCTGAATTCATTTCGGTTCAAGCAAATGTGCTGCATTGAAGAAAGTACAGTACTTGTGATATTGTTGGGACTTTTGGCGCCCCCCGCAGAGACTCGGCGCCCGGGGAATTGTGACTCTCTTGCCCCCCTCCCCTCGTTACGCCCCTGAACGTAGAACAAGCCCATCCATCTACACACTTGCCTTTCTGTACGGCAGCTGGCGTTTGAGCGGGAATCTCAAATTGTCGGCTTCTAGTTTCCAAGTGGAGGCGAGTTGATAGAAGGCGCTGTTTACGACCGGAAGTAGCATCCACCTCCCCGTGGTCGACACCATGCACGCCACCGCGCGAAAGCGATCGACGAACTCTGTCAACTTTTCCTTTAAAGGCTGGAAAAACAACATTGCAAAAAGAATCAGCCCGAAACAAGCATAACCTCGATTTGCACGTTTCATCAAGGTCTTAATTGCCAGAACTGCGCTTGTTATTAGCCTTCCGAGAAAAAATTTAACGTATAAAATAAGAAAATCGGATGACAATGAACGCAAGCATTGAAGCCATCTCTCTATCCGCCAAATATTTGTTTCTCAAAAATTTTCGTTTTCGAAACTGTAACTGGAGCATTTTTTTCACCGTTGCATTCGGCGCGGACGTCGTTCGCAGCGCGTTTGACTGCGTGGTTCTCGGAACGAAACTTTCCTGAGAAACGCACGCCTCGCTTCTGAATAAAGTCGCAACCAAAAATAAGGAAAAAAGAATCCAAGGATTGAAACAGCCATGTTTTGTCCATCGATGACTGCGCTTGTTTCAGGAACTGCTGATGGTGTTTTTGCAGCTTCAACTCGATTTTTAGAAGTTCAAAAATTACCACTCAAAGATTGTATTGGCAATCGATGAGTGTAATACTGTGAGTGGTCCAGTTAATTCTGTGGTTTTCCGGTTTCAGAGTGTCAAATCAAATTTCGTTCATATCGGCTGTGTTTGTCATAGCATTCAGTTGCACTCAACGTATGCACTGAAAGTTAGTTATGCCTCGAAGCATCGAGTTTATGGTTTCTGGATATGTACAAGTGGTTTCCACCCACCCAGCACGAGCTGGCAACATTATTACAATCTTATATAACAGTTGCATAAATGCTGGTGAGCAACCACTGAAAATATTAAAACTGTCAGACACCAGGTGGCTGTCAGGTGCACTTTGTGTACAAAGAATACTGCATCAGTATATAACGCATTGACAGTACATTTTAAATTCGCCAAAGATGAGAAATGGAAGCATACTACTGATGATTTGCTATATCATATGTACAGCTCACACGAAAATAAGCTCATTCAAGTCTATTTAAGGCCGGTTCTGAATGAGTTGAATCGGGTAAACAAGCTTTTTGAGCATGAGCAAGTAAGCCCAGTGAAGGCATTTGATGAAGTCTTCGAGCTATAACAAACTCTTTTAGACAATGCTATTAGACTATCGTCTGTCAGGAACAGTTCAGAAATTCCTTATGTGGATATAACAGATCCAGCAAATCACCTCCCTCTAGCAGTCAGCTATGGCATGGAATTCAACACTCTGCTCGCTGATTTGAGTTTAGAGCAGGGGTTCGTAACCTTTTTTCTCCAATTCCCCACTTTTTAGTGGGCCAACTCTCCATTTCCCACCACAGCATCGGTCTTTGACAAAATCGATTT
>JGI24159J19872_10005143_pt1 | contig 16857 bp, 18 predicted proteins | sample Ectturendosymbi4_FD_19872 | JGI IMG/M metagenome (IMG submission 19872) | reverse complement strand
CAACAAGAGATGTCATTTCCAGCATGTTAATTTCAGGGAAAGAAAATCTACTTGACACAATGAATGCAATAGGCACTGGTTGCGCTTTCCGCAGTTACAAAGATCAGTAGCAATAGCTACAGGGAACGCACTTTTACCAGTGAAGAAATCATCAAATCGCAAGTGTTTATGTGTCTTTATTTACAAGAGAAAAATTTTAAGCATATAAAATGTTCGCAGACAGATCAACTCATAGGCATTTGTAATGACGAGTTTTTGAACGGCCAATATATTGGTATCAGTATCGGCCCCAAAAGAGCCATATCGGTCGATCACTAGTCATCACAAGGGATGATTTATTAAAAAACTATTCGAATCGATTGAACTTTTAAACTACTGTAGCTGAGATTTGATCAGCTATCCTAATTTTGTTTCATTTGTTGAAAAAAAACGTTTGCATGCCTTGCCCGATTAACAACAATTTTGAATTGAAGGCTTCGTTGCTCCGGTAGACCCCACCAGTTATTCATTGATGCCCTGGCCATTCAGTGACCCCCATTCGACCCCCTGACTATTTATCGACCACTTGGATGGTCCAATTGACCCCTTGGGGTCCAGTGGCAAACAGCACGAGGTTGGTTATTTCTTGAACTTCACTCCAGTGATTTCGGGCCGCTTCTTGTAAAAAGCAGTGGTGCGAGAAAACGTTGGAGCAAAATTATTTTTGTGATTGTAAAAGTTTTTCTTTTCTGCATTAAAAAGTTTTTGTGTATCAAAATCCTTGGTAAAGAAAGTCTTTTAAAAACTTAAAAATAATATGTGAAAATTCTGACAGCATTCCTTTGATTGAAACTTTTCCGAAATTGGATGAAAGTGCATGTAAGTTTTTCCTTTGAGTTGTTTGACTAACTTTGCCCTCTGTGATTATGACTTTTTTCGTAACTCTGAAGTTAAGTGCTGTTTCCTTTCTTTTGGCACTTTATTCTTTCCTAAAATAGCACTTCAAAATCCAAAAATGTGCTCTGCCCCGGCACTTGAATCTTCTTGCGCTTTTCCTGACAAAGACGTTGACAAAATATTGAAAAAAATTTTCAGAATACGAAAATTTTCAAAAAAAACAATTTCTTGAAATTTTCCAACTACTTCAACAAGTTTCAAAATTACGCAAAATATCGTCATAAATTATACTGAAGATTTTTTTTAGTCATTCCAACACTTTTGTCTCCCATCGCTGTATGTACTCCTATAACCTGGGGTCAAATAGCCTGGTATGCTGTTTTCATTACTTTGGCCTTTTGGCTCCACCTAGGAAGGATGTTGCCACGAATCTTATGCTTGCCTCAGCCATTCCTGTTATCACAGCCAGGGACACGATTTCATTCATGAAAGCAATTGCTTCTGAACGTCGAAGTGTAGGAAGCAGGTTTACCCTCCACCGCCAACTAGCACCTCAACTTTTTGACGCAAGTTCTGAGTCCTGTGAAAGTAATGACATCAAAAATGTTTTTATGACCGTGAGATGGCACTAGCTGACGAAATTTCTGTGAGCGCTAGGTGGCACTAAACGATCATGTTCTCCCGTCTCTTTCAAGACGCAACTGCGCAAGCGCGTGCTTGCGATTTGTGTTCAGTGAAGCGAATCATTTTGCACTCCAGTACGTAGTGTCGGGTATGACTGGGTTTTCTTCACACGCTTGGTTTTAGCTGATGTTTCTGCAGGCAGCGTGAGAGTAATTGCGCATTGTTGAAACAATTTAGACAGCTCTGTAATAGTTTGTTTCAATTAATTTGACGCATTTTTCACAAACAGATTCTTAAAATGCAGTAGCTTCGCTCAGTATGGAACAAAAATCTTTGTTTTAACTGCTTTCTGTGACTATAGTCATTCGCCTGAGAGTTTTTTGTTATCTAAGTTCCACCATATCAGTATATAACTGACTTTGTGAGAGGGCTGTATTTCATTCTACCGAGCCACGAAGCCGCATTAGAACACTGGCAAGAAAAACTTTCTTTAGTTTATACTATGCCATTTAGTCATTTAGTTCACTGCTTTTTTATGGAAGCGTTACTGTCAGGCATAGTGCTTAACAATAGTCTGTCTAGACCAGGGGTCACCAACTTTTGGGAAACTGAGAGCTACTTCTTCGGTACCGAATAACGCTAAGGGCTGCTACTGTAGTTTGATACACACTTCTAAAATACAAATTTTGCTCAATTTTTATGCTGCAGTATTATTAATGATGTTAATCTATGTGACGATACTCATCATCTTATTGCTGATTTCAGAACAGGCCCGCGGGCGACCAACGTGGTCCTCGAGGGCGGCCTGCTGCCCTCGGGCACCATGTTGGTGACCCCTGGTCTGGACTGTCTTAATGACTTTCGTAATTTTTTACGTGTTTGACTCAGACACCCTGTCCATATCACAGGGGTTGGTCAAACACACAAAAATGCTTAGTCACATTATTACACCGAAGAATAGGTGTTAGTTGGTACGATCAGGTAACCCTGAAGAAGTGAAGAGTAACAAATATTGGAGCAAGTAACTAGCAACTACTGCAGTCATTGTCATACAAACGTGTTACATAGTGTGAGATAAATTAAATGGACAATTGTACTGAGCATTAGATAAATTAACTGAGCGGATAACAAGTTGAGTGAAGATATATTTTATATCGTTGAGCACAAAAAGCAAGTTGTTTCTAATGAAAGCATCAAATGTCCTGAAAGTATAAGTAGCTTAACGTGGGCGAATACTGAGATTCCTAGAGATGTAATGTAAAACTCGAGAGGTGTTGTTGCCAGTGCGAAAGCTTTTGATATCAGGCTGGAGTGCGTTTGCTCCACAACTGGCAGATATACATTGGCTGGAAATAGTTGGGAAAAAGAATTTTCTGACTTTAGCAGTGCGCTGATCAAAGGTTTCTCTCTGAGCCTGTTTACTTCGTGATTAAGTAATTTGACTTGCCTTTTAATGTCATTGTCATGCATAAAGATATTTGACTTATTTGACAAACTCCACACCTCCGCCATTTAAAGTAAACAACTGGCGTTGCAGGTTTTTTTAATCGTTTTTGGAAGGAAAAACTAAGCCGATTTTCGTGTTTCAAATATTTGAATAAACGTGTTCGGCAGCCTAATCACAATAAATACTTATAGGAAGTGTTGAAGACCACTAAGTGACGCTGAAATGTCTTGCGAGCAGATCCTGAAACAAGGGGGAGGGCAACCGGTCAATTACCCCCTTAAAATTAAAAAAATGTGTTCAGTTGTTAGGTAGCTTACAGCATGATGCTACAATAATTTTGCCTCCACAAAAATATCAGCTGGTTGCGGCCGTGCTTGCTAATTCGTTGAAGACCATGGCAATGCTTCTTGCTTCGAAGATCATGGCAATGCTTTTAAAATATGCAGATTGCGTACTGTGTAAAATGTAATTTATCGTAATATACCTGGCAATTTCTGCCAACGAAGCGCATTTTTGTGATTGTTACAGCAACATGGTGCATGTCCTTCGTGATGTGGAAAGGGTAAAGCGCTTTGTGAACGTCCATTTACATTCTATCATCAGCAACTTGCAAATGATAAGCAAAATTTTGACGTTGCCCCCCTGGAGAAATTTCTGCGGAGGCCCATGTTGGTGGGGGACTGCCCTCGAATGCAACCCCGTGGCTACAGACCTAGTTATAAGATACTAAGGGTCACGTGCTAAGGTTTCAGTCAGCTACTCGGATGAATAGGCGTACACTAACCAGATGCAACTAAAATCAACCTTTTTATCGTGATCAGATCGCGTTCGAAGCAGTCGCTAGCGCCAATCTCTTATCTGAAGTTATTAAAAAAACTCAAAAATGTGGTAAATGTTATGTTTGCTTCTTGGGTATTTTTGCTGTTGCATTTGCTGGTCCAAGTGATGCGCCGGAGCAGGAACGCTGAACTTTTCCTCTTGTTGGATCGGACTTGCTTATCATTACATTTCTTCAGTCATTCATATGACCAGTCCCGTCGCCACGGGGGAGGGGCTTCGGTGGGCTTAGCTACCCCAAACAAAGCTCCAAGCCCCCCCAGATTGAAACATGAAACACTATGGAGTTTTTGTAAATTTTTGAATGTCAAACCCCCCCGCACAAACGCAAAGCCCCCTTATTGAAAACTTTCTGGCGACGGTTCTGCATATGACAGTGGTGACTTGAGGGTAACTTGAGTAATTAATGTTTGCTCCTGTTCGGTTTTGATAATTACAAACAATTTTCCCTCTTCAAAAACGAAGTCTATTAAGGTTATGCAATACGTTTGTCCTGAAACATCAAGGATGAATAAAGCGATTTTGTGGGAATTTCCAAATACAGGTTTGGCTGTGATTGTTGCTTGGAGGGGCGAGTTAGTCTTGAAATGAAAACGCGTACACGTTTGCTACGCTTTCGATTCCGAGAAATACGAGAGTAAATTATTTTACAGACGTTAGTTCTAATATAAATTTTTTGCCTAATACATTTGGGCTACTTCTGAATCTGTGAAAATGTATTTGCTTGTTTCAATCATCAACGTGGACAGCCCTTATGTCGAAACTGATAATTTCAATGATAACGTTACATCTTCAGCAACATTAAACCGACCTGCTCCTTTTCCGATATGAGCGCAGTTTGATCATCCCGTACGTCAGCACAATGCCGTCAAACGCCTCAGGTGCTAGTAGTCTCCGCTGCCAGCCTGCCAAAGATTCCAATCACCTCTGTGACTAAACACCTTTACATCACTAAAAAAGTCACACTTCAGGGTTCGCGAAACTTCATCTTTTATCGGTTGCTGACCAGTTGTGAGAATACCTCAAACGTTCCTCTTTGATTCAGAATAATAACCTCAAGGTTGGACTGCTGAAGTCTTGCTTTGGGAGTAGGCATCTTTTTACGTCAGACACTAGGCAAACAACACTAACCCAGTCACATGTTTTTGTTGCAAAAGGCGCAGCACACTGGTTAGCAGCACCTGCAGTGTCGTGCAATCAGTGGCCTGACTGTTGTAATGCAAAACGACTGGACTTTTCGAGAAATTGCATTTCTTTAATAAATTGCAACTGCAAAGGGACGGAAGTTCCAATTGTATAGTCTTAGCATCGGGCGTTGGTGGTCGTATTGTATCGCATTTCTGGTTATGCAGGGATTCTTATTTATCAAGCTACATTTGGGCGAAATTGTTTCGGTAGTAGCAAACTCCTAGATCTCTGAACTTCGCTTGGATGAAAGAAATTCAGAACATTTAAAAAATTACAACATTGTAAGTTTTACCTCAGTTTGTTTGTGAAACCTTGCAACAAATTTAGTTTCTGAAAAAATAAATTAAGACTGGAAGGTGCAGACCGCATATAGAGCGCTTGTCAGACACGAATTGAAATTCACACTCTTTCTGGAAATAATGTTTGTAGACACTAGACACGTCATTCCGACCTTGTGTAAAGACAAATTTTAAGTAAAGTTTTGAGTTAGTTTCACGGCGGTATTAAATGAATGGGGCTAGTTTGTAGAAGTTCAGTTAATAGTCCTAAAGTCAAATGTCCAACTTTAACCGCAAACATTATTAGCAAAATTTTCCATGTTTTTATTCCGTTGTTGTCTTTGCTTTCCGTAAAAATGTTTAGCAACGCAAGAACATAACGTTTTCCATGCTGCTGACCACAAGCGCTGTTCTTCGCCCAGCAGAGCAAGTTATATCTTACTGTTATGTGGTTAGAACCAGGGATATGGAGCCAGAACTTAAATTTCAAGGCTGCGGCTCGGACTCTAGCTCTAGGCATCTTAAGTCTGTGACTTCAGCTCCAACATCTGAAAGTTTTGGCTCCGGCTCAAATGATTTGGTCGATGAAAAACGGAAAACCTTTGTCAGTATTTGTACAGCTAGCATGGCCCACAAACTAGGGCTGTGGAAACGGAACCCAAATTTCAGGCTCCGACTACAGCCGTCCAAAATTGCGTTGGCTCCGCCTCCACAGCCCGGGTAGCAGGGCTTACGACAGGGGGGTACCAGAAATACATCGTTCATGGGCCTTGGAGGTACAGGGGCCCAGTCTGAAAGGATGAAAGTACGCATGCTAAGTTGTTCTCTAATCAAGACCAAGATTGATGGTCGTTTTCTCGAACTGCAGCGCTGGTAAACATACTTAAAAATCTTGGCGTGATAGCTGTTTTATCTGTATTCTGATACTATATAAACAAGCTATACGGGTTTCGACCAGAACCCAGAAGCTATGGGGTCGGGCATCGGTCTTTGTACCCCCTGGCAAAATTTATCTTAAAAACCTTGCTGGACAGAAATGCTACGGCCTGCGATCCGGCAGCTAATCAGCCAATTGAGTTTTCACCTTTCAAGCAACAAACGACAAACCAATTCGCAAGGGCACATTTGTCAAAGTATCTTCATTAGCTGCTATATGACTCTACTTTTGTTGAAAGTACCGTTCTTATTTTTACTGTTAACGACTTGCAAAGCAAACAGAGTTACTTTTTCTGTCCATATCGTTATCAAATATCGTTTTATTTTCTTCATGCAGACAACAGGTGCTATACTTTTATCTACTTTATACTGTATTTTTGTATAGGACCTAGGACATATTTTATTTTTGTTGCATAACTAGCGATGCATGTTGCACAAATCGAAATTTCACAGTTGAGTGCGATCTAAGCCAAGAACAGGCAATTCTTTACAGCCGATAAACGCCGTGCATTTTAATTTTATACTGCAGAAAGTATGGCTGATCTAATAACGGTGAGTTTACGCGAAGTCAAACCTCAGGAAGAACAAGATTGTATTTTTGAAGTCGTGGCGAAAGTGTTGCCAGCAGTGATTTGCCTCCGAACGTTACGAAGTCTTCATGCAAACAATGCGTGTGTCTACGAAATTTTTTTTGAACAACAACATTTGTGCCACTGCGCGTTAGCTTTCTGAACTTCCAGCTCACGTCATCAATTTGCGATGAAATTTTTTGAGCAGACGTTCTCTGAAGCGACTAATTTCCCATAAATTTCCGAGAGAAACTCGTGCGTTTGGTAAGGTAACGTCTATTCTTTTTTTGCAAATTGGTTTTGTAGGGTTTCATGAAAAGTAAAAGGTCAGTGAAGTTAAAATATGAACATATTGAGTAAATTCAGAATGTACCGCAAACATGACGATGCGTGGTCAATGTTTTCAAACACTGAGCTGAAGCGCGTATCCTCCGCTGATGTATGTTTAAAGTATGTGAACAACCAAGGCGATGTGAGATCTTGCAACGTGTGGCTGCAATTGCAGTTAGTTTGGAACGTACGCAACATCTTGACGTCTCCAGTTGCAGCAATTTATTCGATTGAAAGCAGCGTATTGTGTTTTTTCATCATTTCGTGCGGCTTACAATAAAAGGGCGGCGCACAGTTTTTTTGTTTACCCTGTCGAAAGGACGCTCAGCCTTTCCTTGGTTACGTCTTGCCGACAAAACTCTCTTTTCACATTCTATTTCTTCACTTCAGCATCATGTGCACACTCGTCACAGGAAGGAGTATGATGAAAAAAGGGCGGTTGTAGTGGTGTAAACATCATTACCAGGGTTGCCAATTAAACGCGAAACGTACCAGAAAGCGAATGTATCTCAGAGGCTTTGGTAAGCTACGTTCAAGTGAGCTTACGATCAAGGGCAGCTTACATTAATTTTTAGCACCATTTTGCTTGCAACCAAGGGCGGCTAACAATGGATAAATACGGTATTTGTTACCATAGGTGGCGTAATCGGGGGGACACTCGAGTCTAGGCCCCCGCTTTTTTCTGGGGGATGCCCCCCCCCCTTTTAAATGCTTTTGACATCTAAAATCACAAAAATGTCCATAGTATGTGTGGCGTGCACTTTCCCCCGGCTTTGAAAAACGTTTCGCCATCCATGAATCGTTCCCATCCTTGAGAAAGCATGGTAAAATTTTACCTCAAAGCACAAGGGCGAATCAAGGGAGCCGTCTTTGACATTGTTGATGATCCAGCCATTGGTCTTGCGGTAGAAATGGAGCACCTAACTTCCTCCCGCATATGCCTTTACGGTCAATGCGGTGCCTTAACCTCTCCAATAGAGGCCTTGCTTCTAATAGGAAAAGTGTTGTGCAAGGAGTGTCTGAATGACAGTGCGCCCATGCATAGGCTAATGCAATGCAACATTGCAGCACATTTCTTTAAAGACGGTGTTTCCCTGCACGTTTTACAGGAAATGAAGCGCAGCATACCACAAGTCACCACACCACCACCGTCTCTAGAAAACATGTTGCCATCTGTAATCCTCAGTTGCTCTGTTGTTGTTCCGTGAGGTATTAAATGACTGAATTACCGAAACAGTGTTCAGGCTTAGCTTTAACTAGTTCAGACAGTAGTTCCCAACTTGTACAGACGCTCTAACCCTGTGCATAAAATTAAACGATGTACACAATCTCCCGTCGTCGATTAATTCACACGCCATAGAAGAGCTGAATTTTGCGCGTAAAGTAGCTGAAATACCCTTTCTATTTAACTTAAAAAATAATGAAGGTTTTCCCCCCGATGCGAAGTGTTTCATGGACTCTTTTAATTGTGTTTCTCAAACTTTGTGGATGACAAGCCACCTAAAGTTCGTGATAAAAATTCGCGACCTTTTATCACGAACTTTCCCCTATGCCAGCGTCTCCCAAGTACATGCCGTGGGCCGAAACCGGCCCGCGAAGCCGTTTCATTCATCCGCAAAGGCATTTTGTCAATAATGAGAAAATAAATATTTACGAAAAGTTTGTTGATTTGGTAGAAGTTAATGTGAACAACATGCACGTTTTGACATTTTTAATTTTNGACCNGGCGTTTATATCCGGCCCTAGAACTGTTGTGTAATAGCTTNTGTGACCTTCGAACAAAAAACCTTGGAGACCCTATGNTATGGCATGCCATGCATGTGAGATCACCAAGCGCAATCCATACTAAATTCGTATCAATAAACAAACCTGTTGAGAGCTAAATAAGATCACGTCTGCCTGTCTAACTGTGAACAAACGTTAGTAGTGCTAAGTTTCCCGCTTTTGCATTACATTTACACACACATGGAAGAGCTCGCAAATCACGCATGGCGAACACCGTTCAGATCAATTCAAGGGATAAAAAATATTATGTAGTGCAAAGACAAATGATATGACATTTAAATGATATCATATTGAAAGCTTTGAAATACAACTCTTTCATTGTTTTAAGTTGAATAGGAAGGGTATTTCAGCAGTGAAACAGTTAATTCAGGTCAAGAAATTTCAATGTCGGATGGATTACCTTACTGACCTTCAAACATTATCCACAGACCCATTGGGTATCGATTCACCCCACTTTCAAAACACTTGGTCTCACATTAGTCTCTGAAATGATGTGATCACTGAATATTTTCAACTCACCCAAATTTCGGTTAATAATCTGGTGTACAGCACTGCGAAGCGCATTCACCCCGAAAATAGTAAGCATTTAAAACAACGGGTTAGGTTTTTTCGTTCGTTCCTTTTCCTTAATGTTAAAGCTATTCTCGATTCTGGCGCGGAAAGTTTGCTGAACACGCGTTTTGGCTTTGGACTGAAACCGATTGATAGTGTTGTTGTCGATATCTAAGGTTTGCTGCAAGCATCGATCTTGACTTTGAACTTGGAACATTCAAATGGTCTCACCACCCTTTTTGCAAAACTGCGACATTTTTGTGATGTGTCAAATTACCCGTGTGTCTCTACGGGATTGAGCCATCATAGACTTGATCCCTAAAATGTCAGCCTCACTGATACAACCGTTGAAAATACACTCGCCATTGAAACCGTGTTTCACTCATGTTCAGTACAGGTTTGTCAAAACATACCTTGTAAAATAACTTAATTCGGTTTGAGAAAAAAATGTTTACAAGCGTATATGGCATTTTAGTTGAAAGAGTACGAAGCCGACGAGTTCGTTTGCGCTGAAGGGCGTTATGGGGAGCTTGGAAGAGGTGGATACGGTGTTGTCCGACTTGGATTTCATTCAATCTTAGACACAGTTGCCATCAAGTGCTTCCCGGTCATGGGTGGAGAAAACGACAAAAACTTCCTGGCAAGGCAGTAAGCGACTGAGAAATATGCATCGTCCGCGTTTCAAGCTGCGCGACTTGTGCTGGGTTAATCATTGACTAAAACTGATGTTGCATGTGGGTTACGCGGAAAAACTAAATTATCCATCGTTACATTATAATAGAGTGATTGTGTCCATGAACTGAACCGATGAAAACGTTTTGACTGTGACAATCGTGAGTTTTGATTCGAGTTGGATTGGTTTAGACACTTTAGAGTGACTGTGCCATGCACTCAGCTCACGCAGCAAGAGTCACAGTGAAGGCTGTTACGGTATAAATAAACTTTTGCGTCGCTATACATTACTGTTCGCCTTTGGCACAAAATGTGACAGACATTTCAGGGAAAGCTTTTGCATTTGGTATTCCAGATGTATGATCAATTTGCGAAAATGGTCTTTTCCTTTCATAAAGTGTGATTCACAATGTGTTTATTAGTATGGTACACGTTTGTGGTGTACAGTTTGCGTTGGACACTGTTTGCAGCCCCTTTGCTGACCCAAGAAAGCACTGTAATGGAATTTGTCATGACGCGCTTGAAACAAACGATGAACACTTGGGTTAAGATTCGAAACTCGCTCGAAAATGCCAATGTTGGGTCAATTAACGTACGAATTCAATTTGTAAAAATATTTGCTAAACAAAATTTTTTCACAGAATCAAAAATGAGCTTGAGACGCTGCAACAAACCAATCACGAGAATATTGTCCGGGTTTTCGGGTGGTCTCGGTGGGAAGGATCCATGGCTCTTGTCATGGAGTTCATGCCCGTCGGTAACCTGAGAAACATTCTGCTCGATCACGCCATCGACCTAAAGCCAGTTCTCAGACTGAGATTTGCGGCTGAGCTAGCGAGCGGCATCGCTTCCATTCACAATCTTTGCCCGACTAGGCGACTGACGCACGGCGACCTGAAGCCGGAAAACGTTCTGCTGAGCAAAGACCTCCACTGCAAAGTCGCCGACTTCGGCAGCGCAAAGCTTATCAGTTACACGGGGTCGACCTCGACATCCTCGCTGAGCCTCGAAGCCCAGCAGCTGACTCTTGTTTACGCCGCACCCGAGCGTTTGTACCCGAGGCCGATCAGACCGAGAAAGGAACAGGACACCTACAGCTACGGAGTGATATTGCACGGCGTGCTTAGCCGGGAAATCCCCCACCAGTACTTCGCCGGCGAGAAACAATACCTGGACGCAGTCAAGCATGGCGAGCGGCCAGATTGCGAATCGATCGCAGACTTCAAAGTAGGCCTTGCCTGTTCTGACGAAAAACGACTGGTTGAGACCTTGGAGTCGGTGATGAAGAGATGCTGGGCACACGATGCTCAACAGCGACCCGACATGTTGTCAGTACGTGACGAACTAATGCCTGAGATTCGCAAATACAATCAGGCTGAAATCCTTCGGTGCGTTGCCACAGCCGCTGATAGCTTGCGAATACGACATCCCTCTGCGTCTGAAGTCCCGTGCTTGCCTCTTAACACGTTCGACACGAGGTCGGGAAAGTTCAGCCCAGGTAGGTTGGTTTTCATGTGCACTGCACTGCTGAAGCAATATTCAGCGTCGAGCAAGAGGAATAAAGCCGTTTTAGGCACCAGACTGAATGACCAAGATTACATTCTGGTATACATTTTTGTAAAAAGCTTGGGCTTAACTGAGGTAGAAGAGGCGCGTTTGCAGAAAGCGACGCGACGCTTTGTTTGAGAAAGTAACCTGCTTAATGCGAAAAAGCATACGCGCTTTGATTTAAAGACTCAATGGATTTATGAAAGTCATTCTCCGGCAAGGCGATAGAAAATGTTTGCGTCTGTTTTACAGCATGTCTCTGCAAAGAAGACTTGGAAATGTTTCTGCTTGATTAGCATTTGATATGTTTTTGATGACGACGCCTTTAAAGCAGTTATTTTTGGGAATTTTTGATCGTAAAGGTTTCCTGCATATCTTGTGAGCAGTCTAATGGCTGCGTACCTTTTTGTTTTTCGATAGTTACGAATGGCCTTCGCAAAGCGTTTTCGGTCGAAAACACGTCTGAAATGCTGCTAAAATTTCGTGCCAGTGACTACGATATGACAAGCACGAGCGTGTGTCGACAAGGCCAAAGAAGTTGTTGCTTGACGCCTGAGGTTACACACAAAGCTGAAATGCGATTCCATCCACACTGAAAAAGCTGCGGTGAAAGCAAAACGTTTTCATCAGTGGCTGGTTGTTACTAGACACCTGATATCACTGTCTACATTTTTGGAAGTTGTGAAACGCAAGCCAAATTTTAATATCGTAGTGCAAATGTGCCTGAAATATATTTCCATATGTCACTGCAACTGTTGTTTGAAGACGATCGTGTATAAAGCAAGAGCTTTGTTCATTTATCTTAAGCACAAATGCGCATAAGAAAACCACCACTCTCAGAAAAAATGACAAAGCAATGCCCGGTTTCTGCAGTGAAAATGACTTATATCGTATATACTCGCTTACTAGCCGCACTTTTTTACCTGGAATATGGCCTGTATTTTGCCTGCGGCTCATACGCGCAACATACCCAGAAGGACAAAGTTTTCTGTGAGCAATAGCCTTGACAGAACAGAAGATGACATTCTCTGGACAGATGTTCGCGACGACACCCATGACACAGATGAAGAAGATCAAGATGACACCTACGACGGTCTACCGTCCATATAGACGAACTTCCTTCTTCCGACGAAGAAGATTTCTTAGGTTTTGAACAATAAAATTGACTTTCATTACATTTTCCTGCTAAAATCAATATTTTGTGGTTGATTGATCGCGCAGGGTCTTCACCGGTGAAAAGGTCAATTGACCTGCGGCTTATTCGTGAATTACGCTTGATTCTCGGTACATGGCTATAATTTCTGCTTCGGCTTATCTGCGGATGCGGCTAATAAGCGAGTATATACGGTACTTTTTTGAATAGATCATCATTAAAAACGTTTCAGCTCAACAAATCAATAACGATGTTCATAATGAAATGGGAAAGCATTTGCAAATTGGCTACCTGTGTGCGGAGAGCTAAAGTATATTTATTTTCTTCCAGAACATCATTGCTTACCACCTCAAGTCCAGCAAGGAGATTTTCAGCGTGTGCCCGCCGCCACGATGGCAACATTGCACAACTGGGGTGAAAATAAGAGTTTGTATTAAGCTAAATGAAATTTCAGGTCACATGGAAATAAAGTGTAAACTATACACGCTACGAACAATCTCTTGATCGATTGTGCAGCCAATCTGTTTTCCAGCCAACCCCTTAGCTACCTGTTTTGACTGGGTAGATATACAACGTATACTTGAACACTAACAGAACGCCATAAGCACTCCCATCCTTTCGATGTGGAATGGGGGAAATTTGTATATGATGAGAATTTGAAGATGCAGATTGCAAAAAACTTAATGAAACAAACGAAAAGAAGGTTTCTGCGGCAAAAGTGGACTTTTTCTATGTTGTTGAGAAAATCTTTATTATTCCAACTGCACACTTTTTTGTTGCTTCGTATTTACACAATTAAAGATTGAGAGTTTTTAATTGGCATTCTTCTGCTTATCTTCGCTCAGTAGGTATCAGTCTTCTTTTTCTTTGTCGATGTTTCGCCAGCAATTAAAAGCAGGTGTGATGAAATACTGACATACAATTTGCTTCATCAACTTAACACAAAAAAGCGTCTTACCTTTATGTTTTAGGTTATCCAGCTGACAACGGTGATGGCGAGCTGTTGCCTGGCGGTATTCAAGCTACAGTCGCCTTGCCTTCTGAAGGTAGTGAAGGTGACGTGAAAAAGTTTGTGTGTGATACTCCTCAATGTTGAAAACACAACGCACAAGCTGTACAGTACTTTCACGTCAATGTTTTGTGCACCTTCTTCATTTACATTAAGTTCCATGATGTTATGTTGTTTCGATCGGATCGCAAAAAACAAAGAATTAATCTTGACATCACCAAGGTGGATTCATCTGCAGCTATAGTTTAGACAGCAGTTGATGTTTATCTTCTTCGCTCAAAAACGAAAATTGTTTAGTGCAGGCCCGCAAAAATGGGGGACAACCGGGCAACTGCCCTCCCCCGAAATTTTGAAAACATGGTTACTTGTCAAGTACAACAACAAGTTACAATCGTTTTACCCCCCTAAAGTAGTACATCAGCATGTTACAATTAATTCCCCCCCTGAAAATGTCAGCTGGTTGCAGCTCTGGTTCAGTGCGAGTAGAGGTTCTCTTGGTTCGAGTTAATAAACCGCCATTTAGACAGTAATCTGTGTTCAAACCACGTGCCATTTTTCCTGGGGGAATCAAGTGTTGTGGCTTTGGCGAAAATGATTTTGTGCTTAAATTTTGTAGGTGGAAGTGCAGACTAGTTTTTATGATATGTTTTCAAAAAGAATCACCGCAGAGTTGTGAAAGTCCAGCATGGCAGGGAGATTCCTTGGAAGCTCCACTTCAATTCTGGTTTTAAAAATCGTAGTTTTTCTGCAAAAACAAGAGCGCCATGGGAAATAAATTATTGGCCTTTGTCTACGCACCATACGAGGGAAAAACAGCACGTAGGGACTTTTTTCAGTTGCTGCAGTTGTTTTTTCATTTCCTTAATGACAGCAAAAATTTACAACTGATACTACGCTTATGTTTTGCTGATGAAACTTTGGAGTTACCAAAAGGTTGTCACACCTGACATTTAACTCGTAATGTACGTAGAGGTCTTACCAATTTGAAGTTCGCAAAGAACGAATTGATCGTGTTTTTGCTTGTGCACTAAGCTCATTTTTAGTTTTATTTCGGAAAGAACATCTCCTATCATGCAAATCAGCAATGTCCGAGCTTCGTTTTCTCCGCTCGTGCGCATGAACCATCAAAGACACATGTGTCAAACTGGTGGCCCGCCACGTCTTTTTATGTGGCCTGCGAAGTTTAAATTTTAAGCCTCAGCTTGCTTATTTTTTGGAGCTGTAGTGGTTTCTACCTGTTTACAAAGGCAAACTTTGGTCTTTGCCATATTATAACTTTGCTATTTCAGTCATCCTGCTGATCTAACGTCTCTGAAAAAATTTTCAGTTTTAAGGCTCCTTTCACTGCAACATGACCATTATTACTTCACAGTGACGCTGTTTAAGCATTAGCGTAGCGTAGATGATTGTGGTTAATTCTTTTACAACTGGCCCATTGAGGGCAACCATGCAGTTACAACTGGCCTTTTGAGGGCAACCATAATGCTGATATGGCTCTCAGTGAAAATGAGTTTGACACTCCTGTTCTGAGACTTCGCTCGGAAACTGTGCTCATTACACAATCAAAGTGCTCATTGCGTGGAATGTGTCTTCGGACCGCCGTGCGCTGAGACGTTCGCATTCATGCTATGTTCACTTTTTCCCTGGGTGTAGTTTTTCGGTCTTAGACCGAATATTCTTTTTAAATGACCAAAAAAATTGAGGTCAGTTCGGTCATAATGTCAGAAAAGATAGGCTAATGAATCCTGTTACGGTAAGTTTCAATACTATCGCGGACAAATGGCCGAAATGTTTCAGTGATAAAAGAAACCCACGTTTCTCCACCTACGCAAATTCTTAGTAACCGTGAACAGTCACGAATAGCAAATACGAGTGTCTGATTGCAGTAACTGCGTTAGTCACTTTGCTAAAAATCTAATGCACTTATCTCAATCAGGTAGCGCCGTTGAACACGACGAAGGATCGAATCAAGTCGAAACCGTTACTAAGTCTGCACTCGCTACCATATCGTCTTTACCGAACAATTCCAAGCCTCAAGAGTTAGGTAAATTGATTGTGACGTAAATACTGCTCTGCACTAAGGTGTGTTTTGTTGAGTTCCAGTTAAATTAAACGTTCAGCACATTCACCTTGCCGCACATCTCAGTTTCTTTACGATATTAATTTTTGACATTGATTTTGTCGTGAAATTTTTAAGCGGTTTGTCGCTACTTCTACCTTGCAACCATGCCAACATCTACAGTATGTATTGCATGAAACACCATCAACAGAGGCAAATTTTCGATTTCGGGGCCCTACAGGCTATTTTTAATTCGGGCCCATCTGGCAGGCAAAGGTCACCGTACTCACATTTTCAGACTCTGACTCCGATCCTGCTCCAAATTTTTTGAATCCGGATTTGGGTCCGAAAAATTTTCAAATTTGAGGATCTGACTCCTGTTCAGACTCCGGCTACAATCGATGCAACCGAAATTCAGCAACGTTTTACTTAAGAAATGTCATACCGTGTTTGTTTTGTTATAACACGCGGCTTATAAAGTTTTTTCATCATTTCGTCCGGCTTATAATAAAGGGCGGCCTACAGTCGAGGGCGGCTTACATTTTTTTCTTTAGCTTATCGAAAGGTCTAGATCAGTGTTTGTCGAACATTTTTATTCCATCGCCTCTTTTCACTCTCGACACATCGTTGTCCCCCCAATCCTGATAAAGTAAACAAAAGATAGTTTAATTTAATTTTGATTTTGGAACAGACGCGCAATCCATAGTACAAGTACATACTTTCTGCACAACACAGATTGATAAAAACAGACACAATAGAACGTCTTACAACGGCGTTGGAGGCAGAACCACAGGGTTACAGACACTTTCTTAACACTATTATTCGCTTAACCGTAGCACTTGGTACGACACTACTTCTGCAGAGTAGGACGCCGAGTCTAACCCTGGTCAAGGCCAAGTAAATCACGAATGTGTTGCGGCATGCAAACGCCCTCGAACGAACCAACACTGTATAACGTCGGAGCGCTCAATCACAAAGTAAAATGCGGTTGTAG
>JGI24159J19872_10005142_pt1 | contig 16857 bp, 17 predicted proteins | sample Ectturendosymbi4_FD_19872 | JGI IMG/M metagenome (IMG submission 19872) | reverse complement strand
GAACTTCGTTTCATTGAGACATTTCGTTCGGTCCGAACCAACGCAAGAAACCCACCCCGCTGCTGCATAGCCCCCCTGTCANAATGCTTGGAGCATCACCTCGCGTTAATCCCGGCACCCCCCACTGCAACGTGTGCAGAACCGTCGCCGGAAAGTCTTCAATAAGGGGGCTTTACGGTTGTGCAGAAGGGCTCGACAGTCGGAAAGTTTGATAAAAACTCCGCAGGTTTATACTGTTCCATGTTTCAATTTGAGGGGCTTGCAGCTTTGTTTGGGGGGCGGGGCTAAGCTTGCAAAAGCCTTCCTGTGGCGATAGGACTTAATGTGTTTTTTTTGTTCTCTTACAGAAGGATCTTCCCACCATTCGCATCAAAACTCGAGCGGAATTGGACGATTTCGCGGCGTACAACTTTGACCGCGAGCGAAGCCTCATCTCCAACGTACCGTGACCGCCGACGGCGTCGCACGAGCGACCGCGCGGCGCCGCGNNTCNCTGACGNNATTGTTCCGTCGCAAAAAATCTGGACCGCGAAATGCGTTGCTGGCCGCGGTGACGCCGCTGCGTCTCGGGCGATAAAGAAACAAAGCGAGGCTTTTCGTCCTGGCCGAAAATTTCTGCGCTCTGCGGCGCGCTTTTCGCAACGAAACAATTTTGTCGCCACTTGTTTCATCTTGTCGTTATCGCGCGATCGTCGAACGCAACACTGTCGCCCGTGTTTCGCTGCCAAGCCGAATCGTTTCATCTCGGGCGGCGTGCTTGTTTGAACTGAATCCTCCGCTTTTGTTTTTTTTTTTAACTTAACTGGAACGCTTCGAAACAACACAGGTGCACTGACTAGCGGCGGAGGTCGGTTGCGGCTTGCCTTTTTTCAGCGTCAAGTCCGAAATCAACGCCAGCAGATCAGTCGTAGTGGTTGAGCTTCAGCAAACGATTCTGAGCATATTCGAAGCTGTCACTGCAGCACAAGCTTGCGAACCAACTGCACTGTCTCCGTTTAAATACAACCGACGTAGCCGTTACGCTGCGCTACGGAAGTTGAGAGGTTAGCAAAAAAGGTGTCTTTGCCGTCCTGGGAGATCGTGTAAAGCGCCATTTTTCGTACTTACGTCACGTCGTATGTTTGTAATTGTTTATTTCGGAACTGTGGTTGTTTATATCGCGCACCAGGTTTTAAGGGCCGGGGTGCCCGGAAACTGTCCTGGCCATAACGCCTCATTTCCAATTGGGCCAAAAAAGTGAAATAGTTGCCGCGGGGACATCGAGACCTGAAAACTCTCAATGAAGTTCACTATTTCAGGCACTTTTGCCTGAATTCTAATGCAACGCCATCGTCTAAGTTCAGCTTTCACAAACATATTTGACTGCGATGCAGTCCACCAGCGTTGGCTGAACCGCCCGAACTTGAACATCATCTGCAAGTGTTTTCAGCGCGTGACGTCAAGATCACATAAACCAGGACTTCTCAGCTTGTGGGCCACGAAAGAATTTTTGACGGGCCCCTGCCTGGTATTATTGAAATTAGTACGTTTTGCAAGAGAAATCTTCATTCATCGAAAACGTAGGTAGCTCTTGAGCTGCAAACGTCATAATCCGCTCTCTTTCGTCATGTGTTAGAAAATATTGCGACGTGGAAATTTTCACGTAGCCTACCACGTTTTGCACAAAATGCAGTTACTAAAGGTGATTTGAGGCAGACACGCAGCTCTTGTTGACATGTAAACGAAATCTGGAAGCAGGCTTGGCTTAATGTGTAGTAAGATGACATGATTGCGTCGTATGTACAGAGCCTCGAATAACTGTGCGTGCTGAAAACAAAACGGCAATGGGGTGTGGCCACTTCTGCGGCCTGTGAGTGTGCCGCAAAAGGACAGGCCGTTGAGAATGTTGACCTTCGTGGTCCAATCCATCGACCTCCCCATGGACTGCACGGCCTGACGGTTCTGGATGACGAAACAATCGAACGGCTGCTCAACGCCTGACCCGAGATCTAGTGCGGCCCGGCTGTGAATTAAAAGAACTCGAAGAAGAAAGAGGATCAGCCTGCACATTAAATGGAGCGGACTTTGTGTCGTTTAAAAGTTGTTTTTATTTCTGTCCTGCGCATGCGCAACAGTTGTCGCGTTAGACCACCCGCTGTGTGCGGAGGGCGCTCGCCGTGCCTGTGAATCTTGTTCAAATATATGATGCAAAACTGGAAGCGCGACTGTCCGCATGCGGCGACAAAGAAACTGAGGATAATTATTACGTGACTGTTGTAGATGAGCATTGGATTGGACTGGATCCGGGCTACAACGATTTTTTTAGGATATGGCTTGGATCCGGACTGTAAGTAGCTCCATAAACGTAGGATCAGAACCATGTGCGCCGGCAGGGGGGGGGCGCCCCCTGGATTTTGAAATTATTAGCAAAAAAAGTTTTTTCAATTTCGAGGGGTAAAAACAAATTTCACGACTTTTGGCCCCCCTGGAAAAAACACTTCAGACCCCCGTGATCAGAACCGAGTTAATGAAAAAGTGATTTAACCTTTTTGTTGTTAAGAAGCTGTATTTGGTTATTTTTTGGACTTAAACCTTATAATAAAAAACAATTGGGCTATGGTTGGACTTGGAATGAGTTTTAAAGATTCAGAAAGATCGTAAAATATTGCAGTTCGCTCATCTGTGACCCAGACAACTTGTCTTAGGATGGACTTTCTTAGATATGGCGCCGTCGTATGACGCTCCCGGCCCCCATGGGGTGTAGTGGTCAGACGTCACAGGTTTCGTTTCGAGTGTTTGTTTCGCTGTCCGCGGAAAAAACAAAGGGACGCAAGAACAACCACACCCCCTCTTCTGCGGTACCCGACATAGAACTGGCAGCTTTCAACGACGCTAGGGACGTTGTGTATGTTGATTGCAAGCGAACCAGCATAACCTCCGGTACATACCGCGGATTTTCTGTTCGTGTCCGCAGGAGTGACGCGCTTCCATCTTCGTTCGCAGAAACGGCATTGCCTTCCGACGAACTTGAGCGCCTGAACTCTTTGCTATGCGATGGGCCTTTCCGGAAACGACCTCATGAGTACCGGGAAGTGCGGAACTGCCGGCCGCTTGTCGCCTTTCTACTTGGCTTGCTCTTGGTTTCGAAATGTACGGCTTGTGCAGGCCGATGTCTCGCAACAGATAACGTCAGTTACCGATTTATCGACCTGCCGCCGCCATTGCGTTTAATCACGTTCCTGGAAAACTGCGCTTGTGAGTTCCAGGTCCATCCCACCGCGTGTACACGGAAATCATGTCGGGTGACGTGCGGCCAGCTTTGCGCGTGCGCAAACTGGGATGCTGTTCGCTTTTAGCGTGGTCAGCAAAAACGCAGAGGTGGCGGACCACTTGGGCCATAACAGTTGCATTGACGTTGTGCGGAGGATACAAAGAAAAAGATAAATTGTGAAACTGCTGAAGGTTTTCATCTTGTTCAGTTTGAGCTAGCTAAGCTTGAAGGTGATCCGATTGCGATGCGGTTGTGTGGCTTCCGTAATCTCACCTTCTCCGTATTAAGCCTCCACAGTTAACTGTATATGTTGTCTTCAAGACGTTACCACTCGCCTAGATTGTTATATCTCACGCGCCAAAGAGTTAATGGGGCGTGTAAGGCGCCGAGATCCCCCCCAAGATGTGGGACCCTCATCAATTATAAGTTGTATTCTATCTGCAGTCGTTACACCGACTGTTAATTGCCACGCACGTCGGATCCAAAACCTTGTTAAAGCCCAGTTTAAACTGCTTTGACTGGTCGTAATTTAGCAATAGCTATCCATCGATGAAGATGTGTATGATATATTCAGTGTTAACCGAATCCTCACAAAGTTTGAACAAATAAAACTCACAATGGCAGCACCTTGTTGCACCACAACCGGTGTGAAAGCTTGAATGCTCTCAAACCATTACAGACGCTACCAAGTGCTTTAAATGCAAGAAACCTCCAGGCAGTGAAGCGACCGCACAGCTCAATGCGCCGTCTGAGGCAGGACGCTGATGTGAAATGAAGTTCATTTTACGTTTTATTTGCTGAACAAAGCAATACATCAATGTCATCACTACTGAAGAAATCGAGGAGTTCGAAGAAAACTTAAGCGACATATAAGACAAATAAACAATAAGCAAACAACGCACGCAAGATACAAATAAGACGGCATACAGGACAGCGCAGTTTGCGCGAGAAACATTACCAAATCTAATAAATCGGGTTTGCGAATTAGCAACTGGAAATGAATCTTTACAGGTCCTTTCAGTGCAGATGAAAGCGACATGTGCTGGGTTGCTTTAAAGCATTGGGGCCATTAGGATTTTTCAACTGGGAAGATAGAAATGCTGCAGTTCAAAACCATTGAGTGAGATGTTCGTGAAACGAAAATTTACGAATTTCGTTGAAAAAGAAAGGTGAGGGGTAAAAAATGTCATCAAATTTTCCGAACTTAGATGAACGGCGATACGTCGGTCCTCACAGGAAGTTCATGAAAACGCTCTTTGTTCCTTATGTGGCACGGGTGCATTTTCTCTTGGAAATCTTGGCGCCACGTCCCCGGTGCAAGCTACCGAGAAACAAACTGCTTTGCAGCGTCGATGCGCATCCGATTTCATAAGCATAACTTCTAATCATGGACGCAAAGCAAGTTTCCAGCACGTTCTTGGAAAAAAACGTTTTTTTTTGGCAATAGAGCACGCGAAGGATGACGAAGGAACATGCGACAGAAGAACAACCATTGGTTCTGCGATTTTACCCGCGAATTTTGCTAGAAAAGGAATACTGTTCATAACGTCATTGCAGAACTGCAGCATATAGAATTATGGCTGCTTATACAATAGTAAAACAGAAATTTACATAACAGAATAAGACTTTAACTTAGCTATGGGGCGTGGGTGGGGTTCAACAATCTCCATAAGGTTACATCTGCAGGAAAGTGGCACAAACGTCTTTAAATACACAATTTGGGCGAAAAAGTTTGACTTTTTCGTAAATAAACAAAGAAGAATGCAATATATTTTGAATTTTGCTTTTCAGGTCTCTCGCGTACCTCACCCATCAACAATCGCAACTACAGGTAATTTTACGGAACAAGCTTAACGGGCAAGACACGCAATGTAATCGGTAAAACTGATATGATTCGATAAAAGATCCCAAATCTCCACGAACGCCAAAACGTATCTGTCTTTCACTGATGAAGAAATGTGGTTCGTTTAGGGCCCGAAAAATTCCACAAGGCCACGTGCTTCGTTCGGCTGTGCACAGCGCTTGATGATTTTAAGCAAGATCGGAATTGCCAAAACTATTGGCGTCAGGCCCGTAGCCAGGTTTTGCGGTTTGGGGGGCAAAATACATCTTTAGGGGGGCATGATTTTTGCTTTTAATATATATTTAAAACAAATATTTCTGGGCACAACAAAAGCGGGGGGAACTGTCCCTGAATGCCCCTCGTGGCTACACGCCTGATTGGCGTACTTCTCTTACTACAAGGAAAACCACGGCGCCAACCAGTCAATAATCCCGGGTGGGGCAAAGCTTGTGGAATTCAGTAAGAACGCAAACAAAAATCACCAAGTTTAGTACTTTTCAAATTTTGCGCACACAGTCAGTCGTGCGCCACATCGATGCACCTCAAAAAACAGCATGCATAAAAAGTCAACAATAAGTGGTTGAACTGTGCTGCAGCGAACGACTGTTCCACGTCGCAGTTAGCCATTCCGCAAAGCATTAATTCGTCCGACCGCTCCCTGGAAAATATCGGAAAAAGGATGTTTTCAGTTCTTGCTCCTTGCCCTGTTGTTTGCACTGATGGTTTCGTCAAGCGAGCGATACATCGCGCCGTATTTTCGGCATGATGCGACGAGTGGTCAACCGCTGTGCTTTTTCGCAGCTTGCTTCTTCACGAAGTTAGCGACAAAGCGGCGAACCGACTGCTCCGCCTCCTGGTCGTCATGGAAACAAACGTTTTCCGTTTCGACGTTCACATACGATGTGAGGTCGCCGCGATGGCGCAGGGCTGCGCGACGGAGGCCTTTCAGACCAAAGTCACTGCACAAAATAAATAAACTCTGCAGATTAGATTTATTACAGCAACCTAATCAGATTCGCGCATTGAAAACGTGAGGTGAAACAGTTAATTTTTTCTCTAAGTCAAAATCGCTTTTGAAAATAGACGCATACCGCCACCATCGCTTTACTAGACCTGCTCCTCGAGCAAGTTCGCATGACACACTCTTTTTGCCAGCCTATAAATTTCAAATCGTGCAATGAAACTAAAGTCCACTCTACAGTATAAATCCTGAAGCTGGAGCAAGCAATGGTTGGCTTTGAAAAGACCGGAAAGTTTTACTAATTTCTTTCGCAAATGTCCTTACTGTTTATACATTTGACATCGTTCTAAACACTGCATAACTGCACGTTTCGCGGTGAATTTAGATTTATCTCTGCAAACAGTTCGCTTCACGCAAATTCAATGTGATAGAGAAAACAAGGTGGTGCAGGTTGCAAAAAAAAGTGTTGTCGAACACTGCTTGGCACCAAATGCCCGGCGAGTATTGCGTCAAGAAATTCGAAGAGCTTCTACAGCTTCCTTGTGCGAGACCACGCTGATGGAATTATCGGAAGAACAAAGCTCTTGCGAATTCTTAAATTGATAAAAATCGTCACATCAGCTTCGGGTCCTAATTTTTTTAGTTAGGCTACATACCAAACGTCCATAGCTGACAATAAACCAACCTAGCAGAAAGTGATGTACACCGGCAGGAAGGTTAAGAATCCATTTTAAGCCAAACTCCAAATGCCATAGTGTTATTACCAGTATGCACGGCTCCAAGCTTCTATCAAGTTGACAACGCAGGTGAAACCGTGAATTTTGCTGGAAGGACACTTGCTGTCGCTGTCAAGGTTGTAGCTTCCGTCTGCGTCCCTGCGGATGCGGACGTGGACGACACCAGACGAGGATAATTTCTGCGCGGAAAGCCAGTCTTATTGCATCGAGTAAATTACGATTTTGTACGTGGCAGTGAATTCCTTCATTTGAAGCTACAGCGGCCACCGAGAAAGTGGACATCACGAAAAACGCTTTTTTGACCGACGCTACAGATTGAGCTGGAGATATCGTATCCCAGATTCAAACTATAGGCGTATGATCGAAAGCGTTCAAACAGTATCACAGTAAAGAGTGGTCGGGTGTTTTTCGAAAGCAAAAATTCACACCAGGCAGTGAGTTGGCCTTTGTTTAATCTGTGCAAGTAAAGTCACTTTCTACCAAGTGGCGCAGCCTGCTTTGTCTTCTCGAATCCTTTGACATCTTATTGTTCATTCAATCATCTCACCAAGCACAACTGCGCCCTGGTGTGAATCATTACGACGCTGTCGTTTTGCAAATAACGGTCGATGCGTCATCGAAGCGTTTAACGGATCGCAAACACGCAGTTTATTACGTTTCGAGAACGTCACGTACGAGCAGACGGCATTCGCGTGGAAAGTCGCAGATAATAAACTCGAAACGAGCAATTTCTGGCACTGCCTTAAGGCATAACTTATATAAATAAGGCAACTAGCGAAGGTGAAGGTTGTCGCAATCGCGTCATGGCAAAGACGCGAATCGTGAAAATAACAGAAATAAAAAAGATGAATTATTTTTCACTTCATAAGCTTCTCCATCATAATTTCAGACGAAAATAGAAAATTTGAAAACATCCATTCAGCGTCATATCTCCTGGGTGCCTGAAACCACCGCGCCCGACGTTTTCGCAAACGTTCCCGCAGGTGAGTGCACACAACCGAATCGGTGGGGAGTTTTACGCGAGGGTCAAAACAAATTTACATGGGTACGATCCTCGTTATTTGCCCCCAGGGTGCTAGCAAGTAGCAACGCACTTGACCAAAATGGTTTCATTTTCGCGACCGCGGGCACGCATTAACTCAGCTGGTGTGTGATGTGAGATAAGAGCTCACTGCGAAATACTCTCCTATTGTGAAAATGACAAATCATCGGGTTCTTTCATCAAATGCTCAGTTTTCCAACTTCTTTCTGACACGTGAAGTTGTGTTGACACATACAAGAAACAATCCCAGTCCACGGTTCATTACTTCATATTTTGCGTCCATTACAGCGAATGTTTTGAACCTCAAGAGAAGAGTAAACTTGCGTATAGTGGTGGGATTCAAATTTTTTAAGAACAGGTTCTCTCACTCCCGGACTCACTAACAACAGGTTCTCTCATTATCACAGTCTCCAGAGGCAAACCATGCTGGTTGGCCGGATAAGTGCAAAGGTTGATCTTTGTGTTGCCAACTGGTACAGTCCAACAAGGGAAATTATTGATTTGAGTTATTTTCCCAAAATCCAGTCTTGTTTTTCACTATTAAAAGTCAGTAACAGGTCTATGAGAGGTTTGCCAAAATAAGTTATAAGTAAAGGTGTTCATGGGGAGAAATTAAGAACCCCTGACTTCAGCCAACAACCGGTTCTAGGAATTAAAGAAATTGCAAGAACAGGTTCTTGCGAACCAGTACGAATCGGTCGATTCCCATCAGTGCTTGCATACAAATCTAAGATATTTGAGCATTATGCAACAAATGGCTTGTCTGATGTGATTACTGACGTTAATGACAACCTAAAGTCAAATAGAGAGTAAGTATTTGAAAACAGACGAAAAGTAGGAATTCCTTGAGTTTTCTTAAAAAAATGCGGAACTTTCTAATATCGCCACAGTAGAAAAACAACATTCGCCGTCACCTGAAAAACTAATGATGTCAATTTAAATCGGTGCAATGGCGCAAGACGTCTACTACCTAATTTTCTGAATTCGTCTGGTTCCGAAGTTTGCGGAGATACAGGTAGTATGGGGGAGGTGCACGCCAAAAACACTACCGGTAAACAAGTTGGCCATTTCTGTAAACTGGGTGTTTACTGATACGTCATTGCCACGACTACAGGAGAACAATGCACAAAACAGACTGCATGTCGGGATGGTAACCTAAACCTGCAGGATCAATAGCCAGTTTTTCGTCGTTGTTTTCACAAGGTTTCGAGAAAAACGGCACCGCGTGAGTTAAACGCATTTCGCTTTCGGTGTTCGAAAATAAACCAGGAACTTATTGTTGGGTGGTGAGATAATTGTCGATATCGAATTGCTGTGGCTTTCGACGGACACATGCGCCAAGCAGTGGTGGGGCGGTGCGATTTCGCGTGGGTGGAAAGTAGCGCTGCCTGTGCCCGCAAGAAAACTGATACAGTGTGCGGTTTCCGACTATTTTCTCCTGAAAAGCTGCTTTCATTTTTTTCTACTACTGAGGAAACCAGCTTTTTTCCGGGAAAACAACAACAACGCAGTTTGTGAAAGGGCTTGACTCACGGTATTTTTGTACGGTTACAGTGTAGATCGCCACCTAATTTAAATTTGTTTCGAAAGTGTGGAGTACGCAATCATGCAATCGATACTCCCAAAAAAGAACGTTGAAAATTTCCCTCGCCAACTGCTGAAGGGTAATGCCCGTGCAGGAGGCGGCCATTTCTTTCCACGAAAGGTTGTGAAGTGGCACCACTTTGAAGAGCGCGTTTTATCGGAAAGGAAGATCTGTGACGTGTGCTCTCCGTGAAAACAACGCCCTCCCCGTGTTCGCTGGCAGTGCTCGGGCTTGAATTTACCACGAAAAGCAAGCTGCCGATTTACTGAATCGAACGCTGGCCGCTCGACTGATACAACCGCCCGACCTTTCCACAGGAGGAAGCGTTCGCGTGTTCGCATTTCGTGGTGGCGAGGTCAGGCCAAGTTCACGGTGACAGCGACTGAGTTCATTTTAAAAGTGCAAAAACATTCAGCGCCTCACCACCACGCTTTTATGCGTATAAACAAGCACACATTAAAGTAGCGATTTTCATTCCTGTATGCAATTAAGCGAACAACGTGCTTCTGACCACAATCAATGTGTTCCCACGCAGCAGCGATTAGATGTCTAGATAACTGTATTCTAACAAATTTTTTTACTAACTCTGTAGCCCACTCGAAAACTGTGCTATGGCCCACTGGTTGAGAAACACTGGCTTAGACTTTACGAAATGTTTAACCGTGACATGCTGCTACAAATCAGAACAACAAGTGATTACGCAATCCCATGGTTAATTGCGCTTAGGACCCACGGAGATGACCTGCGTGGATTTAGACGTTTTGACAGATTTAAAAGGTTTTACTTCTTGGGTTGATGTCCTCGTTGTCTCACGTCTGCCTCAAAACCACCTGCACTCATGCAAGGGCCCAAAACTACCATGTTTACAATTTCGAATTCCTTCCATCTCCCTCCCACTGCTCGTGGAACGCGCTCGATAGATGCGAGCGAAGACGACGAGAAATGATCCGTAGAGGCACGCGTGGCTGACTGTCCGTTAATCCAAATTAAAGTAGTCTTGCTGCAAAGCGGCAGTAGAAAAATCCATCATCGTTCGGCCGCTTTACAGGATTAGTTTTGTTTAGCAGCACGAAACGTCATGCGACCAAGTGGAACAATGTTTTTGAAATTAATGTGGATAGTGTCCTGCTTTTTGATTTGCAATCACTCTTCTTTCGCTTTATTGATCGTTACCTCCTGCCACAAAATATTGATTTCTGCTTTAAGTTGTTGCTTTTGTTTCGTGTAATGCTGGCAATTTCAACCGCACGACACTGCACGCGCCTGCTATTGCGCTTTTCCCACACGACAAACCCGCCAAATAACCAATGAAAAACATTTTTAAAAAATCAAACAGAAAACACCTAATCAATAATGAACATTTTCTGTTTTTCTTCAAGACCGCGTAGCCTTCAACGAGCTTGCTGCTAAAAATCAAGCGCTCCAGACATTTTGTTTACATAAAAAATTATCGGCTAATGCATGGTCGCCATCGCAAATCCATCACGATCAATCGTTTTGGCAACACAGCTGGTTACGGCGTTGCATGCCAGTAGGTAGCGAAATGTGAATGTTATGCAACAGGAAAAGGCAAAGCGGTTCGTTGGCTTGACTGGCCGTTTTTTTCTGCGGAGAAGATGCGCACACACNAGCCAAACCGCGTCATACGTGTTTTCGCGAGTCATACGTGTTTTCGCTCCCTTCGTTTGTGACGTCACACGACTTACAANTTCACGCGTGAATCACAAATAAGTTGACCTGCAGGTTCGCCAGTCAAGCATGACCCAACGGCAGCTTGACGTTTGAAAAATGAATTTGCGCAGCTACAGCAGTAATCGTGTACTTGCATTGCATGAAGCGTCTGCCGCATGCCATGCCCCACGTTTAACGGCCTTATCATGTACCGCTTACACCAGTTCTGGCTTTGGCTTTGACGCATAACGAAAAGCTTCGAGTTATGTTTTTAATGCGTTGACAAGGTACAGTGATGGAGGTGGCGAAGTGTTCGACAAGAAAACTTTTCCGAGGCTGCCCGGCGTCATCGGCAACTGCGACAGCAATCCGTGCATTCGCACAACATTCCACGAAACCGAACAAATCCTGATCATAACGCGCATGACTGCTTTTTTACCTTATTTTCCCCGTTTAAAGCAAACAGGCATGTGAAAACGCCGCGGTAAACTGCAATTTCCAAGAAATGCTTTCCAATGATGCTACATGAAGGAGCGCAAAACGAAACAGATATACGATTTAAAAAATTCCTGAATGAGCGGATTCTAATACAGGNGCTTAAAATGATTTTGTCCTNTCGAAAATGAAAGTTTTCTCTGTTTTTCTGCGAAAAGAAACAAAGTGCATGTTTGTATTACGTNGTGCACTTGTGCACTGTACAAAGGAGCTAAGCGTTTCAGTAAGTGTATTGCGTGATATTCCTTCCAGTTTGTTTTGAAAGCTGAGGTTGGCATCACCAGCATTAGATAATAATTTAATACTACATAAAAACTTTCCTTAAAAAATTCAATGTCATATCGCTCTTGAGAGATTAATAGTACTTTGAACGTCGAATGCAGTGTGCTATTCTCACCCGAGATGCTCTCGTTCCGGGACTGCCTAACCTGAACACTTTACAGAATTAGTGTGGACACTAGACTGGTTTACCTTTTTACAGGGCTTAAAACCTGAAACAGTGGAGTACTGCTCAGTCACAGATACAAGTGAGTATATACGCCGTACACTTCTGCAAATTTTAAAACAATATCGTGTAATATACACCTGAACGTCTGCGTATATTTACCTAGTACGTAATATGTAAGCACACATTCGTAAGTACTGTTCGTGTGCCATTAAGTAAACCATCAAGTACTGTGCGAGATTTATGTTGACGTGACTACACACGCTGGAAAAACCGGGAGCTTGAGGGTTGTGTTTTTTCTAAATACAAGTGGATTACAGGGTCAAAATAGATTAAAAATGCAAGAAACATTAGGGTATCAAAATGCTTTTTGATGTTGCTTTCTAAGCATGCCATAGTTATAGTTCGCACCACAAAAGCTTTTTACTTCTCCGACAGGCAAACTTTTGCATTTTCTGGTTAATACCTAATTTACAAACCGCACAAGCACAGTACGGTAACATCAAGACTTGCATGTTAATGCAAATCTAGGTATTACAGATCAAAAAGCATTATTGTAAGCGGCACGGCAACAACACGAGGTTGTCGTTAAAGGATATTAATTAATGCCCAATCAGTCACACGAAGTCAGTACCATATTTAATGTAAGAGGTGTAGCGCGCCGCACATGTCGGCATTTCGCGACTTTGCGTTTTTAATCTTTCTTAACTGACCGATTGTACACTCGGTTTGCTGTGATTCAGTTAGTACTTCTTCGGTTAGCTTACCACTACAACTGTAAAACTAAGAGAGGCAAACGTATACTACAAACGTTGGTCAATAATGTACTTGCGACAACACAACATTCCCAGGAAAGCAACAGGCAGCTGAATTTACGAACATTTGGCAAAACGGTTCGTCTTGTATTTGCATCATAAGAACACCAACGCATTATTTAACGTTCCACTGTACCGGTTTTGCTTCTACGGCTGTGCACTACCGCATTCGGAACAAGTTAACGGTTGGCTATTACTCGGAAGCCATTTTACGACGCCGGTCATAGCATGATACGGAATACTACAGGATCATACCTTTCGCTCTCCTTTTCATGATATCATAGCAATAAGCGTGAAATTTGCGAAGCATGTATACCGCTGTGACGTTCCCTGGACTGTTCTGCTTCAGGCCGGTTTAAACTGGCTAAGCGGAGCATGAGGTCAACGATGACAGCGAGATATGTTGCCACTGGTAAGTCAGAGCGGTTTTTGTTGTTTGGCCAAAGTATGCCAATAATCACCTTAGTTCAACTTTATTCTTATGGATGTGAATTTTTTTAAACTTGTGCCCCGAAAGTGGCAGAATGTCGATTGTCAGATTTCAATTTTCTCATGTGATCAACTGGCCTTCTTATGCTTTCCGCCAACGCGCCTGCTGTTCCCTGTCCCAATACGAGACCACGTCTTTTGTTTCAACCGCCGTCGGCGCCCGCTTCCGCCAGCAGTTTTCCAGTTACCTTCTTGCGCAACCGAACACGGCTGCGGAAACTTCGCACGCTGACGTCGCCTCGACAACAAGCAATTTCGCAACATCGACCGCCGAAAAGACTGAAAGTCGATTGGATTTTCGGAGAAGCGGCAGAGCGACTGCCCGATTTCCGAAAATGCTCAGCAATAACGGCGCCAGGTTAGAGGTTCTCCTGTCAAAAAACGTTTAAAGCAACTTCTCCACAGCTGTCCAAGTGGCGAAGCATGGAGGCACCTGAGGCTCCAAAGACGGAATCGGCGTTCAGAGAAGGCTGTGCAAACGAGTCCGTACAAAAGCATAAAATCTTGTTTTTGAGAGGAACTATTTTCCTTATCGCTAAAACGCCAGCCGCGTATCTCGCCGTGCAAGAAAATGGCGCCGGACAGGCCGGGTCTTGCACCATGTTACTGGATTAACGTTTCTTTGTAAATGTCTGGCACTCATTCTTTGTCAACGTCGACTGAAGTTGGAGAACAAAGCAAACCGCCCATGGATGTGTGCGTGTTGCCAACCATGAATCAACGAAAGTGAATTTGTCCAGTTGACGCGGGAGGTTTCCCTGTGCATCATACGGATCAACTTTAAAAACAGCTATTTCCAACAGAAGTTGTTTTTTTGTGCCGAGGAGATCTGGAAGCGCTCTTTGCTGAGTTTCGGTTTCGTTTCAAAACCGCAATGTCGTTTTTTCTTCGCAAGACAGTCATCGCGCAACTTTCAAACAAGACCCTTTATTCCTCAAACAAAAAATTAACCACTTCAAAATTCAGCTGTGACGTGACGAAAATCGCGCACCAAGAAAAGCTATGTTGCATTTTGACAGAATGGGTTTCAGCGCTTTTTGTAATAGTGATATTCCTTGCGTGATTAGAATAGTGACTGAGGTAAAAATTAGTCGCAGCGTTTACGACATGGTTGTATTTTACTTGCGTGTTTGTCTCACACACAAGGGCCACATCACGTTAGTTGAAAACCACAAGCGTACAGAGATGCTTACACACAACACTCCACAGGGTAGGAGTGTGTTACACGTAGTTGACATTGAAAAGGAACTATCATTATACAAGGCACTCCAGTAGTTACAACATTTGGTCATCTTCATACAGAAGCGTTGCATAGTGGGATAAAAATGGAGTTTGTAAAAAGCACCAGGCAACTGACGCGAGCGGATAGAAAAGGTTGGTTAAAGATAGGCATCTGACGTTTTGTAGCAGTATTTTGGAATTGCAAAACTCTAACAAAAGCTTTGGCGAGTTTTGGACATGCTAAACAGCGATGCTGCCCCAGGTCCACTACTGACTAACTGTTCTAAAATGCAGTAACTACAGCGAAATTGCTACCGCGGCGTTGGGGAAATATCATCTCCGCTTCAAGTGAAGTGTGTGCTGCAACACGAAAATAGGCTGCAAAGCCAGCAACAGCTCTGTCTACTTCCTTAAACCAAGCCAAGCGTGACAAACGAAATTCAATGCGCAGAAGCTGTGGGTTTGGAAATCGCCCATTACTGTACGTACAGCAAAAACAATGAGTTTTTACAACAGTGTTGCTTATTTTCTGTTGGATATAAGCTTTACTTTTAATGGTCGGGGAGTTCTTGGCTGCCATACCTTCATGGCATCGATGATGGTACACCACTTGCTGGAAATTTCAAATTGACCACAGCCGCTTGTTTCTTAGAAACTTTTTCAGCGGACCGCTCTGAACCGTGTTCGCCTGTATTCTGCAAAAAAAGCATTGGATCCCCACCGACGTAAGCGTCGCTCAAATCTGTGCCCAAACGATTTTATTGGTCGGTGTGCCGCTAGCACAAAGATCCAGCAGTTTCTGTGTGCGTGGTAGGACTGTGGATGGTTGCATGGCACCTGATGCAATTGGCTATTGGAAAAATAGATGACAGTGTCCAACGTAGAGCACAACTCGAGTGCATTCCACAGTCTTTAATTTTACTTGAAAGCATGGGAACTTACTCCAAGGGCGTAACGAGGTTAGGTGCTGCCCTGGGCAAGAAGCAAGTTTGGCTCCCCCATGTTTGAACCTGAGGTCTTTCGGAAGCAAATGTAGTGTATTAAAGAAAGTACTCGTGATATTGTTGGGAGTTCTCGGCGCTCCCCGCAGTCATTCGCTCCCCCCACAGTGATTCGGCGCCCGGGGAATTGTTCCCCCTTTGCCCCCACTCGTTACGCCCCTGACTTAGTCTCAATCGATGACAACTAGCGCAGCAACCAACGTTTCTGAAACGTCTGCAGAGCAAGACGCCAAATATGTATTTACGTAACTCGGCAGGAAACGGTCAAGGCAAGACCATGGCTTGAAATATAGTAACCTTGGTGCACAAAATACTCTATGGGCGAAAGCTACATGAAAAAGAAAGTGTGGTTAAAATGGTGAGTTAAGTAAATTGGTCTGAAAATACAGTAATAACAATTCATTCGTGGTGCCATGCAGGGGTGTAGTGGGGCGGGAACGCGTGGGAACGGCGTTCCCACACCTTTTTCACGTTTTGCTTCAAAATGAGTTTGAAGCTGTTTTAAAATGGCTATTTTTTGAATGCGTTCCCACACCGTTTTTGTCAACACTCATCCCTGGTGCCATGGCATATATCCACTCATCATTCAGTACATATCTAAAGATATACATCCATTCATCATGCATATCTATANATCAGTGGTTCTCGACCNCAGTCCCGAGAGCCGCATGCGGCTCCCAAGCACCCTTTGTGCGGCTCTCGGAAGTTTTTCAACAGCACCTCTAATATTTTGTGTAACTGGCTTCGTTATGCAACAAACAGAAAGTGTCAATCAACTTGTGTCATAATTTTTTTAGTGCAGCTCTCTAACCATGTCGCAGGTCTGGATTTGTCTCCCTTCAGCGAAACGTTTGAGAATCACTGCAGAAGGCTTACCCGTCCGCTATTCGCACCTCACCATTTGCTGTTGTGCAGGAATCGTGAAAGGAACAACGTGGGGGAGAATACAAATGAAAACCCGTTTTTACCGCGACAAACGTATGTACGTTCTGTAAGTCTACCGTGTGCAACAGCACAGTGGTGAATGTCCCAAAAATGAACCTTTACTTTTGGGAAAAAATAAACCAAAGCCAGTCGCAGTGCACCTATCGTGGGAGTCTAAAGCGTGATTCTACCAGGGCAGAGGAACAACTCAGCAGCGGGAAGGTGTTAAGAGGTAAGCGCGAAGAGCGAACGAGGGCATAATCATTAATTTTCTATTTTGGCAAAGGATGCAGGAGCAGCCGCTGACTGGGAAACGTAGAAATTATGGTCAGGTGACGTCAGCTCAAACTGTGAAACTTCCCATCATCCGTTGCGCTA
>JGI24159J19872_10005141_pt1 | contig 16858 bp, 6 predicted proteins | sample Ectturendosymbi4_FD_19872 | JGI IMG/M metagenome (IMG submission 19872) | reverse complement strand
CAACATGAGCCAAAATGACCCTAAAACTACTTCACTTATGACGTCAGTCACAAAAAACCCGCACCCCCCTGGCAAAAATTTTTGTTCGAGTGCAATCTTCTAGACTGGCCGATCCGTTTCAGCCGTTGAACAGCTCTCTAGCGCAATAGGTGAAGGAGCTAGGGCGTTGGTAAGGCAACCGAAAACTGCTGTTTTTTTTTTGCGAAAATCGCCAAAACCACCTAGACGCCAAGGTGTTAAGCAACGTTATGCATAACGCATAGGTATACTATCACTGAAGCTGACCACTTTATCACTCACATAACAAACAAACAAACTAATGATACAATCGTACAAAATGAGATAACATTTTCAGGTTTTTGTTGATCTGAATAAATATGTAAACAAAAGCATTATAGACTAATCAGTACAGTGGGATGGTACATGAAAAACACACGGGCTTCACCTTCAGCAGTACATTTTCAGAAGTTTGTCAGACTATGTCAGACTATGTATAGTTAATAAAAGTAATTGTCAGGTTTCTCTCATACCTTTTTAGCTCTAGTTTCAGAAAAAATCCAAGTGCTTTTTAACACTTTAAAGATCTTGCTTTGTCACTCTTTCAGAAGATGTAGCAGTTTGATATAGTGTTTGGTGCAGCATACTGACAATGCTCCTTAAATATTCCTGATATTTCACTGATAATTTAACAGAGGCTGGTGAAGAAGCCGGTATTTTGACAATAAATGCATTGGTGTAACTCCAGAAAGAACGCAGAACTTCTCAAATTACAATGACTCTAGTAGTGAATCCTGTCAGGACAGTTCCTTCATCAGAATTCATTTACATCCAAAGTGGGGGCAAATTATTACTTGTAACTTAACCAGGGGTGTAGTGGGGTGGGAACGGCATTTCCACACCTTTTTCACGTTTTGCTTTAAAATGAGTTTGAAGCTGTTTTAAAAGGGCTAGCTTTTGGGTGCATTCCCACACCTCTTTTGTTTGCCCTATAACCCTGAACTTAACAATAATCATAGTCTCTTTTTCTTCTCTGTTCCTTTGTTTAGTCATACTTATCATTACTCCTTCATCTTAAACGTGATCTGTATGAGCATTTTTTGGTAATTACCGTGAAACCAGTGCAGATGGAGTTGTTGTCTGAACTACTATAGGCTATTGCAGAAGAATGCAGGAAATCAGGGAAATGAACATGAAGAGAGTGACATTGCAGCGACTAGAGAACCTTATTCTCAACAGAGATTGAGAAATTGTGTTCTTAGTAAGTTTTACCAATTTTAGTTGATTCAGTGTTTTCTTAAATATCTTTTTGTACAAAGCAGTTTTCATCATGACTGTGATTAACGTACAAAGATTAATCTCCCGCATAAAGTTTTTACCTCAATCATTGGTACTATCGCCAGTGGCAAAGATGTGGATAGGCTGTGTTTGAATGCACAGTGTTCACTTGGCCTATGTCCTATTTCTGTTGTTTTTGCGATGATAAGACTTTTGTCACTCTTGAAAAAAAGGCTGGTATTTTTACAAAACACATCCGGAAACCCTAGGTACTGCATAAATTTTTGTTAATAAAAGAAACTTGTTTACGTTTCTTGTACATTATACGTACTTACCATGTGCTTGGAAATTTGGATTTGCTTAAACGTTGTAAGACTTGTTTCGGTTATTGTTGTTTTCTGCTTTAGTACTGCTTGTGTTGTTGAAGTATCAGCAATATCTGTATTCTTCGTGACAGGGGTTTCGGTAAAATCTAGATTTCAGTTATGAAGTGTTAACAAGAAAAGGAAAAAAAGTAAAAAATAGAGTAAATAGTTGTTTTCTGACTGTTTTGCATGTAAGGCAATAGAAAATCAGTAGCAAAGCAATGATCAGAATTTAACAACATGTGTTTTTTGAACATTTGTGTTTTTGTTGTGTAATCATACCTGTTGTAATAGCTGCTAACGTTGATTTTGGTGTAGAAGTTAGAGCAGGTCGAGTTCTTACAATGTAACTGGCTTTAAACCCACTGTAACAACAAAAGTCATCAGATAAAATGAACCACGAAACTTACTTTTTCTTTTAAACTATAAAGCTGCAGCTTAAGTTATAATATTTTAATGATATGAAAGGCATGCAATATCTGATTAAATTTGGTAATAACAGTAAAAACTGTTTTATGGTTTTAAACTTTAGATGGTAGGTTATGTACATCTTATTATTGCTGCCTAATAACAAAAATTATACTTACAGATGACTCTGGTTAATTGCATTTTGGTTAAACGCATATCAGCTTTATTGCATAGGATTCTGGATTCCCAGGCCAAAACCATTCATACGCGAAGAAAATTGTCTGCATAAATGCGCCTAACATTTCATCACAAACTGGACATTTTCATAGAAATGTTGCTTTCATTTGTTGATTGCTATCACTTAATAGCATATTTCACTTCAAAGAAGTGTGAAGTGCGCTGCACAGAGAAAAGCTGTGGTGCCATTAATTTGATGAAGCAATTGTCCCAGTGTAGATGGTCAGAAAATGAAGTTACAGCTTTTTAGCCAAGATGCTAAAATCAATGCTGCAAGTTCAGCCTCAAGTGGTGTATTCACCGCTTTAACACTTTGAGAGCCGGGGTACGACATATTCGTACTTTGAAATCGGCCTAAAACCAGCAGTTGTTAGTTGCCTTACCAATGCCCTAACTCAGGCCTGCACAACATACGGCCCGCGGGCCGCATGTGGCCCGCGAGAACTCAGTTGCAGAAAATGTTGCAAAAGCCCGACTTCGGATAATTACTTGTCCTTTCAGAATTTCTTCCACACTATGACGAAATACACTTTGCGGCCCGTGGCGAGCTTATGTTGACCAATTTGGCCCTTCGAGCTTTCTGAGTTGTGCAGGCCTGCCCTAACTCCTCCGCCGATTCCGCTAGAGAGCTGTTTAATGGCTCAAACGAATCGGCCAGTCTTCTAGTCTGCACTCGAAAAACATTTTTTTGGTTGGGGGTTGTGGATTTTTTGTGAGTGATGTCATAAGTGAAGTAGTTTTTGGGCCATTTTGGCTCATGTTGCCTGGCCTAGGGCCCAACCACTAGGCCAGTGATTCCCAACCGGGGGTAACCAGACCCCTAGGGATCTAAAACAACATTTTTGGGGGTCTGAAATGCGATTTTTGAGGGTGAGAGTTTGTATGTTATTGGTGGATGTACTTGTTTTCAAAATAACCAAAAGATTTATGAAATCTTGCAAATGCTGTTACTCAAAAGAACATTATCCAGCCTAATTATTCCAGCTAACGTTGCTTATTTAACAAATTAAATTGGTAATTACGTACATTGCTATTTCTGCTTCATGCTGTGGCAGAGTTGTAAGTTGGTTTCATGATGAAGCCCGAACGCAAATCACAAGCCCGAGCCCGACATTTATTTTTAAAGCCCGATTTAGGCCCGAAAGCCAAATTTACCGAGTGAGTCAAGATATGCGCTTGGTGTGGAATTGGTGGCATAGCAAAGTAACGTGACTAAATAATTCACAATTATTCATTTTTTATTGAAGATTTGATCAACTTAATTGCTTCAACAGTAATTGGTGACAAAAGTGTCTGTCATAGTGACAAAAATTTTGTGTGCAGGCCCGAAACATTTTGACCATCTTAAGTGCGAACCAAAAAGCCCAGCCCGACTTACAACTCTGCGCTGCGGTAATCATGCCGAAAATGGCCGGTGATGCGATTGTGACATTTGAATGTTTATGGCGATGTGGTTGTTTGATGCTAAAGAACTCGAAATTTTATGGTGTTCAACTATGCAAAGTTACCAGAAATTGAATACAAAAGTCCTGCCTATTCTAATGCTCTTTGTGACAACATATTTGTTCGAATCTGGGATTTTCCTCACTACTTCATTAAAAAACAGATATCGAAACCCTTTGAACCCCTCAGACAATTTTCGTGGCTCTGAGTAATTCTGTGCCAAGCAATGAGCGGATAATTTCAGAGAAGCAGCAAAAGATGTCACTAGGTTGGTTTCTAATAAACAGTAAGGTGTGAATGTAGTATGCTGAGTGCTTTCTGTTGTGTCGTCAGTAGGCCTATGTTACGGATAGGGACGCAACTATAGCTGATATTTTCAGGGGAAAATGATGGTATGTANCAACTNAACATGTTTTCAAAAACTTTGAGGTGGTAATTGCCCTGTTGCCTCACCCTCNTTGGCAGATCTTGTTGCGAGTAGTTAAAAAATGAAGATATTGCAAAATCGGACTGTTTTTGTGATTTCTTCGCTTTTTTGAAAGGAGGGAGTGTGAATGCTACTTTATTTTTGTGAAAGGGGTGCCAGCTTCAAAAAAGGTTGGGAACCTATGCGCTAAGTATTTCGCTGAAGTTTTCATTGGAAACTAGGCTCGAGTCCGAGTCTTATGAGCCTTTGATCAACTTTCTAGCTTTTCTGGTTCAAAAGTTATGATCTTAAATAAAAAAATTAATTAATTATCTAATTAACTAATTAGTCAAAAATTTTTATTAACTTGGATAATAACTTTTGAACCCGAAACCCCAGCAGGTCATCCAAAGTATCAAAAGACTCAGATTGTAGCCTAGTTTCCAATAAAAACTTCAGTGAAATACTACCATCTAGTGGTTAGCACCTAGGGCCAGGTGAAGTTGGCCAAGGTGGCCAAAAATTCCTCCACTTATGACGTCACTCATAAGAAACCCGTATTCCCCAACCAAAAAAAATTTTTTTTTAGTGCAAACTACAAGACTTGCTGCGTCTTTTGACACTTCGACCAGGTCTGTAACCCTAAGAGGAGCGGAGATATTCCCGTGCAAAGCCACGTGCGATCCAGCTGGTTTTTTTGCGAACTGCTTGAATTAACCCGGATGTCGAAGTGTTAACAGGCATTTTGGTCATTGGCCAATTTTATTTATATGACTGTGAAAAATTAATTTGGTTGTTATGTACGAAAAGCTAGGTTAGTCAATACTGTTCCAGAGATTTTTGATAGTATTATGGGACTAATGATTGAAATGTCTCAGCAAAAAAGTTTTCCATGATTTCCATTAACGTCTTAGATTATAACAAAACTGTTGATGACCTATCAGCATACTTTTATCATAAAAAATTGGTAAATGATGATGAAGTATATACCTGTACATCACCCGTGATATGTAAATAGCAAACATGTGATATGAAACAACAAGCATACCTATATTGATTGGATTGCTCATCGGAAACAAAAATAATTTTCATAGCTCCACTGTGCGCTTCAAGTGGATGGATCTTTGGTGAATTGCAGTATTTTCCCAATAGATGCTGGGTGTCAAGACCATCATATATTGAAACAGAATCATACTGACAATCAGTGCCTTGCTCCAGGTTGAATGCCAGGAATTTTATCTTCAAGTAAAATGTATTTATGCTGTTATGTTACTGATTTTGTAATTGGNACTTGAAATATTGCCNGTGTTCTCTTTTCTTGACTTTTATCTAACACTGGCTCTTNTTTTTACTACAGCNGCTACTTTAAAGATTTTAAGAACCACAGATTAAAAGTTTATTTCAGTGCCTTACTTGTATATCTTGGTTGTTCTGACCAATTATGTTCCACTCACACTGTAGGTCTGTAGGGTATGAATCTGGATGATTTAAAGTTTGAATTGTTCCTCTTGCTTCTGTAAGATCACGTTTTCCTCCACACCCAGATGCAGGTACAGCATTATACAATGCTCTAAAACCTGTATGGCATGAATTGATACAGGGGTGTCAACACATTCATGATCGGCTGGTGTTTTGCTATAACACTCAGAAGATCACTAAACTTGAGGAAAGAAATATTTTGATGGTCATTGTATTAGGTGACTAGGTGTTAATGTTTCTATCAAATAGCTATTAACCCAAACTCATTGTTGCATAAAAGCTATGAAATTGGTTTATCAAAATGTCTGATTTTTTAATTTTTCTCAGTTATATTTGAAGTAGTTACATTATTTCTTGCTTTGCAATACTTCAAATTTATGCAAAGTAATGTCTTTTAACTGTTTTCTCAGCTTAGTATTGTAAGAGTATAGAGACTCACTGAAATTTTTATATGAAGTCAATTGGGACAGTTCAAATAATTCAGTTGGAGTCTAGTTGATTACTTTCTAGTTTGTAAAAGCTCAGCAATGTAGCATACACTTGTTCCTTCTTACCTCCACCAGTGATTCGATGGTTGCTTTGAAAAGTTACTCTCAACTTGTTAGTCTTAGATAAGAAAGGTTTTGGGTTGGTTATGCCACAAAACCGCTCGATTCTTCCAATCTGTTTCTTTTCATTGTACTCAAGTATCTATTAGAAAAGATGAGTACCTCACTTTATTCTGTAATCAGTATTATATTGTTAGAAATTTTAGACTGGACGTTTGCTGAACTGTAAAGTACAATAATTTAGTTCTTCAGGCTCTTTAAGCATAAACTAAATAAAATCGATCTTACAATAGCACAGTTTTTGCATTTGTGGTCTCATTAGTGTTGAAAAGACATCAAAGTAAGAATGATGATTGCTATCTGAAAGTTGGCAGTTGAGCTGCTATACATGTATGTTGTCATGGCAACACTCTAGCTTGTTGCCTTTCATAAAGGTCACACTGACCTGCACACTGTCTGTTGGACAATGATTTTGCAGCTGAGATGAAAGTGGCAGTTCTTCTGGAATGTGCATGTCTGTAAACGTCACTTCAATTATCTGCATGTCAAACAAATCTGTCAGAATTTTGCTGCAGCAAGATAGTTTTTGAATGCAGTTGTGGGATATATTTCTAATGAAATTAGTAGTATTAATTATTGCAGTAAGTTAGTAGTGACAGTAAGTTTTAATTGCTTGTTTTCATCAGACTCCATATCACAAGAGTTACTCTTGATCATGACATGTTGCAGGGGGATGTTAGGGATGATGTGCAGGCATTACTATAGAAGAACAAACACTGAAGCAATGTTTCATTGTCCAAAAGTGTCACATGTTGGAATATATGTCAACTTGTGAAAACATCAAAGATTAAAGTGAGCAGATAAAATGTTGGATGAAGATGCACACCCCTGAGCACATGCATAGATATTTCAAGTTAAAGCATGAAATGTCTTGGTGAAAGTAGTAACATGATGCTGAAAATACTTCAATTATTAGGAGCGTAATGCTCAAATTCAATAAAAATTATCTGCTGTGCAAAACCATGCATTACCAGGCTGCGTATGTCTGTTCCACAATTGCAACATGTTGTGTATAATTGCAATTTTTGAAATCAATGTTATCACCTATTTCTCACTCCCAAATATGTAGCAACTTAATTTTTTATGTTATTCTCAGTCAGTTATTCATATCAGTAAGGAATTGGGTGTTTTTTTTTGTGAAGACTGACCTTTCAATGTATGCATTGAATGCTTAACTACACATTCAAAGCAGTTGCAACCATAAATTCCTTCCCTGGGTAAGTCATTTTCACAAATAGGGGTTTTTCACCATGTGAGTATTTATAAAATCCTATTCTAGGCAAGAGTTTGGTGTAGAACAGCACAGTGTTCTTCAGATTTGGTGAATTGCATGGAACTAATTTTTATTGTAATTTTTACTGTGCAGTTCTAAAAATATTTATGGATGCGTTATATTCCCAAATTAATTACATTCCGATATTAATGTCTTACCACCAGCAATATTCATTTCTTTGAAAAGATGCAACATATCAGTGGAAACCAGCTGTCCAGAACAAGTATTGGGTAATCAGCTTTGGATGTCATGAGCTGCAATTTTCAAAAATGGTGTAGAGTTATATCATAGTTTCTTCTTCATATGGTTTTTAGCTTACACAGCCGATTTTATTCTCAGCATTGCCTCTGATATTTCAAGTATTTTGGTTTGGGTTTCAAATTTCTACATAGTTGTCTGCTGCTATTAACAAAACCTCTGTAAAAACAAATCTGAAGTGCAAATTCTTTCATGAGAAATTTATTTGCAACGAATGAATCATTAATGTAGTGCATGAAGATAGCAAAACAAAGTTTCAGCTGTGAACATGATTTCAGATGTTGCCATTAAAAAACAACCAAAGACTAAAACTTAAAGGAAGTTATTGTAAATCAATGGAAGACAGGTTAATATTTTTAGAGCATACTAATTTTTGTGATCTTACATACCATTCCTTTCTCCACAGCTATGTCCCACTCACAAGATGCATTGTTTTCATAGTTATGTGGATAGTGCATTGAGTGTATTTCTCCACTTACCCCACGCAATATCTGTTGGCAACAAAAATGCCAGTAGGAATTTCTGAATATAATATTGCTTATGGATTTGTTATTTCATACATATTTATGTCTTATGAAGTAGTTATTGTTAAGCACAACCTAATGTAATTTTTTAAAATATAAATTCCTTTAAGTAGTTATCCTTACTCGTGGTCCAGCACACTTTGATCCATTCACAAATTTGTATTGAGCTTGAAATCCAACATCGGTTTCATAGTGATCAGACATGAACGTTATCTAAAAAAGTAAACAACATCAATAAGAACATGCTTAAAGTATGCGTTCATTGCATTAAAAGGCTTTTTCAGATGAATGTGCTTCAAGTTGCTGTCTGTAAATAAATGCATGTGGTAAAAACAAAATCATTCTTTTTAATGAATGCAAAATTTTATCAAGTCTGCTAGATTTATGTTTGTTTTATGGCGGAGTTTGTTGCAATACTACTCCATAGAACCATAGTGAAATCGCTATGGGTTTCCTTACCTTCAATCTGTTGTTGGATGAATGAAATAATTTGGGCGGCTCCTTTCCACAAAGCTTTTCCAGAAGCACAGGTACATTGTCAATGAAATCGAACACCTGTAATAGTGAAAGGAATTCATATTTTCTCATCTGCCTAAAGCAAGTATAGCACTATGGCCGTATCAAAAACTGGCAAACTCACTTCAACATATTCAGTATAACAAAATCCATCCTCAAGAGCTAAACCGTTCCCAAATTGAAGTATGATTGTTTGGTCTGGTGGTGCCACAATATCCCATGTACAGTTTGCATTGTTGTCATACTTTTTTGGATAGTTCATACTTGAAATCAAACCTGTTTGACTGGTCAGTACTCGTGGACTGTCACAACCTGGATGTTTTTTTGAGGTTTGAAAGTCTCAAGTTGGCAGAGTTTTATTCTCAGTGCTAAAGCAGGTGTGCTATGTTGTCCTGCTTCAGCCAAAATAACTTACCTGAACCTGTTCGCACATTGCAACCAATCAGTTCAAGCCTTAGTGCCAGTTTGTTTCTATGTCGTGGCCACGTCTGTGGAACTATTCTTATGAACTGCAACACAGAAAACTGTTAGTAATATGCTGAAAAACACTTTGCTATAATTTGTCAGGAAGAAATCATCTTTATCAAACAGGGTTCTCCTTAAGTGGATACCATGTGCATTTCCATTCAACACAAACTGGTTGCAGTGAAAGGAGGTTTGACTCAGTGATTATCAAAGCTCACCAAAGTTGTGTTGTTTTGATGCAAAAGCTCTTCTAGGGTTTCTGTAAGCTTTTGAGGAATCAGCCAACAGCGTTCTGCTGTCGTCTTTTGCGATGATTCAAACTAGCACATTTTCAAGTAACTACTCACCACGTGTGAAACAAGCAAGGAATCTATCTGCAAACTTTTACAGGAAATCGATTTCACATAACACTACAGACCGTCAGTCCTTGAATCTTATTCAAATTCAAATAGATTATATTTGAATAAGATTCAAGGACTGATGATGCAAAGTGTTACATGAGATCGTTTTCCTATACAATTTGCAGATAGATTCCTTGCTTGTTTCACACGTGGTGAGTAGTTACTTGTTTTGATGCAATATTGCAAATGATTGTTGTAAAAAGTTTTGCAGTCAATTTGAAAAGACTGAATAAGCAGTTAGCACTCAAATGAAACATAAACATAAATAACCTCAAGTAAATTCGAGTATTTAATTTAAAGAGAACCCTGCACCATATTGCTAGTGCTGTTTTACCTGTGCTTTTACAGGTTGGTCAAAGTAGTTCGTTTTCACTTTGTAAGCATCTGTGTTTCCAGCGAAATTTTGAACAATGTTCCTGAAACAAATCATGTTCATGTGTTTGAGCCTGAATCTCGTTTGTGACTTACTATATGTTATGTCTTTCCATGGCATTGCCAAGTAATTCGTGGACCATAATAACTGCGTACGGTTGCCACTTTCTGAAATACAGCTTTGATCTATGTTGAAGTTCGAATTATTTTCATTATGAAACAGTGTTTTAAATCAAGTATATACTTGAAATAATTTCAAAGTTGACAAACCTAAGAACACCATGTGTTTGTTGGAAATAACTCCTTAAATGAATAATGNAAACTCNCGTAAAGAAATTCAACAGTTTGTTGGTGAAGTGCTTAATGCATGCATTCATGAATATTACAAAATCCACAGCTAAGAAGGTGCTTGGCAACATACTTTAATTTCAGATGAAAACTGAAAACAAAGTACAAGTTTAAATAGAAAGCAGTGAGTGTAATGATTTAAAAGTTGTTTAATGCCATCGATTAATTTAACCTACAGCTTTTGCATACAATGCTTGAAACGAAATATATTCATAAAAATTGCTGCTGTAAACTTTTGCACCGACTGCTTTCCGTCGGCTCAATCCGCAATTATATCAGAAAGTCGTTTTCGCAAACAAACCTGGCTCCTCTTGATACCATTTTCCAGTGTGCTGTTTCATTAACCCTGTATTTAACTTGATAGGTGCTCATCCACAAGTGCCCGAAATGAGTCATTGCTTTTCCTTGTGTCCGAACACCACTGACCATCATCACTTTCCGAAGGTCTATCTGCAGTTGTGCAATTCATAATATGTTTAGTGTGTCCTAAAACGTTTGGTCTCAGTTTGTGATTATAGCAGCAATTGAAGGATTTGAAGACAGCTTTAAAATACAGTTACATTTCTTTGCATTTTGTTTCAGCTGCATTAGCACCCTGTTTAGCATTTTACTCAGGCCATGAGTATTAACTGTTTGGATTTATTGATTGAACTTTTTCGGCCACGCAATTTTTGAACTTTTTCGGCCACGAAAAAAAAAGTTTTCGGCCACGAAAACTTTTTCGGCCACGCAATTTTTAGTCAGATCTTTGCTTGGCCTAAAGTTAGACACCCTGACAAGAACTGTGGCATACTATACAGTAAGAAAGGAATTCCTGTCTGTGGGTTGTAACATTAGTTAACAGAAAANAAGTAAATTAAAGCAAACAGGGATAGTAATTGNTCCAGTCCTAGTCAGAATGGAAAACGGTGTATGATCAATTAACAAAAGATTTGCTTCTGAAATAGAATAAAATTCACTGTAGTGGTGTGATGAGTGGGATCAAGTGCTAAATTTTCCAAAATTTTGAAATATTTAAACAGGTTTTTTAAAGATGTTTTTTGGGANCCGATTNGGGTCCCTAGAATCAGAAAAAAAACGGGTCCATAGAATTAGAGAAATCGGGTCTCTACAGATCCATGCCGGGTATTTAACATTTTCCTTAAAAAAAACCTGATTTAAGTGAACTTAAATTTTCCCCCTTTTCTTGCCCTCCCCAAAATCGGAGTTCTTGTGCAAATCCAACAGCAATTTGCTTACGGTTGAATTTATAAATTCACCTGCAGTTTGCATGGGTCCGTTCCTTGAATAGATTTTTGTTGAAAAAAATCTGGCAGTCGATATTGATTTTGTTATCGTGCGTACCTCCGAAACAACTCGTATTGATTCGGAAGCTTATTACAGGGTTCCTACTGAGTCAGGAAAAGTCTGGAAAAAATTTCTTTTTGGTCTGTTAGATAATTTGAAATGCATTTTCATAAAATTTTATTCAAGGTTGATAATTTTACTTTCATCGTGCAAACTATTATGTTGGTTCTAGTTGAACTGGGTATGTCATTCGGAAGAAATTAAGTCCGGAAAATGTGCGGAAACAGTCTGGAAATCTATTTTCAAACTTGCGTAGGAATCCGGTTGTTAACATTTCCTACTCAAAGCGTGCAACGGTTGATTTTGATTTAACGATTCAGCAGCAGTTGTCCAGCTTGGGTTTGCGACCGCTCAAGCACTTGAGCTTTGTGCTTTGCATTGCTGCGCGCAAACTGTTGGGCTGTAAATCATGTCATGCTGTTTTTTTCGGTCATTTACCGATTTTTTTAAATGACCAAAAAAAATTGAGGCAATTCGGCCATAATGCTATTTTAGTCATAAAAAATGTTCGAAAACGAAAAAATGACAGACGTTTTAGGCTATTTCAGGCCAATGACCGAAATGTCTCAGCGAAAAGAAAACCCAGATTTCATGCATGGCAGTTGCCGTTTTAAATCTCATTAGTGTTTTCATGATACACGACAATACATTGTCCAAGAAGTCCTGACAAGCGCGGCATGACAAAATTAGATTTGACTCTTGCCAACCTTTTACTGAGTCCATGTTGTTTCGAGTCTACTGTTATTAATAAAAATACTTTTTAACCTCAATCCAAGCATCCGGGTGAGCCACGCTGACCCAAGCCCCGTCGCTGTCCAGTCGCGCGTTCTCCTTTCCGTATCTCGCACCTGGCAGACTGGACGACACCGATATCTGGTCGTCGCGTATGTCGCCGCTCTGCATTCCCAAGTCATGATTGCATTGGTGGTTTTGCAAATTGGCCGGGTCTGGTACGGCGTGGTGGATACTTGCTGTTAATTGACCCGACGTTGTGCACTTGCGAAGGGTGAACAGAAGCAAAAACAATAACAGCACTTGTTTCATTTTGCTACGCTTGTCTTAGCCCATTTGCACTCCCTGAAACAAGAGCTTATTTCGTGGATCTGTTCCTGGCTTGCTTGGGCTTTGACTATGCATTTTCTTTCAGCCGTTTTCTTGCACTTTGTGCCATTAGTAGCAAGATCAAATTTCCAATAGATGAGATTCGTTCTCATCACGTTTATGCGAAACCTCGACGTCCTAATCTTCCACATATCGTTGATCTATCTGGATACGCGCACTGATGCACTATAGCGTGGACAAGTGAACAGTCACACCTTGTCGACCCGCTGTAACACAGAACCTACCGGTTTTGCATTGATACCTGGCTGCTTTCCATACCGACAAAAATGCTTTCAAAAAAGCTTGTGCTTCTAATTATACGTCATTCAACAAACGCACGACTGGCCATCCTGTTGTCATCCTTTTTATTTTTGAACTAGATGCAGTAGTTCTTTCAAAAAAGAAAATCCCGAGTGTTCAAACTGCGGTCACGTGAAGGCGACCAATGTGGGCCTGGCCTTATTATGACTTGACCAGGCTTTGTTTAAACAAATTCGCCGCTCTATCAACTGTCAAACAGGTCAGTTGACCACCACCTGTCCAGTTCTACATATTCACCCACCAACAGCCTAAATTTCCCCTCCCCATTTTATGTCGAGCTGCACACAATTGATGATCTGCAAGTAAATGTGATGGGTGATTCCACGCGTGCCTCGCGATCTCTCTCATAAACGCAGCTGCCTTTCCTCAATCAACCTGAATTGACCCAGATAGCTTCCTGTGTCTGCAGCGTTTTCTGGTTCGTTCAGGTCTCTACCGTCCGATAGGAAATTGTCGCAAAACAAGGAGTGGTTGACTGATCCAACACAACCGCTGCTATATTTGCAATTTTGCGCCAGTGGTTGCGTCACGTGACGTTCACGTAAGCCTGTATTACGTCACTTTGGCAAATTTTGTTTACAGTGATCAAGAAAGATCGGAGCAACATTCTTTTACGCTACTTGTACCAGCAGCTGGATAAAAAGGTGCAGTGGTTCTTGTGTTATATGGAAGATGTTTGCTCATAATAAGTTTGCCTTGTATCGATGATTGCATGTTCATAGTTTTTGCAATGGATATTGTTGTGGTTCAGTCGAACAGATCTGGGTTGTTTCGCACTGAATGTGGATTAAAATTAAGCCACTGGACCTTTTGACCTTCATTTTTCTTGTCCCTCTGCAACGCGTGACAGAACAAATACGTGCTAATACGTAGACTTCGTTATCTCAGTTCAAATTCCCACTCAGCTTTCACCCGCAGCACTGGCGCTATTTACTCTGCACATCTTTTTTTCCCAACATAAAATTCGGAAGCTGCTGCATGGATAAACGAAATTGCCAACAATTTTGCATTTAGTCTGCGCACGATTTGATTTGATAATTTATAGCGAATGACAAAGCTTCAGCATAACATGAACAGCTGGACTCATGCAGGAGCTCTTTTGCAAAAGCCTCTGACACCCTGGTGTCCGAACCCCTTTCTTAGAAGTCGATGTCGATTCTCTTCACCCACCGAATTTCAACTCCCGTCCGATACTTTGCAGAACAAACCGAAAGACGAGCTTGTCAAGCGCAAGCTGGCGACATCTAGCGACGCGTCTACGTCAAATGCCGCGAACGAAGCTGAGCCGCAGAGCAAAGTACCGCGACAATCGGAGCGACTTCGCGCTGCCGGCGACCCTGTTACGACGAACCCCCCTCGCATGTAATCCGTCACACTCTTTACGCATCGGTCGCAGATGGCGTCACATGCGACGAGGGCTCCGCTTTGTGACGTTTGACAGGAAAGACGGACGCGGAAGTCCTTGCACTCTGGCGTCGGAACAAGGACGCCTCGCGTTGAACCGACCACAGCAGGAATTGGTTCCTGAGTCAACTCTGCCTGGAAGTGACTGGCGAGACTGTAGTTTCTGTTTGTGTTGTATTCATCCGCGCGATAGTTTGTGATCTCGTACGAAGTGACGACAGAGTCGCCGCGTTTATAATTTTCCCAAACCTGTGGGTTTAACGGTGGACAACGCGGTCTTTACTCACCACACGAATTACCGTACTATTGTTTGAACGAACATTGCCATTGCGCAATCCGGATCTTCATCGTATTGTGTGTCATAGACTCGCGTAAGTGTGCAGCGCATATTCAGTAGCTGCAAGTAATGAAGATACGGTTTTGAAAATACTAATTTATTTGCAGTTTTCACTCGAGGTTTTGACTGAAGTGCTTAAGGCAGTGGTTGTCAACCCCAGGTGCGCGTAGATATTTTGCCGGTCCGCAAAGCAAGCTACATTTTCCCATTTTCCATCAAGCATTTCGCAGATTTTCTGTCAAGTAACTGAAAATGGTTGGCGTTTATGTCGCCTTTGGTAAAAATCCTGTTTTTGAACCGCAAGTCACAGTGACATGTGTTCAGTTTCTCAGCTTTTGTTGACCTTCCGGAATGCCACGAGTTGTCTGTAGCAGTCTTGGAAAACGAAATAATTCTAGTTTTCTAATTCGATGAATTGGTGCGAAATGACGGTAATTCTAATCTAATTTCTCCTTCTGCCAAAAATGCTAATTCGTCAAACAATATTTTTAAAGGTGAAACGAGAATGAATCGTTGCAAGGAAAGTGCAACAAAAAGTTGACAAGCGCCATGCCGCCATCCCATCACTTGAAAAGCGAAGAACAGTAAAAACTCGATCAATTTCTTTTCTCATTCACAGCTGCGGTACAAACTATGTGGCCTTATCAATGATGATTGTTACGTCACATATCCATCCGCACGCAGAAGTCACTGTAGTCATCGCCAGTCTTGGTGAACAAATCTTTGCTATTCTCGTGCTTATGATGGATCCGGGTTTTGGGCATCGATTCAACTTGGAGTAAACTTGCTTCAAATGATTTTGATTAAATGTTATTCTAATTCGAATTTTAGTTCAATTTCTGTTTTTCACAAATCCGCCAGTTTTAATTCTGATCTAATTTAGAAAAGCTAAAAAAATTTGTAGTTGTCCAAGTCTGGTCTGCGGCGCCCGTCCCCGCTTACTCGTGCGATGGACTTCCGCAGTGAATATTGCACTGGCGGTGAGTCGATGGCAGCACAGCGCTTGAACTGTTTCCTTGCACCCACCCACCCATCAACACCAAGCACCAGAGTGCGTGGACAGGCCACAAGTACCGTCAACAAGTCTTTGGTTGTGTCCCAACGGGGAAACGAACCAAGTCTACCCAGCTTTGATGACGCGTGCTCAATCTACCGTACCGCATAGCTGGTTTAGACTGGAGCTGGTTTAGACTATTATGACGCAAAATAAAATCCTTGTGGAGTTCCTTAGTTATTTTGTTCTTGATAAAGTACAGTGACGGCTATTGGTAGTGAACAGATTTCCTAAGATTTAGCCGCTGGGAAATCTTGAGAGACTTGTCTGGATTTTTTTGCCGCAAACTCCGTGGCACGCCACTGGGAGTCGCTGCAGTATTCACATTGCGGAAGATTTAAGATGTCGTCACGACAGCAACAGGGAATTTTGCATTTTTTAACAAGGAGCAATTTCAGCTTTTAGAAAAGCACAACTCTCAAACTGAACACCAAACATGTGCCCGTATTCAACAACGATCTGCAAAAAAGATGATTTGCAGATATGTTGACAATACCAGGATGCAAGGGCGCACGCAAGGGGTGGTTTGGGGTTAACCCCCCCCCTTTAGCTTGATATTTTACAAAAAGTTTATTGCCTGCGCAAAGGAGATGAATTGTTTTCGCATACTTTTTGCTTGTTGACTTGTCGACATAATGCAAATAACACTAAATGAATTTGCATGCAAATTTCAGGGAACATTTTAAATGGGCCGAAAAGTAATAATTAGGTTTTGGTGGGAATCTGCATCATCGTCTGCGTCCAGATATCATCTCCCCACTTTTTGCTGACCTTTTGCCCTCTAGGCATGTTTAATATTGTTCCGCGATAGTCTGCTTATCCAAAAATTTGTCTTTGTTTTGTCTGCTATGAGTGATCAGCGCAAACTTCGCCAAAACGTTGGTTTGGAAAACATGAATATGACGTCACAAACAAC
>JGI24159J19872_10005139_pt1 | contig 16863 bp, 9 predicted proteins | sample Ectturendosymbi4_FD_19872 | JGI IMG/M metagenome (IMG submission 19872) | reverse complement strand
TTTTTCTGAATTTGGGGGTAAAATGGGGTTTTTGGGCCATAACTTTGGTTCCAGACATGCTAGAAGGTCAAGCAAGGGCTCTATCGACGCGGGAGATTGTGTAGTTTCCAAAAACAGTTTTTGCCAAAATTTTGGTCCATGGGATTGGCGTCCAGGGCTCGTCAAAGTTGGTCCAAAAAACGAAAACACCCCAACTTTGCGAGCCCACCCCAGGCGAACCCCTTACCCCAATCAAAAATTTTTTTTTTAATAGAATCAAGAAGACTTGCCGCATCGTAGAGGGTTTGAACACCTATCTAGCTGCAGCGGCTGGAAAGTTATAACAAAAAAACATTGAGCCACTATAGTGGCTCTGGTGGTCATTAAAGGGTTTGGATTTTGAACATACTTTTTCCGGAAAAGTGGCGGGTCTAAAATTCGTTTGCGCCCAAGGACGAGACAACTCTGCAAAGCGGTGAACCTTCTTTGAAAATGACCTTATGATTTTGTTCGTGCAGAAAATATCTAACCAACAATGACTGCAATGGAGACAAAGAAAGTGCACTTTTGCAATAACTTTTAATTCTCATAAGTTATCACCGAATAATTATTTTGGTCCCTCGGATTGTTCTAGTTGCACCGCAGGCGATGCAGCTACTTGCATCAAAAAAACTAATGTTATTTGTATCGCGTGATTAATGCAGGAAACAAAACCAAAGCAGCAGATGTTGCAATTTTAAAAACCTACTTTACCACTATATAAGTCATGAGGTTAAAATTATACATCATTACCAAATACTAAAGCAAATATTCAATCAAAAGTCATGTTCCTTTAAAACTTGACATGAGTTGCAAAAAAGTTAATGCTTTTTTAGGATTTTTAATTTGAAAACTTGTTTAAAGACCTAAGTTAATGTGCGAAGAATCCTGTTGAAAGAATGAACTACTTCCGTCAAGAATAACATTCGTTCAAAATTCCTTGTGTCACAGGATAATTCGCACCAAATCGTTTTATCAAGAAGTAGTTCATGAGTTTTGCCTTTCATGAACAGTATGTACGAAAAAAAACATAACAGTTACAGCTATTAACCACCAAAGCTAAGATTTAACTGATAAGCACTGAAAAATGCGCTATTGTAACTTGACTTGCTTCAAAAAATCCTCTCAATTTATGAGAATACAAACGCGCGTTAGTTGATTTATGTCCGGTTTCATGGAAAAGCTTGGTTTCACTGCAAAAGGTCCAATGATTTTAAAGTATTGGTGTTCTTTCTCATCCTGAAATTGTTACCTCGTCTCCATTTACAGTGGTTCGCTAAAAGTTTGTACGTGAACATAGTTTTCAGCAAGTGCAAAAGACACTTGCACCTAAATATAAAAGTAAGTGACACTCTGTAAGACGTTTTTCAGTTGTAAATTGAAGCAAATCACAAATGTTCTTCTGGTTATTCACAAGTATAGAGGAATAATTTTTAGTGTAGAGTTTATTTTCAAAACAATAAATCAAAAACGTTGCACAAGTGAAACGTTTGATGAATTGTGAAAGATTAATACGTAAGTAACTGGAAAACGCTTTCTACAAATTTTCCACTTGACAAAACCAGCGCATCCTTTTGTCCTTGGTCAAGCATTGTTGTTGAGGATCCCTGAAACAAAAAATTAAAGTGTTACTCAGTGAAATCTCAGCTTGCTTATTGGTGAAAAGCATATTTTGACTTCATTTGCTTTCAAATACTCGTGAAGAGAACAAATTTTGCAGAAACGTAAACATTTTGAAAAACATGACACGATCAAACTTCCTTAGGCCTTGAATGGTTTCACTAATGTCGCACACAAAGTTGTGACCAGCAACACGAACTTTTGCATTGCAGTGATGTTTGGGTATAAAGCTAACTTCACCTTTTATTATAAAATTATGTTCACTATGTACGTGGTTATAAATACTTGTTGGAAATTGATCATCAAATATTACCTTAAAAATGTTGTAAGAAATAATCGAAAGAAATTACGCTCTACAGTCATTCAGAAGAATTGCTGAAAAAATAAATAGGAAGAACACTCAAGTTTTACTAAATTTTTAATATCGAAGATGTTCCTTACTTGAAAATATCCAATATAGCCATAAGGCGTTGTTTCCGTTGCCATAGCCATTGCCATAGCCATAGCCATAGCCTTGTGGATAGAGGTAACGGTAATTGTTACCCCACAGATAGTTGCCACGCCAATAGGGGTAGTTTCTTTTTCCGTCATACTGGAGATAGGATGTTGTTGCAGTAACAGTTTGAAGTAAACACACCATCACAATGCACATGGTCAGAACCGTAGCAACTTTCATTTTGACAGAAGTTTGCTTTATCAGGCTTCAGCAGAAGATCTTTCTGGCTCGTCTTCTCAACTGGATGTGCCAGAGCCATGCCCACTTCGTTCTATTAATACCTGTGAAGGACTTTTTCAGCAAAAAAAATTTGCACGACCTTTTTCACTTGCTACTTCATTATATTCGCGCGGGTATCCAAAAATGTTACACGGCACTAAAGACGATTTTGCCTTCAAGGATTCAACACGTCGTTTCTTGACTTTTGTGCTGCTACCACCAACAATAGTCGTGTTTTTCTATAAATATTTAAAGCGTGTAAAAATCGTACTTTGAAAAGGTTTTTAGTGTCGTTTATATTTTGTTGTTTTCATGTTGGTGCTCAATAATGTGGAAAACTCGTGTTTGATTTGAGGAGACGATGCTGAGCTTTCCAAAACGGTGTTGTTCGTTTCATGCAGTTTTGTTTGGCAGAAGTCAAGAATGAAACGCAATTTCCAATTCCTCGGCAATTTGTTGAATGAGGAACCTGGAGCAATTTCACGATGTCTTACAAAACAAAACTATTTTTTAGAATTGCTAAGCTTTTTGTTGATTCGATTCGGGAACTCTAAACGTTCGGTGCTAACTTTCCCCTTAACCTGTATCTTCAGATTAAAAATCCTTCATTACGTAATTACAAAGTTTAGGCCTGTTAAGTGCACGGAAACAGCATAAAAGCCTTACTTATAAGAGAAATTTGTTATGTTTTTAGCATTCAAACAATGTTTGGAAGTACTGTACAGTTGGTAGACTTCAAAAGAGCGAGCCCACCACCACTCTGTTTACCATGAACACCACCAGGCTGTGTCTTTAAAGAATTTTGTCAAATTTCTTGACTCTTCTCACCGTGCCGTCAGGGCCAGATTAACCATTGGGCAAACCAGGCAAATGCCCGGGGCCTCGCGCTTTTGGTGGCCTTGCGCTTGAATGTCAAAACACTCCTTTACTGGTTTTTCATGTTTTTAGACTGTTCACCAAGTGTCAAAATTGTAGAGATTTTTGATTACTGCGTTTAGTACAGTATATAGGTTAAGGAAACCGACAAATTTGGCATTTATTGCTTTTGAGTGACTTACATGAATGGAACCAAACAGCAACAGGCTTTATGATCCAAGAATGAGATTAAAATCAGCGCATCCATGGGCGTCCGCAGAAATTTTTCCAGGGAAGAAACGTCGAAATTTTGCTTATCCTTGACAGGTTGCTGACGATACAATGCAAATGGACGTTCACACAACGCTTTATCTTTCTACACCATTAGTCTGTGCTGGTCGAACCTCAATTCTCAATCTTTTGTCTGAAATGTTTTCTGCACTTCGGCGATGAGAAATGCTTTTCTTTTCATAAACTGCCTAATATCCATTTTTGCGAGCGCTTTCTACAAATAAGTCATATTTTAAGACAACGGCCAGAACATGAGCGGTGAAAACCAAGAAAGTTAGACACTCTCGCAAAAGTGTTTCAAGCAATGTGAAGTAGAACTATTTGTTGACAAAGCTATCGGACAACTTACAAAAGTTAGAACACTACGCTGGCGTAAAAAAACTGAGCAGATGAATTACTGTGCGAAAACTCGCCACGGCAAATGTAGCTTTGCTCTTAGTGCTCACTAAGAAGTCATAACTAACCTTAACGATAAAGACGTATTCCCACAAGTCTGCATAGACGTATTCTAACAAGCGACGTATTTTTATACTGTGTGAAAATAAGCTTGCATAAGAGTCGTTTGATTAAGAGCTATTCATTCATTCGGGCACGTTGATCACCGTCTCACACTAACACTTATTGATTTTTCAAAATGGTGGAAGTAGCCTTCTGCTACAGATATATTCATACTTCTTTTCACACAGTATAAAACAAGAAGTTCGTTTCAAAGTATTCTTCGCAATCTAATGCCTTTGCAATTACCGTATAATGCGCTGACGTAACAACTAGTTGCGAAGTGCTTGTCGTGATCGTGAGGGATCAGTTCTTCTTAACCGGGTGAATGAAATTTTTGCAATGGTGAATGAAAGAAGAGGGGTGAATAAGGGTGAATGAAATTTATGTTCCTAATTTTTTGTTTCCATTGATAACCTGAATTTGTCTTATTTTTTTACCCAAAACATATCAGCAATTGTGAATATAATGGTACTCCTGCGCAAAAGTTATCTGCTAAAATCGCAGTACTTTCGAAAGTTTCAGGCGCTTGGACACTCATCAGTGTAGCCTTATCAGTCAAAGTTCAAGATTATCCTATTTGTGAAATTTATATGTTACCAGTTTGGTATTTGTTCCAACATCTAATATTCGTTTATATCTCGGGTAAAACCTGCAGAATGTCTATGAAATACCTACAAAAGCACTTTGTTTGGTGAACGTAAATGTAAATCTATTGATGAACTCGATCAGGAAACGCCAGCTTCATCCGGGGCTGATCCAGGAGACGATAGGGGCGGTCGCCCCCCCTAAAACCTACAAGAGTAACTTTAATCACCATTATTTTTTACAATTCGAAAAACAACATATCAAAACCAATTTCGAATAAGTCTTTGGTCATGGTCGAATTGTCTTATTATTCGCGATTTAAGGCCATTCTGTGGTCCATAGTTTCGTCACAGCACTGTTGTGAAGCATACTTCATCTCTCTCCTACAGTAGCAAAGCTGAAATGCGACTTGACTACCAAATATTACTGAACTCGGCCCCCTAACGTTACTCACTAGATCTGGTTTCATCAGCTTTGCAGTTTAAAGAACCCGGTTTGAAAAGGAACGTTAGTGTCGAGCAGGCCTGTAACCCGCTCGGGACACCAGGAGGGGCGAAGAGTTTTCCGAGAGGGGCCCAAATTTCTTAACTATGTCCAATATTTTTAAATTATGTCCAACACATTTTCCCAGGGGAGGCGAAAAATTTTCTAGGGGGGCTTCGCTCTCCCTGTTACAGATCTGGTGTCGAGAATGCTATTTTCAAAAATTAAAAGGCCAAAGTGGGATGATGATTATGTTAAGTATATTTTTTTTCATGCCAGAAGTGAAAGATCGAACCATGAGCCGTCTGCTCAATACATGTTTTGCTATATTTTAAATAGAGCTATCAGTTTTTGGCACATTCAAAACTGCCGACTCATTTACAAAAAAACGGCATTTATCCAAACAAGCCCTCGCATTTTCTCAAGCACCAGCACGAATATTTGTGCATTCAAACAATAACATTCCTTCCATTCATCAGTCGTAAATGACTCTGCTAGTACAAAGCCTCTTTTTTCCTCTATTTAAATAGCGCATATGCTGATGAAACGAAACAAAAAAACATTTTGCAAAGCTGAGTCTGCATTCAAATTATATTTGAAGATTTTAGCCAGTTTGCTGCATGGCGGAAAGCATGCTGTGGATAAAGTAGAGCAAATAGCGTTGTCTAACAAAACACTCGATGTAGTATGATTATTGTCACAACAGCCATACATCCACAAGAGGGTGAATGGGAATGCAGCAATCAGGGACAGGGTTGAACGAAACCAAAAGGGGTTAAGAAGCACTGCAATATAGATCACGGAACAGTTAATAGGTGTAACTATTGTAAAGCTCCCATTGCAAAACTTCAGTCAAGTAGTACCGTTCAAATTGCTTTTGCGTAATATTTCGTTGAGAACATTTTTCAAAATGGTGTACGTTTTGATCTGCGAGAGAGTGCATATCTTTCCGCATAACATATGTGAGTGAATGGACGATTTGTGCAGTGAAGTGAAGATGGTCACAGAGTCTATGACAAAAATGATTTTTGTGTAATGTCACAGTAGCAAAATGATTGTTTTTTGTCGTAAAACTCTCTGTTTGAACAAATTAAGTAGGCCTACATAACCTACAAACCGCCCCAATTGTCTCTGGAGTGTAGGCTGCCAAATCGTATCATTTTGGACGTTTTTCACCGGTGCTTCTGCAAAGTTCTAACGAGGGCATGTGAAACCTACGCAGTTGCTCTAAGCGTTTAGGGGGCCTCGCGGTCACGACTTTGCCCGGGTCCTCGCGTTTATTTAATCCGGCCCTGCGTGTCGTCCACATAACGTTCGCAAGAAACGTGCTCTTGAAGCTCCTATTCGTTTACTGCACATTAGTAATACCAACTAGCATATAAATTTTTATTTGGTTGGTGTGAGATTTATCAAACGACAGCTACAGCTTTTGATAGGCCAAACAGAGTGGCGTACAACCTTTTTGCTCTTACCTGCCGCATTATGCTTATTTTTATGAATTACTGCCGCCAGTTTGTTCAAGATATTTGAAGTTTTTTGCAGTGCTTCTGTTTTGCTCTTCCCATGCACTGAGCCTAACCTGCTTCCAGACGTCTCTTTGGCAGTTTTTCTACTAAGTATCTTCACACAGTAGACGTAGAGTTTTGATTATGCACAGCCACAACTTATAATTCAAATTACATCTGCACAGCCGTATACATTTTTATCGAAGGCCGAATGATGTAATCCCAGGCATAACTGATTAAAATGCGAGTGGCTGTTCATGTAGCACAGCATGATATTTTAAAATATTAAAATCACTTTATGACTATATTAAAGTAGGAATTCCATAAGATGATCTTGCTGATGGAATAATTTTCAAGCAGTGCTTTTCTAAAGTTACTGTACTATATTTGTGAAATTCACGAAAAAAATGTTGGTTCAGGAACGAAATTTTGAAAAGATCGTACAATAACATTTTCATCATGGTATGCTACACGAATAGTCACTTGCGCAAGAGATCCTTCATGCACAACTGCCTATGATGTAGCTGCCATGTGCAGCACTTTTCATGCAGATGGCGGCATGGCCTCAGGTGCATCGCGAAACCCGAGACAGGTCACGCAAATCGCTCCGCGACACAAAAAGTGGCGCAACACTGGCGCAGAAAAAATACCTTACGATTCATTTCAGGTGAAACCATCAAGAAATTTTTTGCTCAGTCATTGTTTACCGTATTTGTATGTAAACAGAAATCAGCTATCATAGCTATAACCTCATCTTCAACATCTTTCCAGAACCAAGCAAACGTTTCACCTTCGCTATCTTTTAAGATAATCGTGGTGGTTAAAAAGAATTAATCAAAACATATTTGTATAATTTCATAAAATTGGACGTGGTCATCTGCCTGTACTGCTCGTGATAGCAACACGAACTTCATAGTTTTAGACTTCAACATTCTAAAAAAGCAAACAAAAAAAACATGCGAGCATTTGGTAAACTGAAATCAGACTAAATATGTGGTACTACTCGTGACTGAAGTAAATATTTCGTATGACACCATTTGTAAAAAATCGCAATGCACCAAAATGAATTTCTATAAGTGTTGAATTGAATCTCAATTTGATTTGTGATTCACCAAGCGAAAACCTCAAGTTGAAATCAATCCACAAAAAACTCATTAAAGCAACTATTGCTGCCGACAAATTGTGATCAAATCTTTAACCAAACAAACAACTGCGATATCAATATTGTGCAGCAAACAAGCTGCGAGCCTCTTTTTCCCGATGTTCAAATGCAGTTAAAAATGTACTTTTTTGTTCCTTTTGTACGCTTATGTAGGAATCACAATTATGGTGTAATTTCAAGAAGTCATGCATGCAGAGATTAGGTGTGGCCTATAATTTTGGATGCAGAGTTCTATACAACCATCCCTGGAGAGCAAGTGTTAGTAGCCACCAAGTTTAATGTAACATTCGTACCTCTGAGGCTCTGTTACGAAAAAACACGTACCTATTTCTCGAAAGATGCAGAAAATCTAACAACATATGGCTACGTGCTTTGATGTAGTCAGATGGTTTGTATTCGTCCCTGTTGTTCGAACACTACAATCGCATTTTACTCTGTGAACGAGTGATCGAACCTTGCAGTGTTTGTTTGATTGATGGCGTGTCATGTCACAATGCTTTCGCATTTTACCTGCGGGCTCGACCAGTTTAGAAATTGGCGCCTACTCTGCTATAGTGTTGTAACAAGTTTTACGTGTTAGCTATCATTAGTGTTAACAATGTGTCTGTAACCCTGTGACTTTGCCTTCAACGCAGTTGCAAAAAGTGTCTGTAACCCTGTGATTCCGCCGGCTCCAATGCCTTGTAAAACGTTCTGTTTTGTCTGTTTTTATCGACCTGCGTTCTGCAGAGTGTGTGTTTAAGCAAGGGTTTCGTGTCTGGTCACAGCTAATAAATAAAAAAATAAATAAAAAAACAGGTCGAAAAAAGTACCACTTTAGGCATGGCATTTCGAAAAAAGGTATTTCGAAAAGTACTTTTGAATTTGTAAAATTGAATTTTCACACGAACAATCAAGATTATCATAAAGCATGACAAATTATTTTTGCAAGAAACATGAAAAATTATTAGCTGCAGTTACACTGCTTTCCCCGGAGGAAAAGCCTGTGCAGATATAAGTGAACAGATGAATTTTGGAACAATATCAATTGGACTTGGATTACTGTCAATGGGTGAGAATCTGACGTCTAGGTTGTGGTCCGTGCAGAGGTGGAAGTTAAAGTTTGGAGCACTACAAAGTCAGAATCTATCACTTGTTTGAAACGAGAGGCAGGTTCTCTAAATTGTGGTAACGCATAGACCCAGATGCGTATACAGGATTTCCTTGGGGCGTTAATGTGAAATGCAAATGATAAGGTCACATTAATAAATGCAATATCAACCGTTGCTATGACACAAAATGTTTAGGAGGAAGAAAGCAAGAGAGAAACACATTCTCTCCAGTCTTTCCGTAAACGTTTTCGAAATCTTGAACGATAAAAAATGTATTGCTATTTTCGATCACCAAAGTAAACCTCCAGCAAAACTGCAATCTTCAAACTAAAACATTAAATGGACTGTGACCAAGTCTAAATTGGCAAGCGTTCCCTGAATCTCCCCAAACGCAACGACCCTGCCAACATTCTTTTCCATTGGTGCCACAACGACACAGCGCCGAAACAGAATCTTCCAAAAAGCGCTTGCTTCTCACGAGATGTTCAGCTTTTTTTGTGCGAGAACGCGAAAAGTATGGCGATTTGTATTGAGAAAACACGTCATTTCCAAAAATAGTGATGTTGTATTTGGATAAGAAAGTCGTTGGATGGCATGCTTTTTTCTGCTTGATATGACAGTCATTTAAGATATTCCTGCATGTGGTAACGCTTGGCAAATATCTTCAAAAATATTTAGATACGAGTTTAACAATTTGTAGTTACTCGAGAAACTACGTTACAGCTGATCCATTGCTTGCAAATGTTTGGAACAAAAGTTATATTGCTTATAAGAAATGCTGGTTTTTGCCTGGTATATTTAAAGTTTTTTTGCTGCTTGGTTGCTTTTGAGGCCTTGCTGGTTGATCCTTATACCAGATCTACCTAACATATATTTACATTCAATATTAACCCCAATAAAAGACCCCATGATAGCGGATGTTTTTGTAGTTCCGTATCAACAGCATTACGCGGTTTTTATTAAGTAAAGCTTCGAACTAGATGTATTCAGATTTTCAGTATTCAGGTATTGTGTAGAGTGCATTAATACAAAATACATAAATTTTGAGCTAGAATTGGCTTTGGTTCTCAAATTGTTTAAAACATTTAATAGTGGCCAAAACGTTGCAAAATAGAATATACGTCAATAATTTTTAAAAACGTTTCGTGATATTTATTTGCTGGAAATGGTAGCACTAGAGCAATTTGTTCTCAGAAAATTCTTTTATACAACCTTCCTTGCTATGTTTTGTTTTCTAATAAGAAAAACTTCATGGTAAATATGGAAAGGTTTTGAACAACTAAGTAGAAATGCATGAAATTAAGAGCACTGAAACAACCTGGTTTTCATTGCTTCTCTCCATATACATTCTTCATAGTGTCAGGCACGTCAGTGGGCCCTTTCACATGACCATAGCTAAGGCCTTACGGAATGATTTAAGGACGCCACGACAGCCAACTTCACGACAGCCAAGCATAAGTGAAGCAGAAGGAACATTTTCTATAAAATTTATCTGGGGAATAAAACGCTTGTCGCCTCCGCGAGGAAATAAATATTATCTGTTGCCCAATGCTTTGCCATACGTTATGTGATCAGTGCCCAGCGTGGTCGACCGCGTGCTGAGTAACTACGTGGAGAAAGTGAACAATTGCTGCTTGTGGGCTTTGCAATGCAGCTAATAGTTGAATTTGTATACTCTGTGTATCTTGCAACGGAAGCCACGGAGTTCGAAATGTTGTGCTGCTTTCTGTGGGTTCGCCAAGTGTGTTCTGAGCGAAAAATACAGCTCCGGTCAATAGATATGGTTGTTTGTCATCGACGACTCTAGTTTGGAGAAACAGGTAGGAGCTTGAAGTGGTTAACCTCGTGTCAGTCTGATATGCTGTTGAGAAATCTTGTCCCGGGTAAACCTGCACGTTTAAGCGGTGATTTTACATGGACATGACCAGACCTGCGGACAGTCAATGTTTAAGTATGACGGTACTCAAGCTGTTCGATATTAGTTACCTTAAGCTCATTTTCTATAGTTCAGTATGTGTTTCCAATGTTAACTTGGTAGTAAGTTCTGCGTCGGATTGAATGCAACTGTCCCCAACACAAACGCTTTCTGACTTTCAAATTAGCTGTCCACCCCACCAAATCACACATAACAACCAAGCAAACAAGAGCTGTTTTTTCGAGTAAGCTCGATCATTTTGCTGTGCAATCAATCAGCAAAGTTGTGTTAAATGTTCTGGATAAATACGTATATGAACTCAATAAAAATACACATGAAATGTCCTCGTGCTTTAAGTGCTGCAGTGTTTAAAACATGTTATCACAGTAAATACGCGTACAGCAGTGTGCGAAATTACAAACACATTAACCTTTGTGGATAAACTTCATCCTAATCAAGATGAAGTTAGAGCATACTCTAAAAAAAATATTTACATACCTCATGTATTTGAAAACAAGAATGTGTGATAACCGAGTAGACAAATGCGTAATGTTTCCGCGAAAATTATGTGGTATCAAGCACTAGGAAATGAAAATAGATTTGAAAAAATATTAACAAAATCTAACTCTCCCANTGCAGTACTGAGAATAATAAATACCACAATCCATTTCAATTCATCGACCCCGAACCAAACAGTTTTCATTTANATTTAGGCAGCACCTTTCGCAAATCCTGCAAAGCTTGCCATAGACTTACAGGAAACCGATAGCAAGCCCGTAAACTGTCATTACAATTTATGGATTCTTCTGAGCATTCAGCAATTTTTACTTGATCTTATCTTATCTGGAATGTATACGCCGGACCCAGCAACTCAAGCAGGGTGAATCCATAAAAAGAAATGCCCTATCACGAAAATTACAGCAATTTTTGCCTCGTATGTAATTCGTAAGAACAAATTTCATGGCGCCGTTGGGCAAGTCGTTGGTTATCAGCAAATTGCAACTTGCCACTTCTGCTTTCACAAAGCAGATGAAATCATCCAGTGGATGTGCAACAATGTTTTCCTTTAAGGTGCGCAAATGCGCAGTACCACCAGACCAGACAGACCATTTGCGCAGTGAAATATCATTCTCACGCACACTTGCAACATTCCAAATAATGTAAAATAACATTAACATTTTGTGGGCAGAAGAAAAACACTTGAGCATATTGCATAGCCGTTTCAGAAGCTATTTGAAAAAAATGTGTCGTTTGTTCGTATATTGATAAAATTTTATGCTTATTCTAATACTTCATAAAGTTTGCAATTCATTTCGAACTCTGCTAGCTCAGCCTTAAAATATTCTTCCTTACTGAAGCAAACATTTACTCAGTGTAAAATTTTTTAGAGGGAACACTGATGTGCAATGGAATTCATGATACATATTTTCATGTTTTTTCTTTTGCCTTCAGCCAAACACATTTTTAAAGAAATACTAAAATAACTCTGACAATTTTTGTTAATGTAAAGAAAGATCAAAGACGTCAAAAATGAATAAACCTGAGGAAGCACAAAACAATTCATCGAAAAAATAGTTTCGATTGTTCAGGAAATTTTTAGTGGTGTAAACACAGACAAAATTATATTCTTGAGTAGAGCAGTCATTTTTGTCATATAAACGAATGAATTCTGAAAAGTTGATATTTCAGATGGATAATTTTGCGCTTGCATAGCTAGTTTTAAATACGTGACACATTACGTTGTTCTGTTATCAAATTTATATTTAAGTCTACCTGGGTTTTAATGCACTAGATCATAAAAATGTTAAATGATTTAATAAAATATCGCCTGGTAAACCAGTTTGGAACATGCTGTGTAATGTCGATTGTTATGTGCCAGTCTTAAGTGAAGGTGAGAATTGTTGTGAGAACAACTAACAATTTGCCAAAATCATGGAATCTCTTCAGTCAATACAACGATTGTGGGAAAAAACAAGTCTCGCAAGCCTTCGGGGCAAAGCAGTTGCACTGCTGAAGTGAAAACATCGTGTTTTGAAACAAACTGGCTTCAGCGCACTTGTCCCAAGTAATTCAGCCAAATGAATTGCAGTTTTTGAAAAAGTGGAAGCATCCAAGTTTTACCTCAGTAACGACACGACAATACGGAAAGCAATTGACAAAACGATACAACACTTTTATAAAAGGAAACAAAATCTTTGAAAATGGTTATTTATAAAACCAAGGCGAATTTGCAAACCATTCAGCCTTAAACTTGGTAAAGTCTGTGCAGAGTGGTTTGCGCCAAAAAGCATCAAACCAAAAACTTTTGAAAACACGAAGCGTGTATTCTGTACTACCGTCTTTCTAACCGTTCTTTCTGTATCAAGAAAGAACAATTTTTTTAACTCAAAAACCTCTTAACTATATTAAATCAACAGCAAGCAAATCTGTTACTACACATTTTGCCACAATAAAAAACATTCAGTTGTTTCGATTTCAAATAAACCTTGCATGTTGTACTTACTATGAAAACTCAGTGCTGTTTTGTGTAATATTAGTGTAAAAGCATCAATATTTGCAGAAATGCTGTACTTCAGCGTCCGGCATTTTTTGGCTATTAAACGAATAAAAACTTCAACCTTTGCAAGTAAGAGTTGCAAGGAGTTTATCTGACGATCCCAAACAATCCATCACGTTGTAATCAAGAATCACGTGGTCTCTCAACCGGACCCGTTACCTGCAAACCATGTCTCAAGAAGCCAAAACCGATGAGGTTTGAAAGTTTTCTGAAAACAACCTTGCATCGTCGAAATTGGCCTGAAATGCCAAAATAGATGGCATCTGAACATTTCTTGAATGTGGGCTTCGTCATAAGCTGGAAAAGCATACCATGCAGGCGTAGGAAAAGCATCGGCACGCAATTGAAGGATAATTGGTCACGAACCTTGTAGCACACGTGAAGGTGCTGTAATATCGGACAAAGGTCCTATACAGACCTTTTATCAGTTGCCGATATAAAAGATAACAAAATGTTTGTCAAATGATGAAAATCGTGCAGAAATATTCTATTCCCCAAGCCGTGCAGAGATGAAGAAGCATTTCATGAACGTGTTCGCGGAGCACACACACAGTAGTTGCCCGCAACCGCAGTAAGTTTCTCATCACTGAATCTAGACATACTGGTGAGAGAATCTATTTTCAACTGGCTTCATGCTTACTAATCCAAAACCCATTTCTAAATGGCTGATGTCACCTAATATATATGCAACAAAAATCGCTCTCAACAACAAACTCTCAATCAAAATACTGTACATGTAGCATAAGCCATCCAACGCATGTAGAAAACATGATTCGTGAACATGAAACGCATACAAAGCAACCATGGAAAGACAGTTGATGCAAACTTAATAAAAAAAGACACAAGATCAAACTTTAAGGTCGATGAGGAAAACAAAATCCACAATTAAGGAATTAAAAATTTAAGCAAACCACGGTTAAGTCTGTCTTCCACCAATCAAACTTTTTAAAAAAGTTGTTTTAGACCATTACTTATTAGCATTCAAGTACAAGGGTCACACTACCATCTGTCTTCAGTTGATTTGTGATATAATGTCTAATTACAGCACCTGTCTCGTTCTTTCCAAACTTTTCCAAAAGCTAGAATGAGCAGTCCATCTAATAGCAACGTTTTATAGTTGTTGGGGCTATATATTCTTATTTGCCCTAAGAAAAGATGTTCACCTAAATGTGATTTACAACACTATGTAGATCATCGTTAGCTCAGCATAGTCCTTTCTGCGAAATTGTGGAACTTCTCTTTCAACGCATGTGATAGATTTTCAATGGTTGCCACGCAATATGCTTGATCAAACTCCTCATCCAAAGGTATAATATGGGACGGCTGTTTGTTGCCATCCAACTGCTTAAATTATTTTTCAGATCATCAATATACAGTTGGGCGTTTTACATATAGTTTAACTAAGACAGTGGCGTTGCGATGCCAAGTGCCACCCGGGCCGACCATAAGAGTGCCACCCTTTCCACCCCTCAAATTTGCTGACAAAAATATGAAATGAAAAAAGATCATGTTTCGTGCTTGTTTAAAGATAAAGCATGAACACAGCATTTTGAAGATCACAATCAAACACTCACAAACTGAAATAGGTTTTGTTTTAGATTGTCGATTATGAGTCTTCCTTTTTCTGCTTGTCGCCACCTTCCTCATCATTACTTTTTCCATGCTTTTGCTTTCTTTACATATGTATACGCAGACCCGACATGTTTCGTCAAATTTTCTTCCCTTAGTCTCCGTTAAGCCCACCGTATGTTTTTTTAATAGTTTACTGATTCCAGGGGATCAAACGAAAAACTTAAGTGATGTGATGGCAGCATACCTAATTTACAGATACATTTATGTATGTTAATATTTCGTGTAGTATCTCTGTCTTTAACTAAAAAAGTATATATGCTGCGTATAACAGGCTATAACAATAAATACGATAATACAATCTCAGATGTAAAGAAAGTTTCATTGTTAACTTCACATTTCAATAGTGGTTTAAAATCCTTAGAATATACAAAAGGCTGCAACCGTTAACTCTGTCGACACTTGCACGGGGCCCTCTGAAGGTGCTGGGATCCATTTTGATAAAATAGGTCAAATAGGCTTAAAACTGGCTCTGGTTGAGAAACGTTTGACTTGCAGCGTTCATTATGACCTGAACGCTTGGTCCAGATGTTGGACTTCTTCCAATTACACGTGCATAGTGTTAGTTATTGCCTTTATTCGTTACCACCAGAACGATCGCCAGAAAGTCTTCAAGTGGGGGGACTTTCGGTCAGGCCCGTAGCCAGGTTTTAAGGTTTGGGGGGGCACAATACATTTTTAGGGGGGCAATATTTTTGTTTTATTTTATGTTTAAAACAAATTATTTCATTAATTTTCAGCGATTAACAGGGCAGCATATTGCCAGTTGTCTGTTTTCAGTCTGATCACATACGATTTGCGATTGTACCGGTATGCTACGTTCCGTGGGCAGCCAAGCAATGGAGGAAGACTCCAGCGCCTTTTTCAAATTTTCAAAAACGATGACTTTTTCCGGAAAGTATCCACACAAAACTAAGAGCATTTGTTTGGTAATGTGCTTTTCTTCAGAAACAACAAAGAAAACCAACATGAAAAAAAATTCGCCTATGCTTCAAGCAGGCCCGTAACTAGGGGGGGTAAAACCTCCTTAAAATTTCTTTCGCCCCTCCTGGAAAATGTGTTTGAGATAGTTTGAAAAATTTGGGCCGTCTCAGAAAAATCTTCGCCCACCCTGGTGACCCAAGTTGGTTACGGGCCTGGCTTCTAGATATTTTTATGACTACGCGCCAGTGCTTGATGCCTGTTTGTCGCATTTGATTCAGTAAATATTTGTTCGATGTTTGCCTAATGCACTGTTAACTTTTTTGAAAAACATGACAATATTTTGTCATAAACAACAAAACTGAACCAATTTTATTCGTATCAGCATTTAAGGTGAAGACACTGGTACGAAAGAAACTCCATCTAATTTCTCACATGAGTCACAACAATGCACGAGATTATATATAATAAATACATACCAGGCGCGCAACCACGGGGGGGGGGCATTTGGGGCATTTNCCCCCTCCGAAATTTTCAAAACATTGCATGGCAATTTTGATATTTGTAGCAACTTTCAAAGAATAAAGATGAAATTTTATATTCTAGTCATTTTTAAGAAGTTTCATTAGAATTTTTCAATGAAACTTCTTACTGGTAGCTTCTCTCCTTCCAAGATTTAGCTTGAGACAGGCCATCTGATCGAAAATTTCGTAATTGATTGGTATTTAAATCACAAATATGCTGGAAGTGTCAAAACTTGAGAGATATTTTTAAATGGTGTTATTTCTATGGCATTTTTTATCTATTTGTTCGTGTGCTATTTTTTCTTAGACAGGCTTCTATTTGCCTTCATGAAACTTTATAACATTGGAGTATTGTTGAACCGTGCAAATCACTGAAACATTCAAATTGATAAGAGAGATCTTGACATAACAGTTAGTGCCACGTCAAACCGCTTGTTCTTCTAAGACCTTTTGATTATTTTTGTTAGGGGCAATGCGGATCACCATTATTGAAA
>JGI24159J19872_10005138_pt1 | contig 16865 bp, 6 predicted proteins | sample Ectturendosymbi4_FD_19872 | JGI IMG/M metagenome (IMG submission 19872) | reverse complement strand
ACTACCATTAAGCTTACTGAATTTCGTAACTGCGACAAACCTGGTCCTAAATAGCAACTGGTGGACATCATGGGCTACACATCTTGTTTACCAAAAAGTGCATACGTATCTTTTTACCAAGAAGGAATACATTACTCTTCAGCTCAGAGCTCACAAATACAGTACAGAGACATGCTTCCAGACTCATCAACACATTTGATCGTTGCTTCTGTATATTTATACAGTGTAGTCACACAGTTTCGAAGTCGATTGTCAAGAGCAGCAAACCTGCTGCTTAAGATTGCATTTTTTGGATTTTTCCTTAGCGAATTTGTTAGCGATGCTGTTGGTAGTGTCTATATCACATAGAAGTTCCTGCTCTATACTCCTTAGAATCATGTTGTTCAGCTTGTTTTGTCTAATGGTGCTCCTTTGTTCATTCTGCCATCTTGAGTTTAGAAAATGACCGTTCTGCGCTGGTGTTGGTCACCATGAGAGTTAAATAAATGCGCAAATCGTTTCTCGCATTTGTAAAAGATGACTACAGGTACACTACCCAATGGCCAGTAAATAAATGCCAAATCCAGGGCTGCCAATAAGATTTTTTGGAAAACCTCATGTAGACCCACCCAAGTAGTGGCGTAGCCAGCCCAAAATTTTCGGGGGACAAAAAATTTGGGGGGGCAATATGTTTGATTTTAGGCCAGAAACGATATTTTGTTTGAGATATCGCCTCTCAAAGCACAAAATGACTAGCACTAGATATTCTAAAAATTTGGGGAGCATGGCCCCCTGACCCCCGTGGCTACGCCTATGCACACAAAAACCCAGATTTGAACAGAAAAACCCAGGTAGACAAAAAATTAAGTGAGTCTTTCTACTATCTACCCTGGACATCTGTAATCACAAAACGTGCTAGTGAATATATACGTCGTTGCTTATGAACTTTTGTGTTTGTCGGAACGTGTAATTATTATATCGCAGTAAAATGGAGTTTTTTGCATTTCTGACGATGATCTGGCAGCATTTATAATAATTAAAGCTTCATTCCCAGTGTTCTTCTGCAGAATTTTTTGAGATCTAGATCTCTCAACCTTAAAATTGCTGTGTGTGCCACTTAATTTTTTCTTTGGTCTTGCTTCAATAGTATCTCTGCTACTTGAACTCATTGCAAATTTTTGGAAAATATAGGCATTTTGTGCTTTGAGAGGCGTTTATAAACAAAATAGCGTTATTCGCCTAAAGTCATACACTTCCCCCCCCAAATTTTTGACCTGGCTACGCCACTGCATTACAATACGGTCAAACAACATCTGGAAATTGCTGCAATTTCTCCCAGTCCCGTCGCCGCCGGGGGCTTTGGTGGGCTTAACCCCCCCAAACAAAGTACCAAGCCCCCAAATCGAAATATGAAACACTACAAATCAGTGGAGATTTTGTCAAATTATCAATATCAAGCCCCCTCGCACAAAATTTAAAGACCCCACACAAACGTAAAGCCCCCCTATTGAAGACTTCCTGACGACGGTTCTGATTTCGCCACATTACTTGAGTGGTCGCATAATTTTGCAAATAACTGTAAAATACTTTATTTTTCAAATCACAGTAGCCTAACGTAAAAGCATTCAGTTGAAAATTTTCGCTTAATTGCTTATGGCAAATTTAGCAAAATAGTGACTTCTTGGACAGAAAAAGTGCCATACATATAATCAGGGGTTAATTTTAGGGGAGGCGAAAGAGGCGGTCAACTCGGGCCTCCCTTTGGAGAGTTTCGCATTGTTTTGGTGAAAAGCTTATTAATTGCTCTAGAGGCACATTTAATAAGCTCTGAAGCAAGTCATATGTTTGTCAAAATAAAACAAAATTTATGTGCAAATGTTCCAAACGGGGACCCTCAACAAGTCTAATGTGTAGACAAAGAACTATTTAAAGTCAACTGCCTTCAAACTATTTACAATATGAAATGGACCTTCACGCAGAAGCAAATTCCCAGACAAAACGAAAAATTAAACTTGCTTCCAGCGCATAAAGTTTTTGCATAGCATGTGTAAAATATAGAGCCTCTTTCTGAGCGTTTGCCTCGGGCACCTGAATTCTAATATCCACGCTTGCATATACTCAAGAAAAATTTAACACAGAGGATAGCGAGGCCCCCAAAAGGGCGGGGCCCGTTGCAATTGTTACATTTACTACTATTGTTAATCCGGCACTGGCTCCGGCCCTGCCTACTTTGAATACTTTTTAGATATAGTAGCATAGCACATTTTTTCAAACAAACATTGCTGAATAACAAAGGGTAACCAACCACAATAAATGATAAATTTCACAACTGTTCAAAACTTTCAAGAACATTGGAAAATACTCAAGGACAAAATATTTTTCGAGAATCAAGGACATAACCAGTTTTGATAGCAAATTCAAGGAAAGCCATTGGCGCTCAACGACGTCTGGCAACCTTACGTTTTTTTTGTCACAATTTTGATGACAGCAATTGGTGGCAGGCCGAAGCCTGACTTGTGCTTCTTGCTGGGACAGTTGAGGTGAACGCTCTTTCCCATGGAGCGCTACGGCAATTCACTCACTGGTCGTGGATCGAACACCCAACCTTTCAATTGAGAAGCGGGAACTTTACTACTGAGCTGTTGCCGCCCCCAACCTTATGTTTACCTGAGCATGTAATGCCAGCGTCGTAAGTTCTACAATAACCGGCTGCTAAATAGCAGGGTATTCCCAATACAGTAGTAACTGGATATAAAAAGTGCGAAATGGGTGACAAGCACTAACCTTGTCAATTCCTTAACTTGCATCTTTATTAAAAATGTGTTTGGTTACATTACTAATTAGCCTAGTGTTATAATCAAATTACTCGTTCGTGACCTCAATATTGCTAAATTTAGTGGCTTCCGACTTTTCAATATTTGCCCAAATGTGAGAAGTTTACTCCTTATTTTTTCAAAACAATCGCTCTCAAGCGGAATAACAACCAAAACGTCTATAAATAGAAAGGAGAGTATCAGCAGCTGCAGCTCCGCAATTTTTTAGCTTTTCCTGCCTATCTACAATCCAGTTTGACATTTTTGGTGGAATGAAGATCTACTTCTTCATTGGACAGAAAAGAGTCGGTCATTTTTAACTCCTGTCTATGCAGTTATTGGCAGACTAAGGAACTTTTTGCTTCCAAATTTCTCAAAAAACTTTATTTACATTTTTCTACTTCAAAACGCTTCGGGAACATTTTCGGCGAAATACGCAGCAATCAAGGCCAAAACATAAAAAAACTTATTAATTTGCAGAAATCTTCCTCTTGCAAAGCCTACTGTATTGCGACCTCATCTTCTTGCCAGTGCTTTACGCTCAGGTGGATGTTGTACAGAGCTATGAGTTATAAACTGAGGTGAGAGGCGCACTGCCAGGAAAAAGCATGTTTTCTGCAGTCAACGCAGAAAATTTTCATCAAGAATTCCAACTAAAAAACCGCGAATACTGTATTTTGGTGCCACATGAGAGCATGCTGTTCCCAAAATCATCCAAATGCTTCTGACATTTTTTGCTGCCGTATGTTTTTTCTAACCTTGTTGCTCTGTGCCGCAATTTTCTCATGGCGATTCCACTGCTTGCCAGTATTTCGTCACTTAAGTGGAAAAGTAAGTTTGCTATACTATAACACACTCTTTGTCGTGACTGTTACAATGTTACACTCATTCGCGAAACACACGTGGCATATGCGGGCACTTTTCATTAAAGACCAACCTTTGGGGAAGCAAAATATTACAGTCAAAACGTAAATCCGAATTATTCTGTAAAAGAATTTTGTGGCAAACCATTAAAATTTTCCCTAAGGCAGANGTTTAAATTTTCAAGAAATGTTGTCATTGGCAGACTATTTTTTGTATATGTCTCAATGCGCCTACTCGTGGCAACGTGCAGTTACATCAACTCACTTCTAAACACCTTCGTAGCTTCAGCATTTGGGAAACAGCTGTTTCAGATCAATATTCTAGCAGCTGCCCTTTTCAATTTAATACTTCCTCAACATATATTGTGAATACATGGCCGACAACAAAACAGAATCTAAAGGATGCATATGGCTAAACAGCGATTAATTAGTGCAGTTTATTTCGGTATGGATGAGTGTTGTACTTAAGATAAATTTGCGAGAAGCTGAGACAAAAAAATAGAGTTTTTTAAAGATCAGAGATAAGAGCGCAGAAGAATTTTTCAAATACAGAGCACTATGCCTCAAATGAATGTTTTAAACTGATCACTCCGACCTCACACTACACGTACGTAACAAAACTAATTTTGTGGCCCGAAGTTCCTTCTTTCCATATTTCGAGTGACTCGTTACAAAGCAATACCACATTAAATTTGTTGCAGCCAAAACAAACTGAAGATTTTAGAGTCAAATCCATGACTAAGACCTGGCCAAGTGTCGAAGACCGAAGTAACGTTTACAATTGCATCATTAGTCCCCAGAAGAGAGTGAGTGATATGGAAAACTGACGTGGCATAAATGATGTTAACCTTATGCTCAAAATCTTCGCACTACCAGTACGGTTACGAGTTTTATTTGAAATTTTCGGTAAGTGGTCACCCACGAATACGCTCAACTTCGTGCCTGCTAGCCTGCAAACGTGCCTTATGAAGCCCAACGCAAAAAATGAATGAAGCATGAGTATAGGCCCAGTCCCGTCGCTACGGGGGGGCTTTGGTGGGCTTAGCCCCCCCAAACAAAGCTCCAAGCCCCCCCAAATTGGAACGTGAAACACTATGAATCAGTGGAGTTTTTGTCAATTTTTACAATGTCAAGCCCCCCGCAGAACCGCAAAGCCCCACTTTGAAAACTTTCTGGCGACGGTTATTTATAGGCTTACTGTAAACACCATGATTTTACACAAATGAAAAACTGCTTTTTGGTATGCTTGTTTGTGAGACGTATGTTAGAGTGCTATTACCTTTTTACGTTTACCTGTGTTCGTAAAACTCAAATTATTCTAAAGAAATTGCTCACCTATATAAAATTTCTTTCTGCGGGCCTTTTTCCACAGCCATCTCAGTTGCTTCTTCGTTAGCACAGAAGCAAGATTTGCGGAATGTCTTTCAAGGCACATGCGTTGTGCGTCATTCCAAGAAAGACGTTCAGCCGATGAATCAAAGTAAAAGCATCTGTGCACAAAAGAAAACACCTTAAAATGGAATTTATTTTGCTGCCGTACTATTTTGCATGTCACCGTATGGTAGCACAAAGACAAACTCAGGTTTTCTCGTATGGAACAAAACTCGTAATTTGGGTCAAACTGAAACATTACCTTTCTTCATATTCTTTCCAGCCGTCACCGCAATCTCCCTGCTTTCTAACGTTTCCTTTTCTTTTAGAAGTTTTTCTGCGCAACAAGTTCCATGGAACCCATCTTGCCCCGTCACACCGGAACAAGACAGATGAGGAGGTATCGTAAAAAAGAGATCCAGTCTTGGACAGGACGCAAGGCTGTGGTATTGATGTGACTCGATTTGGAGAATTCTGCAACATACCATCGCCTTGATTGAAATCGAGAAGAGTTTAGCAGGTGTTTGTCAACGATATTTGAATGCAAGCAGTTTAAATTAACTTGCAGTAGAAAATGACTTGTGCAACAAAAGAATCTCACCGCGTTCTTTGATCGTATTGAGTTGTGCCTGTTTTTTCCTTTGACAGTTATGATGACTGACTTGTTGGAGTTCGCAATCGACATCTTTCCTTGATACTGTTTAAGATGTAGCAGAGAAACAAGGTCAAAAAGGCAAGGAAGAAACTGTCGGTTTTTTAAGTAAGTATCGCCGACTTCATGTTGGCAAAGCTTTTGCCAATGAGACATTAGGGTGTCTGGTAAATTTACCATGATATTTTTATTTCTTCACTAGACTTTGTATAGAAAGACCACTTTTGACGTTTTTCTATGGTGAAAATCCTTTTATGTGCAGCTGATTAAGTTCTGCTCGCAATACGTTCAATCAGGGTAACCAAGCGTTGTTCCTGTAAGGTTCGGGACAAAAATGCGTTTAATGCAGATTCAATGCTGGTAATACTATTTAGGTGAAATAAAGTGAAGGAAAGCAAGTTACAAAAATTTTTGTGCACTTAAGGAGAACGAGTGAGTGTCAGAAGGTGTTGGTCAGATAAAACAATAGCTAATTAGTAATGTAGAATTTTATTTTTTTGCAAAAATCATATGTAACTGAAATGCCAGATGTTAAGAAAGAGATCGCTAACCCTCCAAGGACGGCAAAGTCACATTTGTGACTTGGACCTTGTCCAGTCATAACGTACCGACCGATAGATCTAGAGAGCTGTTCAAACTCTCTAAAGAAGCAGAAAGTATCCTAGGTTCGATTAAAAAATTGTTTTTGGTGTGACGTCACAACTGGGGGAGGTTAGGAGGTTTTTGGATGACATAATCAGCGTCTGAGAAAAAAGTTCAAGTGGCAATTTAATCGTTTTCTATTTTAAAATAAACTAGGCGAAAATACGCATCTTTAGAACCCATCATTGGCCATCTAGCGTTAGTGGGTGTAGCAAGTTATGACCTAAAAACAACAAATTAATTAAATAATCCTCTAGGGTATTAAGGGGCTTAATTTGATGTAACTGTTCCTGTAACCGCTACTGAGGCGAATGCAGCACGTCAGGCGAACACAAATAATTCTTGTTTAAAGAAATTCACTACTGAAGCATCGTAGTCTTACCAGAAGATTCACATTGCCAGTGCTGGTTGGTTCATCACTAAGCTGTCTGCTTTCGACTGGATCAGTTGGTAGAGTGACAGGCTGCAATACTAAAAGATTCAATTTTTTCAATTTGCTGTGAGAAAGACTTACTCCTCAAGTGCAATTTTATTGAAAGAGTGTCCATATTCCTTAGTTGCTCCTTCATTATATTGAAATCATTGAATTTTAAGACGTAAGCTGACGAAAGTTCAAAGAACACTTCATGGTTAAAAGTACCAAAATTTGTTTTGTTTGAAGCAAGAAAGTTATCTGATATTTTAACCTACATGATCATCTCAGAGCTACCGTTTCAATCTTAGAACTCTCCCAGCTCTTACCAGTGGATCTGCCATTGCCAGGTGAAATCGACATCGTCTCACTTTCATCAACAGTCATAGGGATTAGTCCGTGATACTGCAACATTACAAATTGCGGTTTGTTCTGTATAACAACACAATTAAGTCATCGGGTTTACATAACGTTTATGAGGTGGATGGTAATGTGACTTCATCACCCAGTTTTAGTTTTTTTAGTGTGACTTTAGGCCACCTCTACCGAAATCATTCACAAGCTTTACAAAGGAGTAACTTTGCAAAGACTTTATGTGGATTTCTCTAAAAACCCGAGTTGCATTACCAAACCTCATAACTAAAAATGTGCTTTAAAGCGTAAGTTAATTTTTGCCTTTTTGATCGAAGTTTACAGTTAAGTCAGCCATAGCAGAAAAGGAATAGGTATGCTTGAGGAAGGTTAAGCCTGTTTCTTTTTACAAACCCTAAATGTATGCAATAATGTGATTTTCTTTCTGTTTCTGAATAATTAGAGAAAATTATATAAAGGTAGCAGTTTTACAATTCATGTATAGCTACTGTACAACGTTGTCCAAAACTGTTCGAACGCTTTCCAAAAGTTTATAACTTGTGACATTACTTTATAAAGTGTGACAAGTTTAGAACTTGTGAGAGATTATAACTTGTGGCAAGTTTATAAACTTGTGACACGTTTATAACTTGTGACATAACTTTTGGGTCATAGCTTGTGGCCCAAAAGTTCATAACTTGTGACATACTGTAGGCTCGAACGCTTCCCAAAAGTTTATAACTTGTGACATTGCTCAAAAGTACTACCGAAAACCACGCTTGGTGTCACAAGCGTTTGAGGATACTGGATTGGCTTAACTCACTTTTAAAATTTTCATTGGGACCAAAATATGAGATACTGAGAGAGAAAAACCCTGTACGCTTTTAGCCTAGTACCCCTCGGCAGCTTTTTCGTTTTCTCCAAGGTTTATTTGAATAAAAATTTTTGACTCGGTTTAGGGTGTGTGTGTGTTGAGGATGCCTATGAGAATGTTGATATACGCACTGGAATTTACTGGATGATCCATGCAGTTGCGCAGGAGTTGCCAGGTCGCATATGGCTTTTATCATTGGAGTACTCAGATCTGCAAGGATGTGGGCATTGCAGAGAAAAGGGTAAACCTAATTTTAGTTAAGAGATTAAAATGAAATTTTGTACAACGCAACTTTTATCGCAGTAAAAGTACGCGTTTAAGCTCAGTTTGTCAGATAGTTCACTTAGACTAGAAAGAGGGATTAGAAGTTGCAAAAGTCGCCCTGTGTGTAGTTGTTTCGAGAAAGATAAAAGCACCTCCATCTGCTATCAACTCACTATGTAAACAGAGCAACAGAAACCAGCTTTACATACGCGCCTACACAAATATCTGTAACTTGGACCAGCCAATGATATGAGTTTTAATACTATAGAAGCGAAGAAACAAAAGCATTTGATAACAGGATAAAGGTTTTTCAAAGAAAAAAATCGAGGTGTGCGCCAATGCAGAACCGTCGCCAGAAAATTTTCAATAGGGGGCTTTGCGTTTTTGCGGGGGGGCTTGGGTTTGTGCAGGGGGTCGACACTCTAAAAACTGACAAAACTCAACTGATTTATAGTATTTTGTTTCTATTTGGGGGGGCTTGGAGTTTTGTTTGGGGTGCTAAGCCCCCAAAAGCCTCCCCGTGGCGACGGGACTGCTCCAATGTACTTGGCAACACTTACCTAAAATGAAGAGTTTATAACCGTGATGTTTCCATGGTTACTAATCGTAAACAGAGAGCAGACCCTGATGCATCCGTGGTTTATAACTCTTACCGTCCATATCCTATGCGTCCTATTTCGAAAGAAACTTGCCGGTGTTACCGTTACTCCAGGTCCCACCTTTCCATACCGCTCAAGTTTTGCTTTTCCTGAATAAAATTTGCGCTTGTGATTACGTAATATTTTCTGGTAAACCTTCACCAACTTTTCAAAACAGAGTTTTGGTTGAAGAACGCTAAATTTTATTTACAATTTGTTTATCGTGGACTGACCAGACTCTAGACTGCGGGCAGATGAATCCTGTTGAACTCGGTGCTTCTTTCTTCTTTTCCGTTTGTCTAACCTCTTAGATTTGATCTTTCTTCGATTTGTAGTTTTTTGTCCTGAAATATACGTCTCCTGTAACGTCCCTGTAATAACGCCTATGCCCATACCCAGCCGTTTTATATTTTTTAAAGGGTGGCAAGTTTGCGCTACGAAGCAGTGACATGCCCCATTACCTGCTGGTGCTTTCGAACATAAGCGATGCGATCGGTCTAAGATCGTAACAGTGCAGACACGGGGAGATTTCAAAACGGTGTTGACTGGACTGTGTAAGATGATGCGAAACTTCTCCTTGCGCTCTTCAATATTGTCCTGAATGATTCCCGTGCGCCAGGTTTGAGTGCTTTCCACTGCATCCAATATAATTTGAGTCATAAGCTGTGGGTGTTACTTTGGAACATCGGAAGTTAACGTTGCTTTCCAAAGTGACGTACTTGGGTCAAATTGTACTTGCAACGCTGTTTGCGGAGCGATATCGACATTCAATTTGGCTGAACCTGGCTTCACTGTCAAGCTGACGAATGAGGATGATTTGAGATTTCCGTAGCGATGGATGCTGATGACTGCAGCTCCGTCACTTTCGCACACCTTCAGTTTCGTTTGATTTAACTCAGCTCTGGACCACGACATCGTAAACCTGATCACGTACGCGAAAATACAAATGACCTTACTGGTAAGTTGCAACTACACAGGAGGTTTAAAAACTTGAAGGCGTCTAAAAACGTACCTGTTATTCGGCAAAACATTTCCCCATGCGTCTTCAACATCGAAAGAGAAGCTATCATTTGTCACTTCTAGTTTAGATGATATCACGTACATAACTCGGCGCAAGTTTAAAGTGCTCTGCGTAAATCTTGTAGCTGGAGTTTGGTCCTCTGTGTCTCTGCCATCCTGACATAAGAGAAAAAAATTTCATAACAGGTGTACAAAATGAAACTCTTCGAAAAAAATGCTAAAACTTAAAAATGGATCTAGTCTCTGGATAACGCAAAGTATCCCCTTTTTGCAGTTCATAGTACGTTAATATGCAATAAGTTAAAAATGCTGTTGTTTCTGCATCAAGTATCTCTGCGAAAAGTCTGTACACATCATCTTTGCAAATCAGGGAACGAAAACATAACAGCTTAACCATCAGCATATTGATATTCCAATGTGAATATTGCACAGTCACTTAAATATATAGTAGCGTCTTTGAAATTACCACTTTAATGTGTCCGTATGAAGGAGCTCGGGTGACAATGAACGTTATGTCGTCAGAGTTTGTCATGCCTGTGTCTTCAGCGCGTAGTACGTGGCTGTCCAGGTATATCACGTACTTTTTCCCTTTACCTGCACCAGAATTAGTAACATTAGACGAATTAAAGCATGCTCTTTTATAGTTCAATGAAGATTTATGAGTAAATATGTTTGATCAAAATTGGTCCTCTGCTGTTCAAATGACTTACCTTTTGGTTGAATCGTTGTTGGTTCATTGTTGATAGTAACTATTGGTGGCGTTCTATCAATTCTGTCAATGCGGATGTACAGAGTGGTTGGACTGGTTGCTACTTTACCTGAAGAAACGTGTTCACGAGAAATGTAATTTAGTTTAGACAAAATGGATGCATTGGGACAGACCTTCACATACCTTCAAAATAGTACCCAACGTGTACTCCGTCGCTGACTGAGAAGGAAAATCTGTCAAATTCTGCATTGTTGCCTCCATGTTGATACACAAACCTGGATTTTTCCAAATCCAACAATGATATTGCGAAATTATTAGCCATAAGCTGTTGGCCATTCAAGGTTAAGATTCCATGCTCGGGATATTCCGCAATTAATATCTTGAGATTCTCTGAAATTGTGCGTTTCATTTAAAATGCGTTTTTGTAACATCTCCTTAGCAGTTTTGAAACGAACATTTTTTGCTTTTTTGTACGAGTTTATTATTTCTCAACGACTAGCCACCAGATTTGTGTATGCAGAAGAATTCGTTTACTTTTCGTGACATCAACTTTGCTTTAAAATATGATCAACTTTCATTTGTATGCTATCGTTTTATCCAGAGCTTTTGTGATGCAGACAGGGGCGTAACGAGCGGGGGGCAAGGGGGGCACAATTCCCCGAACGCCGAATCACTATGGGGGCGCCGAATCACTGCGGAGGGCGCTGAATGACTGGGGGGACCCCGAAAAGTCCATACAATGTCACAAGTACTTTCTTCAATACTTTTCTTTAGTACCTTTGCTTCCAAAAGACCTCAGGTTTGAACATGGGGCGCCAAACTTGTTTCTTGCCCGGGGCGCCATCCAACCTTATTCTGCCCCTGGATGCAGACACTTTGCACCGGTTTTGTTTTGCTCAATCACAGCGCTATCGAAGCGGAAAACATTCCTGAAACTCTCACCTTTTGGTGAATCGGGATCGGTTATTCGAATAATGCTGTCACTGATTACAGCAGACGAGCCGCTGTAGAGCATCAGGTTTGTAGAAAAACCTTCAGTATTTGCAAGGCTTTCTGCAATATTTACAGTTGGCAATTCAGCATCAACGGACGTAATGAGTATATGGACATCTGCTTCACGCGTTCTCATTCCATTGTTTGCTTGGATCCGAAACGAATCCGTAGGTGAGTCAGTTTTGCTAACGTGGTTGTACACTACCTGGGACAAAATTAATGTTAAGACTAGTTGTAAAGCGCCGTAACGTGAGACACGTTTGCTCTAACAGCAATCAAATTTGACACAATTTACTTCATACAAATAGGTTGATGTGGAACATACCGCGAAACCGGAAAAAGAACCTACAAATTAAAACCTGAATACTTGCAGTGGAATAAACGCATGAAGACTAAAACATATCCAATAGCAGAAGGACTTGTAATCCAATTACATAAACTCTATTTTGTGCGTTATTCCGATGCTTACGCTTTTGCATGAACTTTACTCATCGCAAATCACTGTCGTAAGTAGCACATAAAATGGCAAACTGTTGCTAAAAATCGCCAGATTTGAGGATCTAGATTTTTGATGTTCTTATCTACGTAAGGGATAAAAATCCGACATTAGCGACCTTAAAAAATTCAAAAATTGTGTCATAAAAAGCAAGGAACTTGTTTTGGTTCTTACATTTCTTGCAAGCAAATCTAGCTGAGTGAACATGTGAATTGGAACTCCAGGAAAGCTCACGTATTCCAAACGACCGTAAATCGGCTCTTTTATCACTTCAAAGCTGATATCTTGCGGTCTGTTCGAGTCATCTCTGGCTTGAAGAACATCTGTGGTGATGAAAACCTGTGAAAGGGTTTCCGTACAACATTAATGGTGCTATTTGGGATTGATGCAATTGCCATCAGTTGAAAACAAGTTTGCGGAGTCGGAGGTAAAATATCCGACTCCGACCTTTCTAGAATTTCCGACTCCGACTCCTTAACATAAAGGGAATGAATTTTGGCGGTTAAAATCAATGGAGATCGTGGTGCACAGCAAGAAATCTCTGTTTCAACAGAAGTTTTAATAGAAATTGTACCATTTCAACAGGAATTCCCAATTTAGGAGTGTGATGTAAAAAATAATCCACTTGGACATTCGGAGTCGGACAAAAAAATCCGACCCCGACTCCGAATCCCAGTGTTGTCAGGAATCCGACTCTGACTCCACCCAAAAACCTCCGACTCCTTACGACTCTGCAACCCTGGTTGAAAGCATTCATTTTAAACCAAACACGACAACATTACTGAACAGAGCGTAGAAGCGTACCACCAGTGATTACAATAAGAAGAAAGACAGGTTCCTGAAAATTTTGCTCAGAAAAATTTGTTTCTTGTGAAGAGCCAAGGATATCAAATATAGAAGCAAACCTTGTTGCAAAAAATTAAATATATTACAACAAGGGTTCGTGTCGAGTTTTCGATGAATCTGCCTGCCAACCTCGGCTTTCATAACTTTGTGATGACTCCGCTGCACGTATCCACATATCAGTGACAAATTCACCACAAAGGCAAGCAGCTAAGTCTAATCATAAGTGTTTTATTAAGAAATCAACTTCGCAGTAATTAAGCATTTTGAAACCTGTAAATTGCAAGCAAACAAAACTTATGGGTGAAATGATGACAAGCTAAAAAGTAAGATTTAGAGAAAGCATGCGGACTGCAGTTTCAAACACACGTTATTACAACAAGAGGTAATTTTTACCTGTCCACTTTCATTTACGTGGATAGGGTTTGTGGCAATGTGTACGGAACTTTTTTTTGTGTGTTGAATTCCGATGATGAAATTTTGCCGTGGTGTTGTGTGTTCTCCGTCGGTTACAGAGAAACGAAAAGAATCCTGATAAAAGCATTTACAGTAGTTGGAAAATGCAACAAAGCTGCACAATAAAACAGTTTTTAGCATAGTGACTAATAAAACTACAGAATTACTTCTAAAAATTTTTAAGAGTGATAACTTGTATAAATGGTCGTTTTTGCAAACTTTTTGGGCTCATTTTAATATTCAAATTATGCAGTTTCTTTCTAATTGCAATATAAAAGTCGGTTACCTGCGATTTTGACCCCAGTATGCTTTTGTGATTATACCTGATCTTATTCATTTCCACGTCTACTTCAGTGAATGTATCACCATAGTGTAGATCTTGCCAATCGTTGTCAGTTTGTCTGGCTGCGAAAATGATCACCCTGGTGCTGACAACCGAACAAAATCAGCAGCTTGCTTGCAAATTACGCACCAACGAAACTACAAAAGAATGAACAATGCTTGATGATTATGACTTACTTTTTAGTTGAAGCACTCCTCGCCTCGGTTCGGAATGCAGTTCATAATAAAGTTCAGAGGCTGGAGTATCACCGTCACTAGCGTGAAGGACGACGCCGCTTATGACCTGAAAACGAGAGAAAGATGTTATTGCTTGACCACAATTGATTCTTTAAAGAAGGGAAGGGAAACCAAACGTAACGACACTTTTGCGATTAGGACAGATTCCATGGAATATCAAGTCGTCTTTTAATTCTTTCATACGTATAGTGCAATGATTGGTGCACGAGAAAGTGGGGGTCATAGTACACACTTTTTAAGAGGGATCGGCGTTGTTTCACTTTCTGATGAAACACCTAGATATTGCCCATTTGGCTGTCATTTTTGTGACAGTCTCAACAGAAAAAGTTCTCACTTATCTTATAACTGGAGCAGAAATTTCTTTCTCGTAATAGAGCGTTACGGTTCTAGGACAACTGCCAACTAGGAAAACTGCCAACTGTAGGACAACTGCGAATTAGGACAACTGCAAACTGCTACAATCGCTTTTGGCAATTGTCCTGTTGGCAATTGTCCGGTTGGCAATTGTTCTAGTTGACAATTGTCCTAGTTGGCAGCTGTCACAGTAGGCAGTTGTCCGGTTGGCAACTGTCCTGACACCGAGCGTTACACCATTTCTTTTTCTAACATTGAATCTCTGAGTAAAACCTAACGAAGGGGTTACCTCTTCGCACTGCCAAAACCCAGTTGAGTGCAAGAAAGTTTTAAAATTTTGTGACGACATCAGGCTGGACCAGGTTGTACACAAAAACGCATCTTCGAGTACTGTAGTTTGGAAACGAGTATAACCCTGTTATGGTCCATCGCCTGCACACCTGCACCGATGGATAATTGCAGTTATCACATATGCCGCAAGTCATGATCAGAAAATTATATTTCCTGCAAACTGTTGTGGTTACCTGCGCTTCACCCAGTTCAAGTTCCAGCTTCTTGTTTATTTCCACAACCGGTCGTTCATCATTAATTGGCATTATTTTTACAGCCTGCAAAGATATTTTTTAAAGATGGCGGAGTATGTTCACCCTATATTGAAGAATTGGTGATATTCATGAAAGCTTTGACTTAGAACATTAATCTTCACGAATACAAAAGTGAAATACGTATCGAATTCAAGCCTACTAAATATGCAAACGCTGGTATCGTCCAACTTTTATGTACAGCGATTTGTACAATGTACAGGTCCGTTTCAGCATTAATTGTTCCCTGCTATTTAAAATTATTATAGACGCATTGTTCGTTTTCAGTTCAAATAATACGGAGTTATAATTCGCAGAAAGTGTTTGCAACAGAGCATTTGATATTTCAATGGAGCTAAGAGTGAAAGTTTTAAACCAGACAAAGACGTTTTGATGAAGCGTGGTTTCGAGTACTTGTCTAAAGCAAAGCTGGCGAGCTAACCGAGTTGGTTTGCGTTCAGCAATAATGTTAGAAAATGACATATTTCATAATAAGGGCTGCTCGAAAGCAGCACAACCGAAGTGCTTTCAGATCTTTGAATTTAACTTGGGTTCACTGAACCTCGATAAAGAAGATTAGCTCACTTTTTGTTTTATGGTTGACATAATTACAATGGTAGCACCAATAGTCTCCCGATCCTTCAATTTTTACGACACTAAATGGTATAAAAAACGTGAACCACGCAAAAATGAAGAGAACAAACCAGAGATCTTCGCACGGTGTGCGTGCCATCCGTAACTTTGAGTTCAAACTTATCAGAAGCTGTTTCACTTCCGTCGTGCNTGTAAGCTGGNAGAATAGCGTTGCGTCGAAACTGTTCCAAAGAAAATTCCTGCATCGGTTCCATGTCATGGTGCAACGCATGGTATTGTACAGGTTGTTCTCTAAAAAGTTCCAGCATGCAGATGAATTGCTAAAATAAATTTTTTTTGGTGAAGGCTGCTTTACGTGTCAGTGCAAGCCTCAAAACGAACTGCATCTCGTCATATATATCAAATTTATGTTCGATAACACTTAAACTTCCTTTTTCCTCGCCCTTTCACGACAAAAGCCAACGTTTTGAATCGACGCATTGTTTCTTTTTCAAAATATCTGCAGCTGTTTTGAAGCTGAATGCTGCAACTCTTGTTCAGCTTCGGTGGATATTTGCGTTCATATCAGCGGTACCCGTTATTTGCCTTCTGTTTTGTCTCATCTAGAAATCAGGAGCCCTTAAACGTTTACATGGAAGTAATGAAAACTAAAAGCAAACTCCAAGCAGATGTTTTTTCATTAGCGATATGAATATAGGTGAAAATTTACAATGTTTTATCTTATTTTGTTTCCAGATTTCTCCAAATGCAACTTCATTTCTGTCAATGTAGCAATTACTTGGTTCAGGATCAATCTTCTTAGAGAAAAGCAGCTTTGTTATTGCTTATAACATTTACATGGAACATGAACCTCAAGAAAAATTGAACTAAATTCTTAGATCATTTAACTTCCCTTGCAGAGAATTTCTGCACAGACGTTTGTGAAAGATGTATTATGGAGTGGTTTTGCATTAGATCAGGCGTGGGCAATTAATTTGGCTTGGGGGCCACTTTGAGAAGGCCGTACTTAGTGGAGGGCCATACGTTCTATTGCAGTGTCTCTCAACCTTTTTCGGTTCGTGACACCTTTTGTATTTTTACATACCTTAATTGTGACCCCTTCCTACTCTGTTTTTAATACCGGTACATATGACATTATAACCATTATGATTACAGCAAAATGCTGTTCTAGAAAAATGGAACAAACAACCACAACATCTTTTACCACAAAAATTGACCGTATGGCCAACTTCGAAAATCGTGGTTAAGTGTTTGACAGTGCTAACCTTTTATCACGCTCGACTTTACTTTGATTTCGTGCCTCCGTTTTGATGTGAGCTAGAGCTGAGAAACCACTCTCGCAGAGATATACTGTGGCAACGAAAGCAATATTCGGAAAGCC
>JGI24159J19872_10005136_pt1 | contig 16869 bp, 11 predicted proteins | sample Ectturendosymbi4_FD_19872 | JGI IMG/M metagenome (IMG submission 19872) | reverse complement strand
ATTTGCATTAAGTCGACAAATTAACAAGCAAAACGTATGCGAAAACACTTAATCTCCTTGCGAAGGTAATAAAGTTTTTGTAAAATATCAAGCTCAACGGGGGGGGTTTAATCCCAACCCCCCCTTGCGTACGACCTTCGAAGGGTTCATACTTGTTTTTCAAATGAGTAGACAAGAAAATCCAGATTCGCAGTGAAATGTTGATCAAATGGCACTAGAACAGAAAAGGCTTCTGTATATGGTAAATTTGCATGGTTAAATACCAGACACTTTAGAGTTCTGTAGCATCGAACAACAATCTTCACATAGTTGCGTCATAAACATTTAAAATTTGCAATGCGTTTACCAGAGATGATCGGATGGTGGATTTTTACTATCCGATCCTATCCTGTTTTGGAAAAATGATATCCGTATCCGATCCGAATCCTGTTTTGATTGAAACCACATTATCCATATCCGAAAACTATCCGAAAGTGTATTGCAATGAACAACATACATTTTTGTTCTGTGTCTAGATTGTTTGAAGTAGTCACAAGACAAGTTTGGAACGCATGTCCTGATTAGTTGACCATAACATCTCCAACAGCTCAGTCCCATGCATGGATTGTGGTTGTCATGGTTTCAGGGCTGGCAAGCAGTTAGCAGCTTCTTGTTTGCATTAAGTGAACTGCAGGCTAAACCCTAACTCTAAACACTGAACCACTAAAGCTAAAACTTGTCCCTAAACCTTGAGCAAAAGCCCTGATCATAAACCCTAACCATAAACTCTTAAACCCTAACCAATTGTCTCTGTGTATTGTACTTGTCACATGACCACTTCAACCAACTGTGTTCAACTGAAGGCAAAATAGTCCCAGCATAGCTTCTGTCTCATGAATCAGAATAGGCACTACCTGAATGCATTGTGCACTTTTGGCCCTGTCATACTTAAACAGAAAGTCTGACATATCTTGCAAGCTTGACATATCACATAACCTAATTACTTTTCCGAGTCAATTGCATTAAGAAGCAAACTGAAGTTTTGCCGCACAGTCTCGTCACCATGGTGGGGGGGATTTGGTGGGCTTAGCCCTTCCAAAACAAAGCTCCAAGCCCCCCCGAATTGAAATATGAAGCACTATGAAACAGTGATGTTTGTACAAATTTCAGAACGTCAAGCCCCACTGCACAAATGTAAAGCCTCCCTATAGAGGACTTTCTGGTGACGGTTCTGTTGTCACACCAAGGTTTTCATTAGTCAATTCTTTGGTAACAGTGGTTAGATTTTAACACCATCCATGAGCTCACATTCATAATTTCATTTCTTATCCTACCTATTGTGGAACTTTAACCAAACCTAACTGCATAGCAATGTTGGTCTACAAACAAAAACAGCATTCAAAACAATACATACACTGGCTTAAAATATGTCATTTATATTGAAAAGATTGCCTAAAAATTGAAAATTGAGTCTGATAANTCAATGTCACAAAAGAACAATTTTACATATCATGTTTAAGAAATAAAAAAGTTAACTANCCTGGTGTCACCCAACAACCAGTCAATGCAGCCTCACGTAGAATAGACGTGAAGACTGCAAGGCCTGGTGTAGACTGCAGATCTCATTAAAAGATCTAGAGTGATCTAGCTAGTCTAGACTACAAATCACAGTAGGCCTACACTAGCTAACCTTACTCCAAGTATGCAGCAACACTTGTGTTGTTGCTGCAACAGGGTTGCCCACCTGTCTTCATCAAAAAAGCCAGACTTTGTCCCAAAAAAAGCCAGATAGCAGTTTTAAGGCAAATACAGATAAAATATGCATAACCAAACACAAAATAGATAATAGAACTCGTCAGAAACATTGATGTAATACAGTTCCACTCTTTAGAAACATTTTCTTTCCACGTAATTACATTGTGGTACATTTGTTGCTTATCAATAACATCTATCAATTATGGAACAACAGTAAAATGTTTACAATATTTTGTGCACCCTGCATGGTTATAGACTCTTTTCAAAAGAGGTTTGTAATGAATATGCAGCTCAGACAACGTTTTTCCAGAGCCAAGTCTTTCTGATTAAAAAAGCCAGAAAAAGCCACATTTAGTCTGGCTTTTTTTGATTTCCAAAAAAGGCCAAAGGTGTTCAAAAAAGCCAGAATTTCAAAACCTGGCTTCGAAAAATCCAAAGAAGCAACCCTGCGCAGCAAACCACGTTCTGTACACTGAAAAATCCCTATCTTGCCACACCAGGTACACATTCATGCTCAGCTGACAAATTTGGCGTGTCCAATTAGCAGAGGGGGAATAGGATGACACCATAGACAGGCTTGGAGTCATGGCACAGAAGGCAAGATGGTTCTGATGATACTAAAATAAATGAATGATTGCGCAATGTGCAACTATTTCCAAAAGTCTGAATCCTCGAAGTATCGACAAAAGCGTTTCGGATACCCGGTTCCGTATCCGGTTCCCGTTTGAAAGTAGCTGTTGGATATCCGTATCCGGTTGCAAGCTCACTATCCTGCCGGATATCCAACCGGTAAACCGGATAGTGATCATCTCTGGCGTTTACAATGGCATCACCGGCCATCTTTAAATGTGGTAACCGCAGCCGCGCAGCGTGAAACAGAAGTAGCAATCCACACACTTAGCAATTAGATTGTAAAACTAACGACGTTAGCTGGAAGAATTGAGCTGGATGCTCTTGTATTTGAAAACTTTCGCAAATCTCGATTCATTTGAAAAAAGTACATCCAAGAACATACAAACTCTCATCCTCTAAAATCGCATTTTGGAACCCCTAAATTCTTGTTTCAGATCCCTCGGGGTCCAGGAACCCCGGCTGGGAGCTGCTGCTATAACCGGATCCGGGTTGGATGTTGTGTTTGCTGAACAAAACGTTATTGGTTGTTTGCTTGACTTACGCGGAGTCAAACAGGAGTCGGTTTGCATGTGTCATGTTAGTGCCGGCGTCAAGCGAAATTTCTGACTTGCGGAATTTCTGACTTCACGCCATGTGCGAAGGCACAGAGTGATATTTTACATATCAAATACGCTGATAAAATTGATGAATAGGGCTCAGGGTTTGGTGTTTAGGTAAGTGTGTTGGATTAAGGTTTGGGTTAGAAAAATTAAAATGATTGAGATCTAAGACTAAGTCCAATATTTTTCAGTTGTTATGGTTATTCCCATACTGTAGCTTGTTGTGGCTATCTGGCATCTAACCAAAAGGTTTTAATTTACACAACACACATCAAAAAGTAATCGCCAAACTTTATTCCTTTACTCTGAGAAGTAAAATAACTGACAAACAATAATAGGTCAGAAATTTGGCAGAGGTCCTAAATTTCGCTTGACACCAGATTCGGATTGAAAATTTGCCAAACAGGATTGGAGCCGGACTAAAAAAAATAGAGTCCGCACACCTCTGCTGCCTAGAATCAGTGGTATGTTTAAGGGCAGGCGAGCGAGGCACTTTTCTCAGGTTCTCCTTTTTAGGGGCCTCTCATTGAGGTGTTTCGCGTGTAGGCCTATATTTTTTCTCGTGTTTGGTGAAAACTTATTATCCCATCATATAATCTACTCCGAAGCAAATCATAAGCAAGTACTCTGCTTTAAAAAGGACTCCCAACACCCACTGTAATGCGTAAGCACTCTGGTTTTGAAGGGTCCCCTAACAGCAACTGTGATGTGTAAGTAGCCTACTCTCTTTTGAAAGGGCCCTCAAGAGCGACTGCAGTGTACGAGTACTCTTCTTTCAAAGGGACCCTCAAAAGAAACTGTAATGTGTAACTAGGCCTACTTTTTCGATGCCAGCTTGCTATTGCTTAACTTGTTGCTGACTTTGTCTTCCCAGCTTTCAGTGTTTAGAAAGTCGAGCATCACGAATACCCTTTTGCCATTTTTGTTATGTCAGTCATGCCGTCTTCTCAGAAACGTATCCTTCTGCGTTCCGCAAATCCACTTCCTAGGCTTGATCAAAAGGTTTTATCACGGTTGACTCAGTATGATGACGTCATCAGACGGCCCACTTTTCAGCATTGCCTCGGGCCCTAAACTTAAGTCCACCACTGCCTAGAATATCACTTTGGGCATGCGCAGATGGCGTGAATTCAGTGATTTCACAAGTTAGACGTTTCGCTTGACATCGGTTCCAACCCTGAGTTGGTCCGTTGAAACTTTAAAACCATTGTGCTATTTGTCCAACTCGCTTAGCCCACAAACAGAGCTGTGGCACCGNAAACCAAATTCTGGGCTNCCACACCGAATCCAGTTCTATCAACGAAAACTTTCACTCCAGCTCCAATCATGCAAAATTGCTTAGACTCAGGCTGCGTCTCCATCAGGGTACGGCTCAGGGTCCACAGTCCTGGATCAATACGTTAAGCAACTTTTTGTGATTTGTTTATATTTTTTTGTAATGATTTCAGACAAGAAGCACTATATAAATTATTTAAAGCAACTTGAATGATTTTTGAGTGGAAAATGATTTGATTTTGCTCTCCATTGATAATGGTTTAAAAAATGCGATGACTATGTCCTGCTGTTGTATGGGAATTCGTCGCTTATTTGGCAGTTGGCAACCAATATTCTCATGTAAACAATTTGTTGAATTCTTGACCGGGTGCAGGACATGACAGGCAAATTACGTATCAATTCTTGTGATTTTCATCAAGTAATTCTCTGCTCTTCATGCGTTATTTCTGTTTTCTTTGCATTAAATTTCTTATGATAAAAACACTTTGGATTCCCGCTCATAATTTATCGTTGGATTTTTCAATGTGTGATCTATGACGTAGTACACTGCTGCTAGTAGTAGTTGGCCTGGTTTGTCTTGTTTGAAATAAAAAAGGCAGTGGCTACAGGTCCGCCTGTGGACCTTCATATTTTAAACCTTATTCATCCGCCACCTGTAACGTGACAGTAACACACAAGGAGACTGCAGTAGGCTTGGCAGAGTTGTACTAAACATAAAAGGTAAACCTAAAGCGGAACCCTAACCGTAACCTGAACTCTAACGTTAACACTAATGCTAACCATAACCCCTAAACCTAAACTTTGGAAAATTTTGAAAAAAGTAAAGAAAAATTAGTCACATGAATTGAAATGTGCAACCACTACTGCCAAAACAAAAGTCGCCAAGGTGAATGCCAAACCAAAAAGAATTGGCACAGCAGATGTAAATGCTACCCTTACACTACTAAGACGGTGCCGTTTGAGTAACAAACTCAGCGTTTCATTTGAATTGCATCATGTGAGGTGGTTCTGTAGCCACTTGTTCAGTAAACCTAAACCTTGAAGTTGAGTCGAAAACCTAAACCCTCAACCTAAACTTTTTTTTCTTTAATGGCCTCAGGAGTTTCAAGCGAAGTGAGATATGTCACGATGCTGTGTTTTTATCATAGGTCATGCAGTAGTCAGGATAGCTAAAAAGGAGAACGAAACAATACTGCACAGGAAGACTTACGGAAAGCAGAAAAACCTAAACCCTAAACCTAGATTCTAAACCTTAAATCATGAAGAAAAAGTTTTGGGAACTGAAAAAAATAAATAAAAACCAGTCCCATCAAAAGAATAACTACTATCACCAAAGCTAAAACTGCAATGGTGAGAGCTGAACCGAAAACCACTCGCACGGTTGGTTTAGATGCTTCCACTCGACTGCCATGATGGTGCCATTAGTAGGACAAACTCAGCGTTTTGTTTGAACCGTGTCACCACTGGCGGTTCTATAGCCATATACAAAAAAAATATGTCCTAGGCCTAACAGCTATAAAAATTTCTTACAAGTTATAACAATTGTAAAAGTTTTAAGATTTTCCTATGTTTATTTTGTCAGTTTTTCTTTTCACTTTCATTAATTTTTTTCATGCTGGTCTGCCCCTTTTAATAACATGAATCATAAAATTTATTTTGAGTCAGACTCACGCTCCATCACACAAGAGTAATCAAATAACACAATATCACAAAAATGGTGAGTCAAAATGAATTGCAGAGCAGGTGTTAGATGATATATTGTACACAGTCAATGCAAAGAGATGTTAAACACTGAAACATCATACCAGCTAGGCTTGCAACAGCATCCACTCATCATCCAATGCAGGAATCTAGCAGTGGGAGAGAATGGAAACATATTAACATCAGGTTTTTAATAAAAGCATTTCGGGCTACGATATTTTATGTCTAGCACCTTTCGATATTCTCATTATGATTACATGAGTTGTATGCATATATCTTACAATTGGTGGTTTGTTTCGAATCATGCCATGATTCAATATACTTAGCAATTACCCACTACTAGAATTTAAAGCTTTTTCTAATGAGTTTACGTGCATGGCACCAAAAATTTGTATACACTTTCATACTACTTTTTGTGTTGAGCTTGAAAGGCAGACCTTCCTTGGGAAAATATTTTGCCATCTGCAAGAAAATATTGTGTAAAATCTTGCGTGTAGTACAAAAATGTACAATTCCTTTCAGAGCAATAGCTTTGTGATGGGGCTACTTCAGCATTCGTTTCCCAAATATACTTCCATGAAATTTAAGCAAGCTATTCATCAAACTTATCTTCCAAAGGTTAGGCTCTTGTAGTAAATATTCTGAAATAGAGGTTCCTAACTGGTATGTCACTTTGAAATTTAAAGGTCATCACAAACTTAAATCTAGTCACCTTTGTTAACAGTACCAAAATCTTAGTAAAATATTTCTTGTGTTGTATTTGTAAGAAAATGAGGTTTCAGGGTAAGTTGGCTGAAAGTCGAATATAAGTTAACCTGGTGATCTATGTACGGTGTACATATCGTGCAATATTTAATAACAATCTATAACTACTTTTTATGCAATGCATCATTTAAACTTATGCATTAGACGGTGGTTCTTAACCTGGGGTAAAGTTATCCCTTGGGGTAAATTTCATTTTGTAAAGGGGTAAATTTACTGTATCATAGGGGTAAATTTACTGAATCAATTATGACTGAATCATAATTTCAGCAAATGTAAATTTTTATAAATCATTGTAAGCAGTAAGAGTTTATTAATTTCCTATTTTTAATAAATGAGCACCAGTGAGTGTAACAGTATTGGGGGTAAATCTGGCAATCTTGCTTGATAAAAGGGTAAGGTATGTAAAAATGGCTAAGAACCACTGGCATAGGATTAATGTATCACAAGTTCATACAATTTGGGAAGCACTGGTTTATATTATTGGTAAAGGCAGTGGCTATATGTCCAGCTATGGCTACGCAAGGTGAAGGTCCTGGTAGCTGGAAACAGCTGTGTCATAACTGAAAACCTTAAGCATAGTGTAGAGTTAGGGTTAAATATCACCCATCAGCAGTGTTTGTTACGCAAGCCAAGCTAAGAAGTTATGTTGAGTATCATGAATCATGATCACATAAGTCAGAGCATAGTTGAATGTTACTTGCTGTTAAGGCTTGGGATTTTATGGTTTCAGTGCCCTTTGGCTAATGAAGAAATGTAAACTTTTCATTTGAACAAAAACTAAACTCAAATGAACAAAATATGATAATTGGGAGCTATGTAAGCGGAATTCAATTGATCAAGAAGTACTAAATAACCTATTTTATCCTAAATCTAAAACGCTAGATCAAAAACCACAAATCAAAAACCCTAAGCTTAAAACCCTAAACCTAAAATCCTAAACTAGGGATGTGCATTATGGAACATTTAGAGGTTCCAGAATATCCCAGAATCTTTATTTCTAGAATATCAAATCATATTCTAGAAATATCAAATCATATTCCGGAATAACTTGAATATCAGCATACCAACTTTTCATTTATGAATATTTTATGTTTAAAAATAAGCCACACTGGTAAAACAAAACAGAAAAACACATATCTACAGCCACTTCTTATTGACTTTCTAGCATTTGTGATTTGATAGTAATAGCCAAAATTGATAATTGATTAATTACCTAGAGGAATATTTAATTAATTTTTTGTTTTCAGTCCATAACTTTCAAACCACAAATGCTAGAAAGCCAATCAAGGGCTATAAAGCTGCAGTTTCACCTGTTTTTTTTTAAGAAAGAAACAATTTATCTCCTGGGTTGGAGCCCAGGGCCCTATGATGACACCCACAAAAAAACGCAAGTCCAAAACTTCTCAAACTTTTTTAATAGAAACTAAAAGACTTTCCGCATCTTTAGAGAGTTCTAGCGGCTGGCGGGTTGTGGCCAAACATGTGCCTGGCATGATTGTGGCTTGTGCGGGCCTTACAGGGTTTACCTCATTACATCACTACACAGTTCCATGAGCTTGTTCAGTGTTTCTTTCTCTTATGCAAGAGTGCAGAGTGCCACTGCAAAACTTATTGAAACCATTTGTTTTGCTAACTTCACAATTTTTCACGTTTATTTAATCCAAATGTATTATCGAATCTAATTTGAAATATTAATAAAACTCTGATTTTTTGATTCAAATATTGAAGGATTTGAATTCGTAGGATTCGATGTTCCATTATATGCATCCCTACCCTAAACCTAAAATTTTGTCCCTAACACTGTAACATCAAAATCACAAAGCCTAGCATTAATCCTAGGTAGTATAGTGTAGGTATCATCCATTGAGTAACTCTATTAGCACATGTTCACCCTACTATTATATAAGGGAAGTGAACATGCTTTCTAAATTGATATGAATCAGGTTTTTTTTAAAGGAAAATGTTAGAAACTGGATATGGATCTGTAGGGACTCGATTTCTCTGATTCTAGGGACCTGATTTTCTCTGATTTTGGGGACCCGATGATAATTTTCTGTGATTCTAGGGACCTGAATCGGGTCCCTAAAACGCCTTAAAAAACCTGTATGAATACACTTTCTGTTTGTGGTGATTAACCCTAACGATGTGCTAAATCATGTGGTAGTTGGCTACCTTGCTGCTGACCTTGCATAGCTGTAACTGACTACCTAGACACTAGTAAACAGAGGATACTTTGAGTTGGTGTTTACTACAAGGTTTTACTTTTCAGTAATTGATGAGACAAACTTTTAATTTTCCCAGTAAGTTGCCTTCAATGCCAAAAAGTGTCAATAAGTGCTTGAAAAGGTCTGATGGAGGGCATAGTACAACTATACTATGAAGATAGCAGTGAGATCAAGCTATAGAATATGCATTAGATTATGGCACATGCTTGTTGTGTTTGTACAAATGAGATGGCATATGTGTAAATTCACAAAACAAATGAGTATGTAAATTTTTAAAAATTAAATCTATTTTATACTAGATATTAATAATGTGTAGTTGACATGTGAAGGTTGCACTGCTAAAGCTCAGTTTGCATCTCCAAAAATTTTGTTGTTTGATAAAATGGCTCATCTTTTGGGAAGTAAACTCTGTTTGGAAAGTTTGCAACATGATGTAAAAGACATCCAAGAAATTATCAATGATGTTACTTCTCGTGTTGGCCAGGTACTGTGTTTGACAAAAGGTTTTAGATTTATTGGATCAAAAAACAGCATTAACATTGTGCTATTAGTGGAATGTTAATTGATGTACTATTAGACTTATGCATTGATAAGTTTATTCATGTTTTGTTGGGTGCTAAAGCCACTCCATGTGTGATTGTCTGTAGATTTTGATGCAGTTTTATAGTAATCAATTAAAATTGTGTATTTTCTATCTTACTTTTTTCATGATGCTTTTAATCTAATCGTTTTGCTCATGTATTGTTATTGTATTCCTTAAACTATGTATAGGAGCTTAATTTTGATACTTGACATCTTAAGCATGTCCTGTCTGAGTTGAGTTGATTTTATTTGGTGATAATTGGCATTGCAACAAGAAACAAAAAATTAATGCAAGGATGCCAGGGCATCGAAGGAACCAGAGAGTTGTTGCCCTAATGAATGAAGACTTCAGTTGAGATTTTGAAATTTTACCTCATTGCATAGCATTGATGACTGTGGAGTGCTTCTGCTTATAGTTTAGATAAATCATGGAACATGTACACCAAAGTGAATAAAACATACATTTCTCTTTATTTGCCATTGCATGTTATTGAAGGTGAAATATCAGTCTTGGAAATTTCCTGACAAGCTATCCATTGATGTTGATATAGACCAGCTTTTAAATGGCTGTGTTTATAGTGAAGAAGATGAAGAAGATAATGCAGTTGCTCATGTGATGCTGTATGATCTTCTCATAGACAGGTATTTGCTTAGAAATAATAGTGATTTGTTGCCATGTCCGTTCTTGTGTTGCATATATCATGACAAGCATGGTTGCATACTGCTGTGAAAAAGCATTCAACCTTTCATCTATCTATGGTTTGGTGGCATCCACACTTGTGAAACTAATTTTGCCAACAAAGCTGCAATGTTTTTCTTGCTCTATGGTAAAATTATATTTGGGATTTCAAAGATGCAGCTTTCTTCTGCTTCAATCATTTAAAATATAAATGTGTAGAAAGCACAACCAGTCAACAAATTCATTGCTTTTTCTGCATTATTTTTATGTTGAAAAGACAAAAACTATTTTGCACAGCTGCCTTTTGTCATAGCTTCACAGATAGGTGTCTACAACTGAGTACAGTACCAATAACCATATTCTTTGGGAATTCCAAGATTAAAGTCAGGAATTATTGGGCATTAGTTGGACATAATTTCTACACATGCTAAGAGCATTGATGCATGGTAGCTGTAGTAGAAAACTAACCAATTTCTTATGTACAAATGTCTTTCTGTTGTATCTTGAATTTTGTGTATTGCATTCAGGTTACTTTTTGTCTTGCAAAGTTTTACCAAGTTTAATGAATTGTTATTGCTACCTTCCATTGGTGATCCAACCAAAACCAGTAGTGCAGTAGTGTCAATGTCTGCTGGACTAACTGCAAAAAAATGTTGGAATCGAATGACTCAATCAGCTGCTACCATGCAACAGCTTGCCAAAGAAGTTAGTGTAAAGTTCTGTGTTTTATGTGATATGCATTGGAATAAAGCAGTTCGTTTTTAATTAAGTTATCTCTCAACAGCTCAAAAGGCAGTCAAATGCGCTACCAAATGAAAAAGCATGCATGAAAGAAAAGGGTCACATGGAGAGTCCTGAAGTTATTCAAAGAAATCACGTTGGGACACTGGAAGAAAATTTTAAAGGTTTTGCTCACTATCCTCTTGATTGTAATGCTAAAAGATTTCCAACACTTAATTATTGTGTATGTTTTAGAGTCAGATACTTATAAAAACCAGCATAAAGTATCTAGTGAAGTTTCAAATCGAAGTTGTCAAACCCATATCACTGCATACACAGCATGTGAAACTTGCTCCAGAACTCAAGCATGCCTGCAGGATGTTGGAAAGTAAGTAGCCCTAAACTTTTTTGAACAGTTCGTCTGGACGAGTGGCTAATGTTTTTCTGCGCAGGTTATTAATAAAAGTATGCAAGTCTCAAGGACTGCCCAGTTCGTTGGAAGATTTTGCAATGAGGCAAGTGGAAGAATTGTCTGTTATGTCTATTGCTGAAATGACAAGGTAAGTTCTAAAATTTGCTATGACTTTCAAGCTAAATTTTACGCATTTGTTTCATTTCATTTCTTTATTTCAATGCCTAGATGGAAAATACTGCAAAACAAAGATTTGTCTCGTATTGACCGCCATCTTGACAATTTGATGAAGCAAGTTAAACCTCTGAAGCGGGAAGTAGACGAGTCTAAGAGGCGAGAGCAAAGTCTGAGTGACGAAGTACAAAGGCATATATTATTGTCTGAAAGAAGAGAAAAAGAGTTTTCAGAAGAGATGAAAGCTAGAGAAAGTAACTTGTTGGAGGCAAGTCAACTGTTCACAAAGTTTTCATTTGTGCTGGAAAGACGCACTTTATTTTGCATATGCTTAATAATTCTGTTGCCAATATGTTGACGAGTTTGAACAGCAAAAGCATCTTGTCAAACACTCACAGTGTCAATAGTCATGCCCACTTGTTATATATGCTTGTTGGTCATCACTGTTATAGGCAGCCTGCGGCTTACATTTGACATTGAAAAGATTGTTTGTATGAATGATACAGACTTTAATCTCCAGATGAAACTTCTTTAGACCACCTTCGATTTTGTTAGCTAGTTTAAACAGTTGCTACGTGAAGACAACGAAGCTTTTGAAAGTTTTTCCTCATATTTTCTCCCTAATCGCCAGTACAAAAATCTTCCTTTTTTAACTCTATTGCGGGCAACCACGTGTATGATACTGTAGATTCTTTTTATAGCATTAAGTAAAACCACGTTTTAAGGTGTTGTTGAAGCGTATCTCATAAACAACATCACTGTACCACAGCAACCAGCCTTTCACATCACTTTCACTTTCCTTTGTAGTTATTGCAACGACATTGATGTTTTCTAAAGTGTACAGCAAGCTTCTGTAATCAAATAACGCATGGAACTTGAATGATGTATATCACTGCTAGTTTAACTATAAAACCTTGCTTTATTTAGGTCAGTGGTTACGAACTTCTATCTCTTTACAAACCTCTGAGCACATTCATTTGTTTCTTCTGGAAACCTAGCTGTCCAATTGTGTAATGAGGAAAATGCAATAACATAGGAAAAAACACTCCATACACCCACCCATACTGTTGTAGTGCAGGGCAGGCTCAAAAATTAACTCATAAGTTGATACAAAGAAAAACAGCAACATATTCTACACTTGTACTTATCTCTAGTGATGAACAAGAAAACAACACGTATCAGCTGAAACAGATTTTGTATCTGTATTACTGGGCACAACCTTTGTGACACCGAACTGCAAGATTTCTAAACAGGCAAAGAACAACGTAATACGATCGCGATGCCATAAAGTACCCAAATGTACGGAGCTCACTCAATAGTCTCAATATGTTACAACATCTTGAAAACCTGTCTTCGTGGAGAGATTTTGATCTCAGATACTAGGCGAACGGAAACCATCAAGTGCAGAACCCATACTAAAATATTGTTTTTCCAGTGATCTATCATGTAAGAGGAGCTTTTTACAACGGGTACCGCTTGGTTCCGCCTTTTTGGTCTCCCAGGATTTCTTAGCCGTTACCGTAGGCTGGGAACCACTGGCGTAGAAATCAGCTACGTGACTAAGCCACAATTGCGACGTTTTACTAAACTTGCGCGTTGTATGAAACAGTATTCTGTCAGCATATTTCGAGCTCGTTTTCTCATGCGAAAAACGTTAGGAGGGTACGCCATCATGCAAGAAGTTTTGTCAGCACTAGCGCCAATATAAAACTTGTCAAACTACTTCTACAGAATGAAAGACAAATTTTTGGTGGAAATAACGTTATGTTGTTATGCAAACCGTACTGAACTTTAACAAAGGTTCTCTTGGTTTCGGATCGCTAGATATTGGTAAAAAAACGCAGCCAAAGAAATTCAGTGTGGAATGGTGCTGGGATACTCGCCTCAGCAGTTGACTGTTAAAACATCTGTTAACTCAAATGTGTCTAAAGTAACTCCGTTTGGTGCCTGTTGTTTCACGCTTATGCATAGTTACAATAACAGCTTTGATTGAATTTGCGGTTGAATTTCGAAGTTCAATATGTCAAAAATATTGCTGAACTTTACGTCAACTTCTAAACAGTTCGCAAATCGCTTTCTCGTTTGTTTTGCAGGAGCAAAAGGCATTGAAGAAGGAGGTTTTTTCATTGGCAAATGTAGCAGCACAGCTAAAAGAACATTTAGGTGCTACTTCTCTTCAGCTGTCAAATGTGAAGGATGAACTCTTGCAAAAGCACCGGCAAGTGGTAGCTCTCGGTAAGACCACTGTTGGTCGACGGTCTTTTGAAATAGTGAAGTGGTTCTCAAACTTTTCTGCACGTTGGCCCCTAATTAAAGTATACAATTTTCCGTAGACCCCGTGGCCTAGCCCAACAGTTACTAATACAAGGAAAGTATGTGTCAAAATAAATTTGAGTACTGTTTACTTGAAATGCTTGATAAAATAACACACAATCCGAAAATATGCTTGGAACTATAGATGTAAGCAATATTGTTTTTGACGTAACAAACGGTACAATTTTTATAATGTCATCACAATGGATGATTTAATAAAAAACTTTTCGACTCGAGTGCAGGCTACTTTTGAACTACTGTAGCTGCGATTTGATCAGCCCTCTTGATTTTGTTTAATTTGTTGAAAAACGCCGTTGGCATTCCTTGCTCGATTAACAATAATTTCGAATTGGAGGCTTCAGTGCTCCAGCAGACCCCAGCAGTTATTCATTGACCCCTTTGCCATTCAATGACCCCCATTCGACCCCGTGTCTATTTATCAACCACTTGGATGGTCCAATTGACCCCTGGGGTCGATATCGACCACTTTCAGCACCACTGAAATAGTGTAATAAAGTTTGTAACTATTCGCTGCTATATTAATTGCAGTTTTATTGGTGTAAGCATGTTTGCCCTGCCCCAAACTGCAAAGGCTACGAACTAATTCTACAAAAAGTGCCAGCATTGTCATCATTTCTTTTTTCTATTTTAGAAAGCGAAAAATTCCAGTTAAAAGAGGAAGTAATACGTGGAAAGCAGTATCAAAAAGATGCCATACGGCTAGAAGAAGAAGCTTCCAAACTCAAACAGCAATTAAGCGAAATACAAGAAAATGTAAAATCAGCAAACGATCTTCTAGAGAAAGAGTCCTGCAAAAACAAAACTCTTTCCAGCCATGATCAGGTAACAGTGTCGGATCCAAACCAAGCGTTTGGGGGGGAAGTCAAATTGGGGGGCGCCAAAAATGTCTTAACTTCCTTAAATACCAAAGGTTGTCTGCGACAAAAGAGGTTATCTTTTCTAGGTCAACAAGTGGCTATTTTTGTTGGTCGAACTATGCTATTTTTCAGGGAATAACCACAGTTTGAAAGCGCTTTATGTCATTACTTCAGAAAACGTTTAAAACGGGACCCAAACAGTGGACCTCGTTTTTCACAAGCTACACAGATCTCGTATATCTGCAAAATGTGTTTAAGAGGTATAAAAACATGTGCGCAAGCGTTTGCCACTGTTTTGGCTATCCGTAGTGAAATAATTGAAGAACAGTGTCTGAAACGCATTCCCGACCTGGTTAGAAACAGAATGGTTCTTCTGAGACTTGGAAATGACAACTCATGTCCCACAATAGGACTCAAATAAAAAGCTAAATGACGATCATGTTTTCAAACCAAGCTTGTGCATTTACATGTACATTAAAGACTTATTTATTGCTGAAGTGACAATTCAAAAACAACACATGAATAAAAGGCATTTGCCAAGACATTACTCCCATTTTAGGTAGCTTTGTTGACTATCGTAAAAAACGATCTTATAATCGCATGATAGATTTACATGATAGCCTTAAAGCATATTGCCCTAAAATACATTTAACGCCACATATAAAGGTAGATTTTCAATCAAGTCTTTAAATACTGTTTCACATTTTTCGACACTGGATTGCTGATGTGAAAAAAAACATCAATCCCACTAGACCAGGTTATTAAAAAAAGTTGTGACACTTTTCAACAGAAGTGGAAGTCACAATCAATACCTCCAAAGTCAAGCTCTAGTCTCCCCATGAAGTCTTTTTTCAATTCATTGTATACTATTACGAAGCCCCAGAAGAAGCTCAAAGCCACCCCAATGCTGTTGATCTGGCAATGGATCTGCTTCTATCCAGCCAGGCCAGAAAACACAGAGGAGAATCAGCCTGTCACCAATTTGAAACCACGAACCTTCGCCAACACCACGGTCTCCAGGAAAAAAGTTAAAGTTTTCACCAGAAGATTGCATGCGGAATGATCTAACAACCACTAAAGCACTTTTCTGTCGGTTGCAGATTTCGCTAGCCATGCCAATTTTTTCTTTTCATGGCCAGTGTGAGTTGTCTACGGGTTTGCAATGGAAAAAAAAGGTTCAAAACCACATAGCCACCAGTAACTGTTGGGTGACGCGTCGCCAGGTGGGGGCAAAAGGCACCGGCATTCCACCAATTTTGGATTGCAAATATTCAAGTGTTGAGCAAAAATTGTTATGACCACGTAAAACCAATTATTCAATCCACTAAGCTGTAGATAGCTAGTATTTTGCCAAAGTTTTTGCGTTAAAGCTATATAGGCGTACGAAGTGGGGGGGAGGTTCAGATAAGATAAAAAAATTCAGGAAAAACTTCCGGATATTTTTGGGCAAGTTTCTGAAAGAGAACCATCGCCCTGCAAAATTCTCCTATTCGTGTTTCCTCAAAGTGGCGCAAAAATTTGGGCAAATTGAAAATTTTGCTCCGCCTAAAGCCCAAGGTTCCCGTATGCCTCAGGTTAGAGCTGTGTTCCATGAGTTGTTAAGGCGCGTCGCTGCGCGCAGTAACCAGGGGCGTAACGACGGGGGGCAAGGGGACAATTCCCCGGGCGCCAAATCACTATGAGGGCGCCGAAAAGTCCTAACAACGTCACAAGAACTTCAGTGCAGTACATTTGCTTCCGGAAGACCTCAGGTTCGAACACAGGGGCGCCAAACTTGCTTCTTGCCTCGGGTGCCATCTAACCTCGTTATGCCCCTAGTAGTAATTCAATACTCCTCTGCGTTGTCCATGTATATGAAGTGAGGAGTTGCATAATTGCATAGTAACGTAGGTCATAATTCTTTGAGCTAATCGAGCAAGTTTAATGCATTTTGTCACACAGAGGCAAGTTGTTTGCTAACGTAAACATCTGTAGATTTTTACACGCTGCATTATGGTTCAATCAGCAGGGGCGTAACGAAGGAGCAAGGGGGCGCAATTACCCGGGCACCGAATCATTCTGGGGGCGCTGAATGATTGCGGAGACGCCAAAAAATCCCAACAATGTCACACATACATTCTTCAATACAGTACATTTGCTTCCGGAAGACCTCAGGTTCGAAAATGGGGGCGCCGAAATT
>JGI24159J19872_10005135_pt1 | contig 16869 bp, 12 predicted proteins | sample Ectturendosymbi4_FD_19872 | JGI IMG/M metagenome (IMG submission 19872) | reverse complement strand
TCACCTATCACGTCCTGCAACAGAAAAGACATTCGTTAAAAAATGGGTTTTTTATCGAACAAAATATGGGTACGCATCTTTTTGAGTCACCCTGTAAAAGCAAGTCGGTGGAGGTAAAAGCAAGTCTCGGTTCAAGGTAGCGTTAGCACTAACATTTACTGTGACAAATTAAAGGAAATTTAAAATTTCAATATTTTTCCTGAATATTTCCGCTGGCCACTTAAAACCCTGTGGCGGGCCACATGTGGCCCGGGGGCCGTTATTTGCCCACCCCTGGATTAGTTTGATATGGTACGGTCATTTTGAGAAAAAAATTCATTTATGTTTTCCATTCATTGACTCAAAGTATGAGATGTGCCTTGACGTCTATGGTGATGCTGGTGCTCATTAAGGAAATACATTGTATGGGTGTTTATAGCACGATGAATATAATTTTTGTGAACGATGGGAGTAGGTGTGCCAATCCTTTTCTTGGCACTGCCCTTCCGTAATTTTTTTTTTGCTGTCGAGAATAAAGAGGACATTGCTGATATTCTCAAAACTGTTGATTTGAACCTGTGGCGCTTCAAAGTTTCAGGTAAGTTGAAGTGTTTGCGAGGTGTTGATAGGAATTTACAGTGGTCTGTTGGCCAGACATTAAGCTCAGCATTTGGAGTACGGATCGTATGGGAGAGAACTTTCGTATGACTTAAGTTGAAAGTAAATTGTTGTATTCCCTATCTTAGGCAAACGGAAGAACAAGCTAAGATGGTGTTTGTGAGGTTGTGTTGTAGAAATAGGCAATTTGTTGTCTCTAAACACCACCAATAATTATTTCCTGGAACAAAATCACGACGTGATAACAACACAAACACAATATGAAATTGCTATATTACAATCTGCAATTGTAATAAACAAATGATTGGTAATTGTCACCTACAAACAATCTGCAATTGCTATAAGCAACAAACTAAAAACTCCTTGCTAGCTTTCAGCATGCAGTGAAAATGCGTATAGACTTTTCAATTGCTGTCTTCAGGAAAAATCTACGAGATAGAAAGAAGGGAAAATAAAGATCATAAATGGAATACTTACGAGCCACCAAATGGCAGACCATCAGTTACAAACTGTGAAGTTACGGATGACAACGTTTTTGTCAATGTGTCGGTGATGTTGCACTGAATAATGTAACTGAAATATGTTGACAGAAACTGCGCAGGTAAATGCAGTTGTCTCTTTGTAGTGTCTAAAACAATAGCAAAATTCTCGGTAAATTGAATTTAAAAAGAAACTGTTTAAAAATTCAATTTCAACTTTCTCAAACTAGCCTAGGAGTTGGCAACCTTCGGATTCGGAGGTGCACGCAGCTGCTTATATCTTATGAAGTGGCTCACTGGATTTGATAAAACTCGGAATTTAACTTTGCGCTTGATATTATTAGAATTATGTTGATTACAATTTAGCTTGTGACCCTATGAAATTGCATGAACAATGTAATGGTATCAAGGTTTTACCGCTCCTCACCGGCTATATCTGCTTAAATATGAAACGGAATGACTCTTTTTTCAAAGAAGCTTGCTGATCCCTGAACTAGAGAAGTCGATATAGGCACACGCTTAACTGAATTCAAACTCTTAGTCAAACAATTATGTGAATTATGTGTTTATTTCTCAAATGAGTTTTTCAGTGTTGCACACTGCAGTCACACCTATGCCAGTTAGTTCCAATTCTTCCGTGTGGTTCCTTATACTCTTGACTGACCACTGGTACTGAAACTCTTTTTCAGAGTCTTCCTCGATTTTAAATTGAATCTCAAAAAATGTATCCAATTCCGGATTTACGACATCTTGAAAACAATTCCTGGTGCACCTGTGGATGATTAACATTGAAAGGTAATTGGGAAAACAATATGTTCGTAACTCAGCTTATCCAGATGCAACATTACTTCGCACAGTTTGCCCAACATTCCAACCACAAAAAGAAGCTTCTTGTTTGCACATTTTCTGATTTTGTCAGGTGATTCAAAAGCAAATTGTGCAATTTACGTTTTCACACAAAGGTTTTTTAAAACGAGATTCCTTTCAACTGGGCTACATTTGCGTCAACGAAGGAAACAATTTATATAGTTACACTGTGCCATTTTCATAACCTCTTACAAGCTCATTTACACAAATACAACAAACGTCCAAACATATTTGCGATAACCTCTGTGTTTTTTCGGTGCCCCGGCGTTTTCTTCTGTTTTAGCGAGTACATTTATCGCAATCAACTCAGTACCGCCAAATAAATTTATCTATCTATCTATCTTTTGAGTTGCACAATTAATTTCAACCGTGGTTGTAAGTGGTATTTTTTGTTTATTTGTTGTCCTGTTTCATTTGAACTTGTTCTTTATTTGAACACTATTTTACTGAACATGTATGTTTATAATTGTGGTTTGTTTTTTTTGCAATGCGTTTAAAGTAATTTACAAAGTGACTTACAAAAGTGTCAAAACAGCAAAAAAGAAGCCAGCAAAAATAAAGCCGAATAAACGTACGCTCAATCAGGTTGCTACTGCTAGTGTCTCGAGCAGGGTTTGAGAATACATGCTTCGCAGATGTGTTATATTCGAGAAACAATTACTGTATATATTCGTACATTTTTACATTTCGCAACTGTTTCGTATGACGCGGTTATTCGTGAAGAACTAACCTCAGCGAACAGCAAAATTTTTGAAAGTAGCTCACGACTTACAAAAATTGATTTAGATGGCATGACGCTGAACCAACAAACGATAAATCAAAAGTATCCTTGCACTCTACGTCTTACAGGAAACGCTTCGCAGTTTCCACTTACTTTATGTTAATAGGTACTGGAGGGACATCCTCCAGTCGTATAGATTGAGTGAACTGTGATTCTCGACCGTAGCTTCCACTGACCGTGACTGTCACTGTGATTTGAGAGCCTATTTCATTTGATGGAAGATGTATTCTTAGAATTCCTTTACGTGATCTACAGTATAATGGAAAAGCATCCTAAAAACTGGAGTCACATTCAGCGATTTTCAACTGACAAAAATGCAGCAGAGATAGGATTTTTGTGAAGAGCTCGCAACCTAGCACCTTGCGACAAATTGCACAGCTTTGAAATTTCCAAAGCCTTAAATTTCGAGTCATTTCTCATCCAAGCAGAACTTTACAGTTACGGTTCTTCGGCCACGTGACTGAAATTCCCCACAAACAGCGAGACGGCTTAGGTTGGTGCCACCATCAGAAAACGATCCAGAGGCTGACTAAAAGTCGCGTAAATGCATTTCCAACCTGGCTCGGTCCTTTTTAATGTGAATCCAGCAAACCAGTCATAGGTTTCTGAAAGTAAGTTGTTACCCGAATACCTGACGTTGCTGACCCTGACACCTAATCGAGACGAATAGCGGGCGTGAAAAACAGACAATTGATTTTGCTCTTGCAAAAACGTAGTGAATTGTCATGTCTTCTGTTGCTGAAGTTGAATATAAATACTTNAATCATGGTAATATACAAGATCATCACTTTNATAAACAATGTGCTTTTTTGCTCACCCTTCCAGAGACACCGGGTTTTGTGCTGTAATGCTGTCATTACCGATAATTCGAAACGGAGCCCATGGCAGCAACTTGTATGCGAAGATGAAATGTAGATTTGAGCTATCACCAGTGTCCGAATCGTAAGATTCGTACTCAGCATCAACTAAAATGTCTGTAAAAATTATAAAAATTTCTTTGTTCACATCAAAGCTATCTCCTTCAGACGACATGCACACACATTGCATCTGAAGTTAACTTCTTTACTGCTTCGTTTAGCAAAGCGTGTCATCTTTATATCAAGTGCGTCTTGTGTCAGGGTCAAAGCAAACACGAACAGTCGCGACAAACCATTTTCAAACTGTATGTCCATTGTCATTGCTTCAACCGTGAAGATTGCGGGTATTCATAGTTAGCAGTAGAAATATAGCATGAGTTTCTAAATTCTCAAGCAGCATGACTATCTCTCTTTCCTTGTTGGTTTCATGAACTTCGCGTTTAACAAAGAGTAAAAATTTTTTCATGGTACCATTGAATATGTCTTAATTGCATTCTTTATATTGCACGTGAAATTGAACTAAAACGTTTTAAGAAATTATTCAAACTTGTGGGCTTAGTAGCATTCTGCAGACTTAGCAAAGCCAGTGGCATGTCAAATCGCAATGTAGACGAAATTGCATAATAGATGTGGACGGATTAACAAGATGTTTTTGACTTGTTTTATACTTTGCATCCGCTTCGCCAATTTCGAACACGTACAAGTACAANTCCGANGACCTAAAAGTATTTTGCAATTTTTCCATATATTTCGAATAACACCGTAAGTTTCCTAAAAATACAATACCTGAAAAATCGTTGCTTGAACNTTTTTACAACACGATGAGTGAAAAATGAAACACCACCTTTGCGCACACAAAGTGTTCAAAAACACCTGNTTCCCTTCAAACCTGCAATCGTCACTCTGCCGAGCCCGTGACTCAGCTTTTTGACCAGCTCTATTAGATTGCGTTGCTAAAAATTGATTATAGTCATTTCTTCCACGCTCAGTCTCGCATTTAACGAGATTTTTGCTCCCACTTCGGTTCTGACCCTACGTTTATTTTTAGAATTCACTTTAGAAAGCACCTTCCGCAAGACAATGAGTAAAACTGACAAATCACTAAAAGAACTCAAGCACCAACCATCAAGTACCAAAAACTCTCTATATCACTAGCGATAAAATAAAGCGCGGGAACAACACTAAAAATTGAAAAACAAGCTCCAGCCCGGCAGCAAATAGATTTGAAACCGAGCAAGTCAAACCGAAAAACACAACTACTTGGCATGGAGAGAAATCATTTTTTGGAAGTTAATTTCGGCGTTGGCTTTATGAAAACATTTATCTTCACACTCGCAGGGCAATACTGCTTTAGGTTATTCCACTAAAGTAGATTCAAAACATTGCGAAATGGTTGATCTGTCAACGTATGATGCATAAGAAAGTGTTTCACCCGGGCTGCCTTATCGTTTTCGGCTTTTGGTTGATCTGTCAACGTATGATGCATAATAAAGTGTTTTACCCGGGCTGCCTTATCGTTTTCGGCTTTTACCTCGAACTAGAACCCAGGCACCGACTGCTATGTGCATTTCAGAGAGTAGAAAATTATTTGCAGACCGTTCCACATATTGCTAGCGACAAACGATGCAAGTTGCCACGTATTTATCATAGTTGGAGCAAGTTAGTTTCTACATATGATCAAACGTTTTGCAACGTGTTTTTGAACTATAGTGTATTTCACCGTAGATTTTCAGTGCCGGCTTAAATTGATACACATTGCACGGCGAACAAATGTTTTAGATAAATCAATCTTCTTTGCATCAACCTTTTTTGCGCTAATGTTTTGTAATTTGTGTAGGAATTGTTTGCTTGCCGTTTGGAGTAACAACAATATTTGATTTCCGGTTATTTTTCTTTTCACTGTCTTTTAATAGAGAAGAAAAGGATGTTGCCTAGAACTGTTTTATCGTCATTGCTTTATAATCTGGGTAGGTGGAATCGGGTTTTCCACTTTTGATAGTGTATTTGTTGGCCTATCTTTGCCGGAGAAACCGGTGCCTAAACAATTTGTCGAAGTCCAGAGCTGACTGATTTTTCTTGGCGTTCGTTCAGCCTTCGCAATCTGATACATATATACATGGCCCATGTCGTCGCTTTCGCGGCGATCAGAACGACGAAGACACATGAATTGTACAGACAATGCACAACACAAGAATTGTCCATCCAGTGGCATCGACGACCGCCCGGGCAGAGATTTGTTTAGGCTGTTGAAGAGATCACCTATTTCTCAACCGCACACACTTGGTCTTTGCCGAGGTTATTCCGATTGGAAGGCAGTAGGCAACACGACCGGACTCCGACGAAGATTGCATCCGCATTGGAGAATTTCCTGCTACAGTCATTATGCCGAGCGCTTTGCCAGACTGAACCTAGTTCCAATATTTAAGGTCTTGGCGCGACCCGGCCGAGATTCGTACCACGCGAACAACGACCTACCAAACATGAAACGAGCGCTCTAACCACTAGGCCACATGTCCGGCGATCTGATAACCTCACCAAAAACAATAGATTATGATATCGACTGTTGGCGATGCTACTGTTTAGTGATAAAACACCTTTGTACAGTTGTTGCTTTCCCGAAGTCGTTGATTAAAAAACAGTTCGTGATTTGTGAATCATATATGGAGCAAAGTAAAGTGTGAAAGGCTTTTACAGTGGTTTCAAAGAATAAAAGCGCACACGTTAAGATTGTGGTGAAATACTTAAAATATTCTGGAAATGCATTTACTACCAAACCAACACACTAAAACGAAATTGAACGATTTTGACTGATTTCATTTAAGCGTTTTCGTCGTTGCAAAGTAGCGAAAACTTATTTGCAAACAAACCGTAAAACGTTGCAAATACATATAAAGTAGTCAAGGTAAAGTTTAGAGAATTGTAGAAATTACTAGAATAGTAAAACAAAAATTATGTTTTCACCAATTACAGTTGACACTTCCTGACACGTTTGAATGGTTGACGTCAAGGATAAAATATCAGCGGTTTCCGTTTTTGTCATCTGCCTAAAGTTGGTTCTCATGATTTTCAAAATTAAAGCCTTGATAACCTTTTATTTATGTTTTTCGTCATCCAAAAATATTGTTTGAAGGTATTGCAAAAAAAAATTTTTTAGTTTTGAATGAAACAGAAAGTTGCAAAGACTTTTTTGAAGAATGCTATCGGTTTGTTGTTGATTGAAACAAGATATTCTCTTGATATGCTTTTGAAGATAATTTCTAAACCAACGATTAATGTTTCTATAATAGAGAGACCATGGTGGTTGCGTGTCTTGTGCCTCAATTCCAACTCCGAATTTTTCATCAACGTTGAAACAATGACAACAGTTGCAAACCCATCCACACGATTTCTGTTTAACAGAAAAAAATCTTACCTTGATTTTTTCCCACTGTTCTGGATATTCCTCCCCAAATTTTTGCAGTTATTTTTCCGGCAACAACCGTTACAACCTTTTCTGCAACGTATGTAGATTTTGTGTTGTTGGAAAGATGACCCTCCGGAAAAATAGCTTGAGCGCGAATCAAGTGACAACCGTAATCAAACGTTTTTGGGGCAAACGTCGCCGAAACACCTTGGTCGTTGGAAACGTTTTTCACGGTCTTTTTGGAGATGCAGTCGAGCTGTGACCAATGGATTCTGGGAACCAGTATTGGGGCCTTGTTGCATTCAAAGACGAAATACGATGTTAATGTCAAAGATTCCGACTTATGAATTGTAATATTCTCCTGATCTCCCGACGCAATCGTGAAAACTGTGTTGCATTTGGAGACGTTGACGAAAAACGTCAAGTGGTTCTTTGGAGCATGGTACTCCACCACGTCCGACCCGTTGTAATAGAAAGCTTGAACAAGAAACGTGGATGTCCTCCTGCTTTGAACAAAATATAGTATTCGCTTTCATAGTATACAAAAACTTGAGTTAAATATATGCAATGCCTACTTCTACCAGTGATATTTTCCCAATGGCTTGTTCAATAAAGGTACCCTACCAATTAAATCATCAATGACGTTTTGCGATTTGGAGCGACACAGATTTAGAGTAATTCTGTACATATTAATAGACCCCTTTTCAGCCCAACTTATTTACAGCAGTTGGAGTTAGTTCTACTTGCTAAAATACATGACACAAGTGACAGATAAAACTTTGAAAGGTTGCAACCATTTTTAGTTGAAAGTATAACGCTAACTGGTGCAAAGTCGATTGTGGTTACTGCGAAACAAAGCATTTTTCAAATTGATCATGTTTGTGTTTCCAAAGATAAACGATAAAAGTAAAAAACAAACTAGTGCTAGTTTCTGTATAGTGCACTAGCTTCGGATTGCTTGGAACTACAACACGGAAAAATGCGGTAAAAACAGAATGTAGTGTCGCTACATAAAAAAATGAAATCAACTGACGTGAAATAATGATTTGCTCTGATCGTTGTCGACCCCAGGAGCAGCTCCGTTGCTTCAAACACTGCACTGAACTTTCGAAGAGAGGCAATACACCAGGCACGTTCAACGTCACGATGTATCATGACATCACCCTCGACGTCATCAAACGAAATCAGTAAGCAAACTTTTGTGTCGTATTCATCTATTTCCCCAACGACGCTAACGTTTGCGTCACGACTGGTGTTGTAATCAATGTAGAGATGGTGAAGGGAGGAAAATGGCTGGTTTTCGGGTGTGACCGTTACCTGCACGGTGTCGGCGAAGTTGGAGAGACGAGATCCGTCGTAGTGCACAATCGTGACATTAAATTCTCCCCCTTCCCATGGAAACCTAGATTTTTAACGAAAATGTTCTGAAGCAACTGATCAAACATAGGAATAGCCTATATAACGGAATGCTTCGAAAGCACAACATTAAAATGAAGTGGGAAAAATAAAAGCTTAGGTCAAGAAAATTTTTCTACTTCAACATAGAGGCCCTTCAACAAATATTGAAATGCTACAAAAATCTAAATACACCTAGTTCTAAGACTCTTTAAGCATCACAAACCTCAAATTAAACTTACCTGTGCTCAATCAGCACGCTTTGACGGAATGGTATGTCAATCACCGCAGAAATCTCTACCATGAAGTTCTTTTCACATTCAGGCTCGTATCGTCGATAAACCTCGTTTTGTCCATCTCCGAACGACACCAGAAAACAGGAACGGTCGATCCGTGAAAACAAAGTCAACTCAAAGTTTTGAATCCGATTGGTCTGTTAGCAAATTATGTAACGTACTTTTGGGATGAGTGACGCCAGAAACAAAGGTTACCGTATACAACAAGTTCTTTGCTTCTTATTTGAAATTCTATGAATGTCCTTCGTGAATAAGATAAAATGATAAACAAGATTGGTTCTACTGGCAACCAGTCTTATTTTTTCTTTGAAGAGCATCATCTGCCAGCCGCTGTATTCCAAAGGCTGGAAGAGACGATTTGCGTTTTCACATATTTGCGCAACTTCTTGTTCTAACCTGTGCGAGAACCAACAAACACTTCTAGGTATGGCGATTGTGATTAAAAAAAACATTTCCCAAAACGTAGGGTAGACAATATTACTTGTTACACTAGAAAAGAGATACAACATTACTTGTTACACTAGAATTAATTGTCTCCATCTTGAAAAGAGTTTTTTTTTTATTTGGGCCTTACAGTCTGTTGTAACTCTTCGTTTCAGCAATTCATTTTAAGGCTTTGAATAACTCTAGCGGTGATCTTGTCTTAAAGAAACAAATAAACTTTAATGAGTACTCAGTCTAATCAAGATTTGCAAACAGGGCTTATTTTCAAACCCTTGTACCACCCAATCCCCAATCCACAAACCTGAACTGGCCCTGACATTTATTTTTGAAACCCTATTTAGGCTCTAAAGTACAATTTACCGGGAATATCAAAATGTGCGCAAATGCGCGGTATTAACGGAGTAGCAAAGTAAACTGGACTAAATCTGTCACAATTGCAGCAATCATTTTTTATTGAAAATTTAGTCAACTCGGTTGCTTCAACATTAACTGGCGACAAGTGTCCATTGTTGCGAAAAAGTTCTGCACGGAGCCCCGAAATCGGGTCGAAACACTTTGACAAATTTAAGCCCGAACTTGCAACTAAGCTCGATCGAAACCTGGCCGGAACCGAAAATCACGGTCTGACTCACAATTCTGATCTAGGTTATCAAGATTGTACTCAACTACATCTAGTAGGATTCAACCATACGGAACCCCACAACCAATGTTGGTCTTAATTTGATTTCAAGAATACCTCAAAGCAACTTTGATACCATATATTGGATATGTAAGCGATGTCAGAAATCTTTCTTTGAATCAAACATGTCTTTAACATCAGTTTTTTGATAAATAGAATTAAAAAGCGGCATTGTCCTTGTTTCCGTATCCATGCAAACTTACCATATTTGATGCGCTTTGTGGAGTGATACTCGTGACTTTAGCGTAGTTCTAAAAAAAGAGCGTAAAAACTCAAAATTAAATGNATAGACTTGACTTGAAAATGTATTACCATTATGCCGTTCTTATAAACATTGTCTTTGAGAGTTACAAATACAATTATAAAAAAAGTGTTTTATGGAATCTTTTTTGCTCAACCGAATCTCATTTGCTAAATGAATCTAACTTGCTAAAAGCAAAACTTTAAAATATATTTCGAACACAAACCGATAAATCAGAGTTTGTTGGCGATGAGCCGGGCAGAATCATATTTGATTTTAACCCTTCGTACATGTCATAATCACAAATACTCTAGTATTTGCTGCAGTGTGTATAAATTATCGTAATCATGCCATGCTACAAGTCGAGCCGCACAATTTTTTTTTAGACTACGACGGTGTATTTTACCATAGTTGCCATCTGCGGTGCCGTTGAATTGTTGTCTCTTTAGGTTTCCAGCAGATATGGCATCAATAATTTTATGGATACTTATATCTAACAGATGTTCAGATACGCAGCGCACCTAATATAACGAAAGTAAGCATTTCCATATTAAAAAATTTTTGGAAATGCCAATTACCGATTTGTATCCTCTGCTCTTAAAACTTCCATATAATTCCACCTTCGCACACAGAGTCACGTTGACAGGAAGCAGATTGGGACCAAACATAAGCTTCATTCGCAAAGCGAAGACTGTGCGATCGAAGACAAAGTAGCCCCATTCTGCGACTGTAAATCCTTCGGTTGATTGAAAAATCTAGACAAGTATATAATTTGATAAATTTAAATGTAGGAAGATTTATCCATTCGTATGTCGTGATGAGTTTGACAGTTTCATTAAGATCGAAAGAACTTTTAGTTCGTGCTAGGGTTAAATAAAGAAATTAAAAAAGAAGGTGGTGCAAAGTTAAGAAATTACAAGCAAAAATATGAATCAAAGAAGCATATAGAAACTGAGATCAGTCATGTTGTTTGGGAAAACGTTTATTTTTAATGCAGATTGAAATCAATCGCAACTGTACATTTATAAACTAAGATTGTTGATTTTTATTTCGCAAAGAAACGCATTGCAGAAAAGAACTTGTTCCACAGATTGCATAAGTCAGTGGTTAACTTTGATACTTGCAACCAATATGACAGGACAATGTTATAGTTCGTGAAACACACATCTAATTTGTGTGAGTGCAGTTTGTCGAATTGTTATTTAATCAAAAATAGACTATAAACCTTCAATGAGTTTTTAGAATTTAGTTCACCATTAAATCCGAATCTAAAAATGCATTTTGTGTAAATGATGCCAGCGCCGCTAAACTTAATGGTTTGAAAATATTAATAAGTTGGGATTTTGATATCTAATCAAAAATGAATTAATTTTGATGTTGGATGGGCACTTAATTGAAAAAAAATATAATTCAAGTGAAAATCTTGCAAAATGAGATTTTATTCATTTATGCCGTATTTTACATAGTTCAACATAGTTGTTAAATGCAAAACCAAATCTTGCAACCATTTGCATAAATACCCAACGGGATTTGCTTCAAAGTTTGTCTTACTGAGTCAAATTAATTTAAAAGATTTGTTACCTTAGTTTAAACAACACTTTTCTCACTTATTTTAAGCAAAATTCCAATTATGTAAAAGGCACGTTGTGTTTAATGGAACTGCGCTTTTACAAAAAACGAAGTAACTGTTACCAACGTAGTTTCGCAAAGGCAATGTATACGTTCATGTAAAAAAAACAAATTTCTTGTAATTGAAAGAGCATATCGGATACTTCATCTGTAAAACTTTCAGGGCCTCAGATGTTAAGTTGCAAAATTTGTTGTCCACGTAGTTGCAATTGCTTTTAACAACAAGATGCCCTTTGAAGAAAGTATATGGTCTGTCGGATATTTCTATTTCAATTTACATTAGGCAGAGACAGTTGCATACCATTTTAAATTATTGATTGTTTCAGAAAGTATTTCCTATTTGTGCTGGAAAATATTGCTGATAAGATTACTTATAGCTTTCTAACGGTATGGCAATATGTCTCACTGTTTTTCATAGTCCATGTCAAAGCAAGTGGCTAAGATGAAATTGGAATACCACACACGAATCATTCTATCACCTGACAAAGGCACGTGTTACGCGCAGGTTTGCTTTTCACATTAAGAAAAAGATTAACGAAATATCGTCCAAACATGGCATTTTTCCAACTTTTTCAATGCGAAAAACCACAAAAGTCGGTTGCGTGCACCCTAAACCTTCTTCATTTACCAAATTTCCCACGGCATCGCGGAGTGGAATCCATTGGTCCGGGGACGAAAATGTAGAGTAGGAGACTCGAACAAAATCCGCGTAAGATGAGTTGGAGCAACGATTCAATCGCATTCCACTAACCCATTTTGAATCACTGTAAATAATTAAAGGCATTTGAAAGCAACTTAGTGCAAATACCTTGTGTTAGAATTAGTCACGCCAAAGTGATTTGTGGTTTGAAACTTAACCACCTTGAAAATGTCGGTTGTTTCAGATTCTACGAAATTTTGTATAGTGCTTGTCATTTCAGAAAATCAAAATGAATCACGCTTAAAAATTTTGTTTGCATTCTTGTAAGGTTTGATCAGGTGTTATTTGTTCTACTGACATTACGTTTTGCTGAGTAGCAAACACAAAAGCAAGTGGTTTGCATATTCACATTCCTTTGCATTAGCCATGCGTTTGCACACTCACTGTAAATTTACTATGAGCTCAGGATTGGCGTCATTCGAGGAAGGAATCCAGCCTCTCCAGTCACCTCCATCTCTTGCTTCATCAGGTCCATATTCCTCTCCAATAGCGCTCGATGCAATCAAATGATAATATCCACGTGACAGACGTAGTGATTGAAAGTTCCAATCTACCCCGAAATGGTTTCAAAAGTATCGCTCAATTTTTGCGAAACTGCTTCACTGGAATTGAAATTCTGTTTTCTTGGATAACAATCATTTAAACAAACTAATATTTCTGGATATACACCACAAAACCACATCAAGGTAGAAAATTTAGTCAGCTGAGCATCAGCATGGATTCCTTTAAATGCATTTAGTTTTATAAATTTCAGCACTGCACATACCGACAAATTTCCTGAAAAAAATAACATGAACTGCAAAAGTAGCGAAAAGAAAATACAAAACCACAAAATTATGCACCAAGATTGTCATCACTTGACAGTCTATCCAAACTCACTGTGGTTGTACCACAATCACACCAAAAACTACATCACATTCAATAGAAATAGCATAAAGGCACCAAACATATAAAATAACTTGAAAAGCCACTGGGAATAAAAGCTTTTAAGTAGCTTTTCGGCCTCAAAGAACCATGGAATTACAGCAGAAGTCATTATTTTGACAAAAGATCTTGCTTCTTACCGATCAAATTACTTTGATCGACATGAAATGAAAACTGCAACAGAAAGTCTGAGGTAAACTGATCATCACGAAATGATACCCTTCCAACCCGTGGTGGGTGGTTGCTTTCGTGATAAAAGATTTCCGAACTTTGATGAAATGACACATTGCTGGAGAAGAATCTAAAAACAGCATTTTGCATTGTTTATTAACGATAAACATCAAAAGGTTTGAATGAATACCTTAAAAACTTTACTGCTTCATATGTTTCTTGAAATTAGAAGTATAAACAAGTTAACTTGGTCGTTTAAGGAAAACAGATATTTCGAAACGTGTTGCTCTCCAGCAATTACTATTCGTGTAAGTCCGGAAACGCATGCTCTTTGGATTGAAACTTAATATATTTAAAAACTGCATTTTGAAGATAGTTACAAGTAAATAATTGAAACTTGGAGCAGGACAAACTTGGAGCAGTCTTTGTGTGAGACTCAAAGCAATTTGTTGCATCAGGTATTTTCATTCGCCCTTTCCGGTTTAAATACAGATTTTTAATTTTCAACGCCGATTTTTGGAAACTTCGTACTTTGAGGATGAAATGCCACCCGTAATTGTCGAGATAAAAAAATTGAAACCTTACGGCCTTCAACTTTTCATAGCGTTGTGAAAGTTTTGCTTGTTATTATACTTCCGCAAACTATTTTGGAATGGTGATGGGCAAATCGTTCGGATTTGCGCAAAACGTTTTTTGGTTCGAACATCGTGTACTACACACCATTGTTGTGATAAAAAAAATAAATCATACAAACGCATTTAACTGTGAAAACATGAAGAAATCTCCAATAAACTAATCATACCATAATTTTAACAAATAAACATATTTGTTACAACAAAAGATTTTTTGTCGTGCTCCAAGCTTTGCGCGTATTTGCTCACAGGTCAGAAACAAAGATTCAGTATAGCCTTACATTACTGCAAGGAGTTTCAGACACATGTGCAATGAGTACGTGTGCAGTTTCAGCACAAAGGTGTGTAAGGACTAAACAATTTTCAAAAGTTGATTTGGGAGCCAAATATAGGAATTCGGGAGCTAAGAACGAAAATGTGCCTGAGGCTTGGAAGGTATATTTGCTAAGCGCAAGCATATAAATGCGGATCGCTTGGATGCAACATAAATTACAACAAAACACATTAATTTCACAAGCCAACTTACTCTATTAATGCAGCAAAAGAATCGAAGCAACGTCACCATGCAAAGGTGCATTACAGTAAATTTATGCTCGTCGGCATTTCCAGAATAAGACACCCAGTCAGGTTAAAATTTGCCAAATTTAACTCAATGAAAAAAATTGAGGAGACAAAAGCAGTTGTGGTGAACACAGATTTTTTCCAGAAAACGCGAATTAAGAACAATGTACATCTTTAGAAGCTTTGAGGGCATTTCAACTTTGCTGTGGTTTTGCTTCACAATTACTTTCGTGTAGTTCAGCGCGTGTTGATGCCAATTTAACCCACATACGCTGAATGCTTTTATCACCCGTAAAGTAAAAGAGCGGTTCTAACGCACACTTGCTATTAACTTAGATAAAAAGCGTCAAGCTCTCGACAGCGTTTTCCAAAAACAGTCAAGCATTTGTGCAATTATGAAACTTGGAAATATTCATCAACTGAAAAAACAATATTCATAGGATTACTGTAGGTTGTAAGTCACTTCGTATAAGAGTTTAATACAATAAGTGTTTTGGACTTCAACGCTTAAACGTTTCCGCTTCTATCATTCGCGTTCCATTTTTGTCAATTTGGTTTCATAAAGAAGCATTATCTAAAGTTAGTTGTCAATAAGCGACAATTAACAACAGCATGAACTTGCTGCGCAAACTTCAAAAACATGTTTGCCATCGCTATGAAGTGTCAGAATTCTACCTTGCGAAAAGAAAGCTTCTTCATAAAAATAAAATGTGAAAGTATGTTCACTGGTTTTGAAGCAATTCAAAAAAATTGCATGCACTCGACAGAAAGACCTGATTGCTTCACTCCATCCAAAACCAAGACCAGTGCATTTTCCTATAACAAGACGGGTAAACGTTCTTCCCGTTCCGCTGTTAAAGCAACCACGGATTTGTACAGGTAACGCAAGTCGTGGATTTGGTTCCTGTACAAAAACAAACGACGATATTCAAAGATTTGCATTTTAAACACATTTAGGAATTAGGAATGCATATCCAATTGCGAACAAAATTTGTTTAAAGCCAACAAATTGTTTTTAATAGGAAGACGCGGGTTGCTAATCTTGGGAAGTGTAAAAGAAAACTTTCCAAAAAAATTAATATTCTACTCCATGACCCTACGTCACAGAGCCCCAACAGGAAATCAGTGAATTATAGATGGGTGCAACGCAGCTTTAACCATTAAGACATAAAAGTGACCTCAGTCGAGAGGGGTATTTCTTAGTGCTTTTGCTGCTTAAACACCGCCGTTCCTACAATCTAAGTTCGCGTCTTCCAAAAGTGACCTCACAACTCCAAAGANTCCATGAAAACTATATGGTATTTACGCACTCGCCACATAACCGGTTGCTATTCACATCAAATTACCCTGTAAACAGGGATGAANTGAGGGACATGATATGTTTGTGAATTACGATCGAGACCCCAAGGATCTGATAATGACGTTCCCGGCAAAAAGACAAGTTGTTCTGTTTCATTCGTAGCAACTGGAAGAAGCATCTGTTTCTTGCCTGCAATTAACGAATGCAGTTATAATGAAATTGGATCATTTCACTTGCAGCCTCGATCACAACATTGTAAATATTTTAGCAATGCTTCCGATAGAAATAAAAAAAGATAAAGTATAATTACGGAACTGAGCACGTATATTAAAACTAAGCTGATTTGCAATAAATTGATTTTGTTATTCACGAAAAACACTTCTCTCACTCCGACAATTGTTCAGATAGATTGTACTTCCGTTCTTAACCGCCACAACTTCGGCATCCCTTGAGTACACCCGAAAAGTGTTTGTTGATTGATTAAACTTATAACCTTAAAAAGAAAGATTAGATTAATTTGTTTAATTTGCAAAAAGTCAGCCATCATTTTGCTGCTGAAATTCAACAATTTTTCTTTCACAGATATTTTTCAGAGCAAAGAGTAATTACTTTCCAGTCATTATGATGTGCGTTCTGAAAACAATTATTTTTCTCAAGAAGTCTTGCTTCAGAATCAGATTGAGCAACAACCCATCTCACTGCCGTTAGTTTATAAAATGCGAGCAAAAATTGCAATTGCAGAAATTCCGTTATATCGGGTAAATGGGGGTAAAAATTTTGTGCTGAATATTGTAAGGTATTTTCTTGTGAAAAGGTAGTGTCGTGAAGTAGGAGATTCATCCCAAAGCTTTTCGTCTGACACTCTTCAGGGCATATCGTCAGAATGAAGTGGAGATACTACCGAACTGGTTTA
>JGI24159J19872_10005133_pt1 | contig 16871 bp, 15 predicted proteins | sample Ectturendosymbi4_FD_19872 | JGI IMG/M metagenome (IMG submission 19872) | reverse complement strand
TTTGCATCAAGAAAATGATTATTAGAAAATGATTATACAGGAGCAACCTTTACGAAACTCTGCAACAACATGACGTTTTTTGAGAAAAGTCTATTCAATTTCACGACATTAATGACTTTGAAACGAACCGAAACCAAACGAATACACAACGCCTAAAAAACCAACCGAAATGAAATATTTCGGTCGGAATAACCGAAACGGTTTCGGTCAAATTTCCGTTTCGAACACCTCTACTTGCCTTCAGCTAAGTGCAGTATCCAGACCACCCGAACTGGCACTACATTATGCAAACCAGTAGAAACTTGAATTTGTCTTCTACCTTGGAAATGCATAAATTTTTACACAAAACATACAGCTTGTGACAATGTACGAACAGTATGGTTCCATCAAACGAAATGCGTTTGTACTGAAGCTGTTGACTAACATTACATTTACTCACTGTTGCAAGCATTCAGTGTCTTGAAATATTTCCACAGTAACCACTCCTTGCTGCATAATTATATTTCAGGGCGCAAAGAAGCAGTTCACAATAAATATGGTTAGCCATTTAGGTCTACGCCTGAAACTTGGCACCTTTTCACTTTGAATAGTGTATCAATATCGGTTGTCAAATCCTGTGTAGTTTTTTAAGTTTTGGATTTAGGTTTTGAGTTTCGGTTTTGGGTTTGGTTTTAGGTCATGTAACAAGGACCTTATGCTAATCCAAGTGTATCATCCTTGTCACTTGACCAATCCACGCAGTCGGATTCTGCTAATGGCAATATAACTCCAGCACTGCTTGTTGATAAATGCTCGCTAGGGCTCTTAGATTTGGTAAGTGGTTCTGCTAGCCTAGCTAAAAAGGCTCAGGTTATCAACCACACTCAGATACCAAACTGCACAGCCTGTTTACAAACATTTAGCAACCAGAATGACCATTGCGCATGCGCGACATTACATCTCAACGTGTGACATTAGAATAAGATAAACAAACACACAACGGTCGGCGTTGCACACGATCAGTCCTCAACATCCCTTCTTCTTTCAAAAGGCTATGTACAAAAGGGAAAACGTTACAGAGCAGAGAAGTGGGCACCATCACCCTTAGGCAGTGTAATCTCGCATCCAGGCAGGCGGTCGTCTATCGCGCTGAGGTCGGGAGTTATTGTTACGTGAAGAGTCGCCAGCATTTGAAAACACTGGTCGGGATTGCGCATTCACTGGCACAGCATGCGAGTCACAGGTAACATCAGAATGAGAAACAAAAGGAACTGGTATACTTGTGTTATAGTACTACGGGTTACTGTATGGTGGGTCACGAGAATCGAAAAAACGAATATGCACACGATTGCGCTTGTAAGTACTGCCATCAATCGATTTTACAATGTACGAACGTGGACCAATGCGGCGCACAATGGTGCCTGTAGTCCACCCCTTCCGCGGGGGGTGTTGAAAATAAACAGGTTGGTTGCCATGCAGTTTACTGAGGGGTCTGGCATGACGGTCATAACACTGGTTGGTTTGGCGCCGGCGAGTGAGACGCTTGCGGACATCCAAGTGTTGAGTTCGTGTTGCATCCTCAACATGAAACGTCTTGTGATTTTGAAATACAAATGAAGAAAGACGTCAAAATCAAGTTCAGAAAACAACTTGGAAGTTCGCCGACAAGTCCAATAAATAGTAAAGGCAAAGAAGAAACATTAGAATGTCTAAAGTGACATCACCGAATGAACTGAACTCAAGAAGAATGAAGTCGGACACTGAATTTACAAATACTTGGTCTACAAGGACGTTGTATTGTGTATTTATTTGTACCACTGTATACTTATACTCTACATGTAATTGTAAGTCACTCCAGGACGAGAGTAACCCACAATATTATAGAAATTATTTGTGGTAATGCCCCATACGAAATTATTAATAATATTCTCGATTCAAACGGATAAAAACGATATGCGTTGATACATAACTTTGATTTTTGACTCAACGTAACCACGCATTGAGAGTACGACCACCAGTGTCGCTACTGAGCCGTGCAAACACCCTGAAACGCTCCGCGCCGTGTAGCGCCTTGCCACGTGATCGGAAATCCCCGACAGGTTAACAAAACCCGAGCGATTTGAGCCAGACAGTCAGTCCTCTTCTGACCGTCCTAGAAGCAACAACAAGATTCCCACTGGAGTCTTTCAAACAATCTACAGGTAGTCTGATAGACTGAGACCTATTGAATATATGGCAGTATGGGCTACTCTCTTCCTCCTCCATGGAATATGTCTGAACTCGTATTAACCCCTGTTGTTCGCAGTAACTTCTGTTACGTGCTTTAACCTATGTTACTGGTATAAACCTCTGTTATATTCCATTACCTTTCTGATGCATTTCAGATTAATAGCGCAGTGCTTAACGTTATCATAATTTAACAACGAGTGAATACAAATTCGTCTGACAATAAAACAGAGCGTAAAGTCGAGCGATACCAGGCGGGTCTAAGTTTCTTAATTGTAAACTTGGGCGTGCCTTGGACATTCCTACTAAATTAACCAGTGCTCTCGTGGAATTGTCCTAAAAGGCAAACCTGAATGCCACAAGTTGGTGCCACTATCGTTCGGCTTTTCATTTTCGATGGAGGAGAGTGTGAAGCCACACAAAATTTTTCGGGTGTTTACTTAACAACCTATCACAATTTTTGAAGGTGTGAATTAGCACAGAAGATAGGAAATCTAGACAGAACAGAGTCTTGTATGCTGAAAACAGAAACATTATAGGTGTGACTTACATTGGAGTAGAAAAGTCACTAGATTAGACATCTATCAGTAAGGATTATAACAATATGGAAACAAGTGGTAAGTTTATGAATTCTTGTTTTGTTTTTCAGATTGTTGTAGGCATGAGAAGTAGTAAGTAATAGCAAAATGTCGACTGATGCACATGATAGATGTTTTAGAGCAATACGAACTTTACGTTTCAACTGGATTCGAAATCCGGAAACAATGTTTGATGAAAGGCTACCAGCTGTTGGTTTAAGGTCTGAATATCTTAAAAATGATCCTGAATTGTTTGAAGTATTTCGGGGAAAATTGTATAGAAGGTTAAACAAACGATATTATGGACTATTAGATTTTATAGTTCCTGCATACTTCATATGGCAGATAAAAACTATGTGGAAAAAATTGAAGTGTAGACCAAGAAATGAACAAACTTATGAGCAGATAAGAAAGATTATCACAATAGTACAACCTAGAAAAAGACCCACTTTTGAAAAAGATAGTGAAAAATTCGTTGTTGAAACAAGGTTTAAACAAGTAAAAGATAATGATCTGGTTTATAAACCTTTTAGGGATTTGACATCATTAGAACAAGAGAATATGATACTTAAACACTAGGAGTATTACGGAGGACAAGGTTTACGTGGAAACAGAACCCTATAACAGTGCTGAGAGAAAAATTACAGGTTGTTGGATTACAGTTAGATGTTTTTAATAGGAGAATCCATTTCATTTAGTAAACTTAAAGATCGTCTTGGTAGAAAATTTCAATTAGATGATTTCCATAAATATCGTACATTTATTCAACTAATAAATCAAAATGATTTTCAGTGGCAACTGGATACTATTTGGGAAGTGTTGTTCAATAGAGGGCCAGGAGAAGAATGTTATGAGCTACTAGAAACACTGTTATATCCTAAATAATCTGCAAAGACTAATTAGAGTAAATGCTATTTTACATTTCATCTTTTAAAGTGTTTTAATGTTTTAAACAAACTTGTAGCATTCTCTGCTTGAATTATGCAGCAAGTATGATGAGGAATTGTTATCACCAGTAAAGAATGTATCTTGGATGCTCGTGTAACCTTTTTTAAAATCTCATTCTTTATTGCCAAATTTTGAGTTCGTGAATTTACGAGTGCTTATTTTGACTGTCATAGGATGGAGAGACAATATAGTAAGTAACGATAAAAATGACCACTTTGGTACACGAAAAGCGGAAGTGCTAAATAGCCTTATAATAAATACTACGGCCAAAGCAAACGATATTTTTTCAATGGCAAGTCATGTGGCTTTGGGAATTTCTTGTAAATACACCGATAGATAAGAACACCTATAAGTGGTTGAAAACATTAACTGACGTATAAGCCTCCTACTAAGCATAATTAATTCAATCAAAAAGAATAAAATTAGTCATGGAACGGATAATGGAGTAAATACGAATTGAAGAATCTTTTTGTGTAGATCATTTGGGGACTTATACAGTTAAAATGACAATCAATGCTACGAAACATTGTATAGAAAAGTTGATAGCTGAAGGAGCAAATGCTGCCGAAATCACAGCAATGACCTTATCTATTGTGTTGACACCAGTGCAATCACTTAGTGACAAGGTGGATCAAACCTATCAAGTTGTTGAAATCGATTCAGTTGACTCAAGCCAAAAGACTCTGTTTGAGAATTATTTGCAGGATATCGGTTGTACTAAAGCGGAAGCCCAAGCAATTGTGTCAGGTCTCGAAAAAGAACGCTTATTGACTGGCAAATCAACCTACGCCTTACAAGTGATTAGAAGTGTGAATTTTGATTGGGAAAAGTGCCCATAAAGGTGCTGGAAGATCATCTACAGGAGAATAATTTAGAATAAGAACTTCTGGATGATAACCCAGTGTTGTTTTCAGTGTTCAAACGAAAATTGTATAGCAAATTTCAAGATTCTTTTCAAGCATATCGACTACTGCTTGAATTTGTAAATATTAAATTCTATCGCTGGCAAGTAAGTTGGTTTTGGGAATATTTAGTAAATATTCCTATGACAAGAGACACTTATGAGAACATTTATACTCTGATAGATTTGTAAACATAATGCGGTTTAGATCGGACATATGTAAAAAATTGAAAGGGGTAGATCCCTAATTAACACTGAGGAAAGAGGAATAAAACGCATATCATTTGAACTGTATGAAGTGGTTTTTATTGTAAACAATTTATAGTCACATTGGATTTGTACATATATTTGTTACAAAGGATTGACAGTTGCTTGATCTGAATTGATATCTGATAGTGGAGCTACAGTCTACTTTTAAAATAACAATTTAGAGTGGAGCATAGTATAGGATAATTCAGTAGTATATTAATTCAAATGCTATAGATAAAAAGTGTTCCTCGTTAGAGTTACATGTGACAAACACCGTTGCAGAATTCTCTTTTTGTGTGTTTTTCCGTCCAATGAATATGACTGTTTCATTTTATAATCGTTGTAGGTATGCCTTTGGAGAGACATACAGGATTTAGGTGATAAACATTTAATGATAATACTCAGTATAACAGTTGCGTTTTAGAAATTTATACAAACAAAGAACTATATTATGACTGCACCTTATGTAAATGATCCATCCAACATGAGTTCAAAGGAAGAACCACAAGATGTTGAAGAACAGATAACAACACCTTTCATTGACAAGGAAGAAGTTAGAAAGAGAGAAATTAGAGTAAACCAAGCGCTCGTTATACTCAAATCAACTAATTTCAATTGGCCACGAAGTCCAGTCGAAGTTTTGCAGGATAGATTATAAAAGTTAGGGTTAGATTGGACTGTTTTTGAAGAAGATCCAATACTGTTCTGCACACTCAGACAGAGACTATATGGGAAATTTCGAGGGAATCTTAGGCGATATGGACCATTACTGGGCCTGAAAAATCAAAGGCATTGGCGTTGGCAAATAGACATGATGTGGGACGTACTTTTTAATAGACCAATTCAAGAAAATAGTTATTCATTGACAGGGATTTTAATCAACTTACCATGACTGATGCAGACAGAGTGCCACTTTTTGAAAATTTATTTATTCAAGTAAGCTGTCTATATTATAGACTAAATTGGTTGCTAATGAATTATGAGACTGTAAAGGTGGGCTCGAGGCGTGAGGAGTTTTTGAAGATATTATATATGTTTAGCTTTTGGTCCAGTTTCTGTATGATGCTCCGTTTAATTGTTTTGATGAAGCATAGTTTTGCGCACTTGCAAGGTAGAACCGGAAGCTGCTAGAGTCTGAGGCTATGGTAAGAACTATATCACTGATTTATGGGTTGGACAACAATTTGTGTTGATTTAAACCAGGTGACTATACTCGCCTAAAATTGCACTTTATCAGGATTGATTAGACGGTTACCCTGATGTGATGTTAAGGTTAAAACCATGATTGAAAACCACTGGAAATCACGAACTGGCGTTTTTAGTCGCGTGCTATAGTAATACGGGGTGGTATGAAAAAATGTTGATATAAATAAGTTACCGTGTCCGTTTGGAAATAACTAACAGCTATCCTTACATTCACATGTGTATAGAAGTTCAATATATTTTAAAAACTTAGAAGTAGAAGAACAATGAGCAGCCAGAATAAAATATCCATGAAACACCAACAAAAGGTTGAAAACGAAATTAGCAGCAAGACTACAGTTTCGAAATATCCAGAGGATACATCGGCTGTCCTCAGAACACCTGAAAAAGTGGAACCATGTTGCTATGACCAAAGCTTGGTTGCGGATGTTGAAAAAGTAGATCAGGGAAATGTATTAAAAATGCTACGCTATGTATGTTTCAATTTGGATAATCCGCTTCCAATCCTGAAAACCCAGTTGAACGGATTAAATTTGGATCTGACTATTTTTACAAAACATTCGCTGTTGTTTATGCATCTACAACACCAAATATATGACTTGCTCAAACACTCTAAATATTGTAAATATGCCCCTTTGATTATGCTAATGAATAGACATGATTTTGTGTGGCAGATGGAAATAATGTGGGATATATTGGAAAACACTGAACATAGCTAGGGAACTTATCCTTTACTGGTAGACTTAATCAGCAACCAGATTTAAGAATATAAATTGTGTTACAGTTATAGAAGCTTCAGAAATATGTTACTATGTTATGCTCAAACCATCATTACGACAACTTTCGTTTGGGGAAATGTCTTTATCATTTGTAAAATATCTTGTGAGTGATAATTGTACGCGTTTTAGCGAAACTGCTTATTTATATGTTCCGTTTAAAAGAGTATAACCAGATTTGGATGATACATTTGTCACTGTATATGATTTTTAGTAGATGACTGGAAAAAAAGAAACAATTCGCTGGAAGACAATTTATCAATTTTATTGTTCTACCAGTTACCGACTTATGTTTCCCTTAGGTGGTTAAGAATAATGGTGAAGTAAAATTTCTTAGCAATGTCAGAAAGTTTAAACAGGAAAAAGATCCTAAATAGCAGAACCAGAAAGTAGGAACCAAAAGGCAATTTTGGAAACTCTTAACTATACCAGATGACCAGTCGCAGTTGGCTGTAAGCTTACCATCGACATACGTGAGAAGAAAAGGAGAGAAAAGGGGAGATAATCAAACAGTGGTGTTATGACCTATATGCTTCCCGTGATTATGAGATCAGGAAAACACCCGAAAATCTGTACCTAAGAATACAAGGTACTCACATTCAAGGAAAAGGGCACATTTATTTTCGACCAAGCTTCCCAAACATGGAACAGAATCGTCGGGAAAAATGTAAAAGGTTCCAGCAACAACTCCATCTTCCTACACCAAGTGGTTGTCCTGGACTTATACAGAAAAATCAATATCTGGGTTATATTAAGATCTTTCCAACTTATTATATATTAGTGGATATTAAGAATTCCGCCCATGAACAAACTAAAACATCGGGTATTTATAACCTTTCAGGCAGTAAAGAGGAAAGTTGTACTTTTTTGTGGTGCAATGAACTTTAAAGGATTTAATACTGTATCCTTAATACGCACATAATGTTGCTCAATAAATGTTACGAGCAACCTATGTTGTGGTTTTCAAGCATATCATGTCAACTTTTATGTCTAACTATAAAAACTGTGCCTTTCGACTACAGTGTTTCATATTACTGGAGATTCTTTTCAATTATGGTGGTAAAGATGATGACATCTTGGCGATGTAATCTTAAAGATTAGGATTTCCAGTTAAAATGTTGTGCTTTGAAAATTGTTATGGTGCATTATTATGTTTCAGATGACATTTTTAGGAAATATTTGATGTTGTAGACGATGAATTTGTAACGGCCAAGCCTGGAAACTGGTCTACCGTATGCTTTATTAGGCAGACAGATGCAGCCCGCTGCAACATATACCTAACTTGAAAAAAGACTTTCCTTTTCGCTATCATTTATATGCTATTCTGTTTAATTACTCTGTCAGAAAACAATTTCGCGCACTTGCCAGACAGAATTGGCAGTTATTAAAGTCAGAGGTTATAACAAGATCTCAAGCACCGTTGGATAAAATGCAAACTAATTTGTGTTGATTTAAATTAAGAATTTTAATAAATTCATGTATATTTTCTTGTTGGAGTTTTCTGCTATTGATGCTATAAGAATTTTGAATTATGTTTGGGGAACTATTCATTTAAGCTTGTATTGTTTATTTAGACTAGTGCAATCAATAAAAATAATGGCAAACTTTGATTTGAATGCGGTGGAGAAGAGATACCGGGATAAAACGGTGCTGGCTATTAGCCCCAGAACAATCAGTCAGACCACAGCTGAAAAAATGGCCCGAGACCTGATGTTCAAACATGGGGCAAGACTACCCCCAGCCAATGCGAAGTATACAATATATTGGTTCAACAAGAAACTTCAAAGGCATCCAATAAGAACATTTATTGTCTGTGATTACCCGACACCCCCAGAAATTGAACAATCTCATTTCTGGGAGGCAACAGATTTGGAAGACTTTATCACACATGCCCGGGGAAGATATTTTAAAAGATCAAATAGGTAAAGAAGGGGTAGTCTAGTAAGCAGTATCAGAACCGGCTGGATTCTCACTTGACCTAGTCGAGAGCTCTTTTCAGAGCTGCGTATGAGAATTCAAGTTTAAATCTGCTTTAGAATAATCTAGTAACCTTCAACTGCCAAGCTTCCCTTCATGGAAAGCCTTCCAGTTGATCTGGTGAACACAATAATCTCAAAGGCGCTGGTTTCTTCTTCGGAACTGCACCTGCGAGTCCTTCAATTCTATTGTTTCATTGTTCCATTTCAAATTTCATTAGATTCCTGTTAGTTTTGACTATTAATTCTTTTCTTCTTTTCTTTCCTTTCTCAGGGAAGAAAAGTACAGGAATTTAGACTTATGTTTAAAGTAAATATAATTTTGAAAAGTGTTTAATAAAGTGTACGAAGAAAAGGTCGAAGCAAGCTCGGGAAGCCAGAACATTTTCATGAGAACATTAAATCATTGCTTATTCGAGATGACTACAAGGAAAGTGGAATTATTCTATTATGCCGTGTTCAAGGGTTTTAAAGTCCCTACGAATGAAGAACTTCAACGAAAGATTGTTATCTGCATCACCCATCATCCAGAACTAAAGTCCCAGACAAGTGAACCCTGGTACTGCTCAAAAGTGTCACCTGGTTTTAATCATGAAACGGTGGAGTGCTATTTCATCGTATCTCCTCAACCATTGAAAGAACCAGATAGCTCAGATGATACAGTTCGTTATTCAAGCATCGAACTGTACAATCTCCTAAAGAGGGGTACTCTTCTTTTGTCAAACGTGGAAAATTTACCTAAAAGCTTTAAGTTGGTGTGAAGAGGCTGACTGCATCACATCATCTAGACTACACGCTATTGATTTATCCCCAATATTATGGAAAACTATTTATTCACTTCTGTTCTACATCCGTATTGGTACAATTCAGATTTCACTTATCGTGCCTGTATCACAAGAATATGTTTATAAAAATCCAAATCCGAGCTCTGGCGAACTTTGCTTCATATTTATAATGAGCTCGTTGTGCACGAATTTGCTAAATTTTGAGTAAAATCAAATAATTATGATCAAAATTATATACGTTGTTGGCAGAAGAATTGTTGACAAATATCGTGAGTTGTCTTTCTGTTTGTTCTTCACATTTCGTATGTGCCTTTTCAGTGATACAAATTGCATGGAAATTATACTCATGTACAAAACAAATATGAAACCTTGTGGTTTTGATTCTGTCTACTTAGGCCACGTAATCAACCATTTCATATTTCACATATATATCTATCTCGACAAGATACTCAAGTCGTGGACTCTCATCACTTTATAGACATACTTATGTTATTTCCCTATATTTTAACCTCCGTTTTTGAAAAATACCAATGGATTTCATGGAAAATTTTCTTTGATGATAGATCCTATCCCAGACAAGAAACTGATCCCTGCTATATATTACTAAAGGATATGCCAACCACCCAATCTACAAAAGTAAATCATAATATTGGTAGTGATGTAAATGGATCTACTTTAGAAGAACGTAACTTTCGAAAGAAAGTACAAATCACCACTTTATCAGATTCAGAAGTTCAAATTCGAATTCCGGCTGGACGAGTTCAAGACATTAGGCCGGATGTACAAAACGAAAATCACTATTATGATCGCTTATATTTTCAATGGTATTGGAGTACATCAGGCAGACTACATCATTGGATAGTGATACATCTTAGACATGGTCAGTTATGAAAACGGGAGACCACGGTTTGGTGGAAACTTGACAGAGAAAAGACCTTGATAACCTATAATAAATATTACTTTATGCCACCATCTTTACGAGCAAAAAATTCCATATTTTCATATTGGCGTTCACATACTCATTGTGAAAAATATCAACGGACCTTAAGAGGATCAGGAGGACGTGACTTGGAAAGCACTGTTACTTTAGAATCAAGAACTTCCACTCAATGTTGGCCTTACTATCTTATTCCAGAACAATGTTCAGATAGAGAAAATCATACCTATTGTACACCCACTTTAGGCAGATTAGAAAAAACGTTATTACAATTATCTACGGACATTACGAATTGGGAAGACCGTTTACAATATGAAACATTTTGTAAAGCATATTTCCAAGAGTTTGAACCCTGACATGATATATTTCGATGTTATAAGAAACTTCTTCAGACAGGCCAATTCTCTGACCTCTTTAACATCAAATGGTTTTCTTTGCATTTCACACATTCAACTAATTGGAATACTACCCATACGTTGACACAGATCAATTTCTCTAATCTGGAAAAACAAATGCAGCAGATGTTGATGCAGTATGATCAGCAGCATAACTTTACTATGGAGATGGTAAAGAATTACGAATATTATCAAATGCAAGTGCAACATTCTAATTTATTACTTTCACGAACAGTGGATCAATTGGAATTAATTACGGACGAAAATGATCGCCTACGTTTATCTCAAACAATAACGACCCTCAGTGATAAAGCTAGCACAGCTGAAAGAAGTCAGCTATGGATAAGAACTATCATGAAACGCTATGTTCAGACATTGAGAAGTAACTTGGAACATTACTATGTTCTAAGAACTGTTCAACAATCCCTCTTGGCTTTAGATAAAATTACCGATTTGCACCAAGATATCATTTATCAACATCAGTTTCGCAACGGAAAAATCATCAGTTTTCCTAAATATCGAATTGCCAATCCCATAACGACCACGGAAGAGTTATTAACCACAATGCCTTCAAGTACATTTCTGGAAACAACCACCAGAACTACTCCAGCAGTGATTACCACTCAAACAACAACACAAGCCACTTCACCTATTATGAAGGAACAAAGTGTGACTACTAGCTCTTCCGAAACAAAAGAAGTAATGACAACTACGATTTCTACCACCACTCAACCGGTTATTGATTGGGAACAAGTAAATGAACTAGATGAACAGGAATCTGACAAGAATACAGGATTTTCTACACCTATACTTTCAAGTATCATGGATACTTTGATGGCCATTGGCTCAACTATAGTCTATGGAGTTTATCAGCTATGTACATCTTTGAACAATACTATAGCTAGTAATATTACTTCTACAACTTCCTAAGTAACGTATTTTGTGTTCACGTTAATTTCGCAGGCACACCCTCACTTATTCTTGTGCTGTTTCAATCTACGTTTGAACTAAAAAATTATGATCGAAGTACGAAGACTCCACCTTAAACTAACATGTAACCCCTATTCTGTAACGAGCAAAAGCTTTTGTTTGAAGTTAGATAACACAAATATATGATTTCGATTCAAAATTTCCTCTCTGCTTAACATTTCGTCACAGAATGTTAGAACTCTTGTCCTTTTGTAATACAGGGAAAGTGAGAAATGTATTCACATTTCACAATTACTAACACCAATAACGAGTGAAAGAAACGCTGCAATGTTAAGAAATCTTAAATGAAAGAAAAATGTTTGTTATTTTCTTATATTTTCTATAGTTCAGAGTTTATGATAGTAAAGGCCAAATTGAAAAATATCCAAACTAGGATTGTTGATTTAGAGTTATATTGTTTGCATGAAAGTTTAGGCGTTATCATTATATAAGATGCTTAGACTCTTTACAGATATTCATATAGACTTTATAGAGTAACACTAAAACAACAATGAACAAACATAAACAAAATAAACTGTCACCCATGACTAAAATATGGAGACGCAAAGTGAAAAGAGTTCCATCCAGCTACACGAAGATACAAGAACGAACTCCGTGTGAAATAATTAACAAACAAATGACTAATTTGTCAATCAATTCCCCACACCAAGTCGAGATTGCAAGTGAACACTTAGAAGCAACAATGAAGATAGAAGAGATACCAGTACCCCTAAACAACCTACATTGTGTGTATCTCCAAAACCAGTCTCAACAATTGATAAAAATGAGATGGAAACAAATGATGTTGAGTTTCAAGAGTTGTGTCCCATGCAACAAGCATTTAAATCAATCAAAAACTGGAACTTTTTACAACCAGGAAGTGAGATAGAGTGGTTAACTATCACTCAAGGCTTTCTCAAAGGATTTCCTAATGTGCATTCTAAACAGAAATTGCAGCTGATAATTGCACTCATGAAATTTCATATAGAAGCTAAAAACATGGCTTTACTAAAACTTCGCAGAGCCATTGAAGAAGAAAATTATGGCCCACTGAAGCAATTCTTTCAGTAGATCACAGTAAATTATGCATTGTCAAAGAGACAAAAAATGATATTGTTACAAAAAGCAATAGAAAATACAAAACTTGATTGGCAAAGCAATCCAGCTGATGAAATAGAATTGGCAATTCGAGAAGCCCAATTAACCGTCATCGAAATAACTGAAAACCAATTCCCATCAAATCTGATGAAGGAAATATTAAGAAACTGTATGCCTAGTGCATACTACTTGAAGATTGTGGAAATGAACATCGTTGATATGTTGCAAAAGGTAACAGGAATCTGGAAAGAATGTGGTTCTCATGAAGCCACATTCCAGAGTAGATAAAACAGAAACATGAGAAACAACTTTACCAAAGATATCCGAGTTACAGGAAAGAAAACCAGATATCATGTGAGATTGTGTTATTGTTATAGACAGAAAGGACATCTAACAAAAGATTGTATATGGAATAACCCAACAGCTCAAGTGAAGTATAAACAATGGCGAGTCTAGGTGACAACCAGGAATAAATTATTAAAAAGTGTCCATAATCTGTGCTGACGACACATAAGAGATTGAAAAACGCTAAGTGCTATCTCTAAAGGATTAGACTTCAATGTCCTCCTTTTAAAGGAACAGAATTAAGTATCTTCCTTTCCAAATTTGAAAGTTGCCAGTAAATTAGTGACTATGACATGGAATAGTATGTATTCGCCCAAAATGAACCATCAACCCAATGATGTTCTTGAAGGTTAACAACGATGACCGTCTTGTCTTGATAAAAGATTGTCTGGATATATATTTCCAGCAAACAAATGGAAATATTACTTAAGCTGATAATTTTTTAATAGGATTCAGTGACTTTCCTACCACATCTTTAAACCGAGTTAATTTCAGTAGTTCATATTTATAAATTGCAATAAAGACATTTAAGTCTCCATATCAATATATTGTTTTGTCTATCAATGGTTAAAAGAGGTTTGCAATCTTTTGTATCATTCATTATGACCATTGTTGATGTGATGATTGTTATTTTATGAACCTATTTATCATTGCAGGAAAACCATAGCAATGAACAATGTATGTGAATTGGAGAAATTACACTCCAATTATTCAGAATCCGACTTTGAATTATCATCCCTATACGAGGAAGAAACCACATTTACAATACGAGAAGCTTGTTCCGACGAACCGATAGCGGTAACTATTGGAAAGCAAAGTGAGAATCAAAATGCTTGTAATGAAGAACAAAATTGTTTAAACCAATTTGAATGTTGTAGTAAGAACGAACAACATGATGATCCCTGGCCAAACCAAAAAGCACCTACTGAAAGTCCGATTTCGGAAACAAAAGATCCATTAGATGAGCAACCGCATAATCTATCGAATATCAAGATAATATCCAGAAGAATCAAGATTTCTTATTAGCTGATTTAAATGTTGGGAAGCTGGAAGAAACCCCACAGAGCTCCTCTACAGAAAAAGTTTCAAAAATTCAAGATAAAACATTACCGAAGGCAAGTAATGATAACCTAGTAGCAAGAATGGTAGTTTTAAACGATGAATTGCAAAAATCCAGAAAGAAAGACATGAAAGAAGTTCACAAAAGTATACAAAGATTGTACCAAAAATTCAATTGTCTCTGTTCACTTATTAGCGATCTCTTAAATATTTTACACCCCAAGATCAGCTCCAAATCTGCTGAAACAGCCATGAATCCAGAGGACTTCCACCTAACCCCATTACAATTAATTGCAGCAACCAACGCCTTGGCTGAACGTGTGTCTGGGAATCCTGTTTTTAAAAGGATTCTCATGACCAAAAATCCTTCTCAGATGAGAGGCTATAAATGCAATAAGAACGGTCACATTGCTAGATATTGCCGTAGTAGGAAGAAATCCGATTTCGGGTCAGATAAACGTAGACCTACTTATAAATATTAAAAAGGATCCTCAAGTAATTTTGAAAATTAATACATAAGACACAAATCAGTTCGTCCCTTTATTCATCTTTCAAAATTGCAAACTGAATAAGACTCCTAAATAAACAACAGAAATTGATTTGATTCCACAATCATCCTCTTGACAACTGCGTTAGAATCAACAATAACCTTTGCAGAAAAGTTACTACTTTTAAGACTGAAAGTGAAAATTGTTTTTAATTGTAAATAAATTCCTTTATTGTTAAGACCTTGAAGTTTCAAATTGTCACATTAACTGACCCTACGGAAATACGACAAATCGTGCCCTCTGAGTTATCAGACAACCTGCCTTTAGTTAACATTCTAGTGCCACTCGGAATGGTCCTAATTGAAAAAGTGTTGAATTTATTATAAAAAGTCACGATGGAAGAATACTACGGTAACCTTCTATTGAGATTTTACGAATCAGAAATTGTCAGCAAGTTATATTCGTTGACAATTATTTCTATCAGCAACTTGGATCAGTGACATTAGTCTAAAGACTTTGTGATGCTATTTTTTATGATAACATCCTGTTTTATGTGTTCTAAAGGTATTTTGAAAAATTTTCGTTTATCAGTGACCATACTAAGAGTGACCATGCACTTCAAACAATTGTTGAAAAGTGCTGAGAAAAAGGTCATATCTAGTATGAAAATTCACTAATTTTGAAACAAATTGATTCACTGAAATGTTGAAACAAACTCGAAAGATGAGATACAACGTTATTTACAACGATGAACTTTTATTAAAATATGAAAGACACCCTAGTTGAGAGAGATTCGTTGACAACAAGAAAGCTGAAAAAAAATTTCTATTCATAAGTTCTCTTTCTCATCCTCTTAATCGAAGGAATTATAATCATTGATGACCAACATTTGCTTGTTTTTAAGGTATCATAGAATTTCCCAACCGTATGAATTAATCAGTCACATCACACTGACTTTCGTTTCTGACAAAATTTTTTGTTTTACATCCCTGGTGATGTAACCCCAAAGAAAAACTTACGAATATTGTTGCATCTAGCTTGAATTTTGAGAGTTTTTCAGAAAACATTACTTCTGCATTCAAGACACCAATGTTATAAAAACTTTTATTTGAAGGTAACATCCTTCAGCAAACGAGTTACGAGACTCATCAATAAAAGAAGGTTCTTGCAAAGACATCTTGAAAACTATAAAAGTCTTCAATCAGTTTCTTTTATTTCACACATAAAGGCGAGTCCAACAATGTTCTTCATGAAGACAACATCAATTTTAGTAGGAAGTTCAGGAAAGAATCTTCACATGACTTCATATTATCAATAGAGGATTTTGCGCTATAACGCCTCAGAAAATAATTTGATCAAGAATTTCGATACTACTGATCTTTCGTTCTTGGAGAAGAATAACAACATCATTGTTTCTACTAAAGGAATACGCTCTAGAAAGAGGTCATATACACAACGTCTCCATTGATGAAAAACTTCTGATTTTCATTTACTTTATGCATTCAACCCTTCTAAAAAGACACCCGACGTTTTCAATTTAATAGAGCGGGAAAGAATGTTGAGTTCGCATTGCATCCTCAACATGAAACGTCTTGTGATTCTGAAATACAAATAAAGAAAGACGTCAAAATCAAGTTCAGAAAACAACTTGGAAGTTCGCCGACAACTCCATTAAATAGTAAAGGCAAAGAAGAAACATTAGAATGTCTAAAGTGACATCACCGAATGAACTGAACTCAAGAAGAATGAAGTCGGACACTGAATTTACAAACACTTGGTCTGCAAGGACGTTGTATTGTGCATTTATTTGTACCACTGTATACTTCTACTCAGTGGCGAAACTAGCACATTGGGCCAGGGGGGTCAAATCGCTGTTGTAGGGGCCCGTGTTAAAACCGCAAAGTATATGACGTCATCGTGCTCATTCAACCTTGGTACGACCTTTCTGCAACATTCCTT
>JGI24159J19872_10005132_pt1 | contig 16875 bp, 14 predicted proteins | sample Ectturendosymbi4_FD_19872 | JGI IMG/M metagenome (IMG submission 19872) | reverse complement strand
GATCACGGGTTTTCTGTTAATGTTTGCATATTCAGAGGTTGTTCATGCATATTTCTATGCATTTGGATAATGACGTCACTTCCGGGGAGTCGAACCACCCATCAGATTTGGTGACTCGAACTATTTTGGATTCTAGGCTTCAATACGAGTCTTTCGAGGATTTGATGGACTTTCTAGCATTTCTGGTTCAAAAGTTATGGCCAAACTTCCGGATTTTAATTAGGGAGATCGCCTGAGATTGATCAAGCTTGTCTTCAACGATTTGGGGTCTTTTGGCCCATACTTGGGCAACAGAAACGCTAGGAAGTTGATCTAGGCCTCCAAAGCTTCATATTCCAGCCTAGAATACAACCAAACTTCGAGCCAAATTTTTGGCCCTCTGTGATGGTGATGACGTCATAATGAAACAACCAAAAAAAGCCAAAACTACCCTTTTTCCAACCCCTCCCACCAAAAACCCCGAACCCAAATCTAAAATGTTTTTTTTTCAGTGCAAACTAGAAGACTTCACGAGTCATTCGAGGGTTCGTATAGTTCGCTAACATCTTCTGGCGGGGAGTATCGCGGGTTATAGTGAGCTGCCAGTGGGAGAGTTATGCATTTTCTGATTTTTCTGAATTTGGGGGTAAAATGGGGTTTTTGGGCCATAACTTTGGTTCCAGACATGCTAGAAGGTCAAACAAGGGCTCTATCGATGCGGGAGATCATCTAGTTTCCAAAACAAGTTTGAGCCAAAACTTTGTCCCACTGGATTGGCGTCCAGGGTCCGTCAAAGTTGGTCAAAATCCACAAAACACCCCCACTTTGCGAGCCTCTCCCAGGCGAACCCCTCACCCAAATCAAAAAATTTTTTTTTAATAGAACAATGAAGACTTGCCGTATCCGTAGAGGGTTTGAACAAATCTCTAGCTATAGTGGCTGGCAAGTTATAACCAAAAAACCCAGAGCCAAATTATTGGTTTGCGTGGTCGTTAAAGGGCTGGACTTTGCTGTGGAGCCTCCCAAGTTCCAACATATGTCTTCTCATTATGGCCACTGAAAAAGTTTACTTGGGAACCCAAATTTGACTTCACTTCACTTTGTAGTTAATCAAAGTACATCATCCTGCCAATCCACTGTACTGAATGAAACATACATGCTATGTAGCCATTGTTTTTTTACTTTGATTGCAGACTGTTGGGGATGTTCTTTAGAGATGTGCTGCCAGAAAACTTTTTATCTTCACTTTGTTGCTTGGATTTTATACTGTTTGAGGAAATTTTTTCTAAATGCTGAAAACATTTTGTTTCTTGGATTGTTGTTCCCATTTTCTGCCTGCTTAGTAGAGCAAATTGTGCCTTCTCTGTAACATATTGAGGTATTCCATTGCAAGCAGATTTTCCAGGTCTTGTCACAAAAGATGACCAGAATGCATCAAGGGTAATCTTAGTTGCATAAGTTTAATGAAAATTCCTAAAATTTTAATATTGCTCTGACAGCCATCTGGGAAGTTTACTGTTTTTCTTTTGCATAGCCTCTGATCGTGAAATCCCTTAGATTAATTTTGAATAATAAATTGATGATTTTCTGCAAAATTAAATAAAATGATAGGGTATTCGATCAATATGACTTTTGGTGTTATAGTTAGAATTATGCCATTAGAACGATGTGAGTTATTAGCATTGACCTGCCAGTGGTAAAGCGTTGTTGGTATATATTCCGCTATTTCAATCATACATGGTTCTGTTATGCATTCTAAAGGGTACTTTTGCACCACGTTTTCCTGGGCAATGGACACAGCAATGTACCATGCCATATCCTATTCTTGCAGTCACACACGTTTTTTGTCATTAAGTTCTTGTGTGGTTCATTAATTTTAGAACCATCAACAAACACATTTGAATTTTGATGGTGTGTACACAGAGCAGACACGGGGCGATTGCAGCACAAATGTAATCAATTAGGATTACGATTACATTGTAAGTAATCACGATTACAATCGCGATTACAAGGATATTTTCAGACAACATGCGATATGAATCAAGTGTAAGGATCAAGCACTGGAAAAAAGAAAAAACACATTGATTGTTTGCTGAGATTTTTGTGTAGTCAACAAACCAGTGGCGTAACTAGAGGTTTGAGCTAGAGGAGAAACTGAGCTGAAAGAGGCCCACTGACCTCTGTAAGGGACCTACTAGTTAACACTCAGAAAAAAAAAACTTTAGCTGGCCAGGGGAGTCAAATCGCCCCTCTTTCTTCGTGTTAATTACTCCACTGAAACAAACACTTTGGAATATTTGTTAAACAAAAATAATCGATGTTTAAAATCTTTGTTACAGTTGATAAACATCAACGCTTCAAATCTTTTATCAGGCAAGCGACATCTATCAGGCTTGAACATTCACTCAGCAATGCTGAAAATTAGCTTCTTAGCAATTTTAAAATTGCTGACTGTTTCTTCCAACGAACTTGCTGACTGTTTCTGCGGGTTATGATCGTCTGCAAGCCAGCATAGTAATGTGCTGCTTTTGATTTTAAATGGAATGAACAATGGTGCCAATATATCTGGGCATTTGTCTATTGAACCAATAGTCAATGGTTAACAAAACCTCATAGGTTTTGTTGAGTTTTATTTTTATCAGTATCTGGTGGATCACTGTTGACATGCTAGTTATCAGTTTTGTGGAAAGGTACTTCCGACTCTGAATAAGTACCTTAACCCTCTGAAAGAAAGTTAATTTACTGTATATAAATTACTGTACTAATTATATACATAGCCTACTCCAGCACTCACATTCATAAGTTCACTCTGAATATATATAAATGAAACAACACCTCTCCTTGTGATGTCCTGCTGTTCTGTTGCCGAAGTGTGAACCCGTTTTTAAGCAGAGCTCCTATTTTTGTTACTACGTCTCACTAGACTAGACTCACTACGTTACTTCTAGCGGCCAACCGGAAGGCTAGCTAGAATAAAGCGAGAATTATTTTTTTAGCGGTTTTTAAGCAGAGCTCCTATTTTTGTTGCTTTGTCTCACTACGTTACTTCTGGCGGCCAACCAGAAGGCTAGCTGGAATAAAGCGAGTTTTAGCTGGAAACGCTATGCTTCCCATGGACTGTCTGGATTTAAACCATATTGACGGGTAAATAGCCTCCCCTGAAACATAACCATAACAAACGATAAAGGAGGAAACTCAGCCACCACAACTGCGATTCATCACACAGTGATATAGGGTTAAGATTTCCAAGTTTAATCGTGAAAGTAATCATCGATTACGATTAAATTGGCAATGTAATCGATGACGATTACATTTCATTTTTTGTGAGTTCAATCGAATATGATTACGATTACTCATAAAACTGCACTGATTGACGATTACAATTACCCCATTTCTGACACAGAGGCAGAAGGTGTTCTGCTTCCAAAACAGTGACACATCAGTCTGGTCATAGTTGGAATAAATTTCTGAAATTGTCCTTTTTTGGGTATTTAAAAAAATGTACTTTTTTATCTCTTTTATGTAGTGTAAAAGGATGAAAGCATCTGCTTTTGTACATTTTCATGCATATTCCTGGCAACACTAACACGATCCTTAGCTCCTCGCAACCTTTTACCATAGTCATCATCATAATGGAATGTGTTTACTGTTGTGATGGTGCTTTGTTGAAACCCCTTTAAGTTTTTGTTGGGGAATTCCCAATGATTCATTCTTATATTGAACTGTATTGGTTTTTCACTATTTAACCATCATCAACCAAAATTTTTTTGAGATGGTTAAAAAAATTAAGTGATTTTGGTCAAAGTGTCTGAAAATATAGGCTAAGGAATGCTGTTATGATGAGTTCTAATACAACTGTGAGTCAAATGACCGAAATATCTTAGCTATAAAATCACCAAAGTGTCGCAGCCAAAAACACCCATGGTCTGGAACATGGAAAAAAAACAACCGTTTTGGATAAAGTCCATGATGGTGGCTTTGAGGTAATGAGTTGCACTTTTTTTAAATTTGCAGACATTGTCCTAATTTTGCTCAAGAAAGCCTGCATTAGTGCCTCAACATCATCATCTTTTGCCTTAGCTCACTGATTTCACCCAGTGATTGAACAGAATGCAGTTAAGGCACATCAACATCCACACCAATATCAGAAGCAAAGGATATTTCCAGATTTGTAGTGTTGCAACCACTCCACTGTTGTTGCGCTGAATGCACGGTTCACCACAAATGGAATGTGCGCGAAAAACAACACCATACATATGTGGCGTGAACAAGCAATAATACAGTGATCTTGTTGGGTGATCTCTATTGTTGCTTGCTGCCACAGTGCGAAGTTTTGCGCACATGCCACTCAGGCTTTCTGATCGCAACAGTAGCATCATTGTGGAGTTTTTGTTTTGCTTTTGTGCACTGGTATTTTGCATATGTGCTGTGCCAAGATGAGACAATGATGTAGAAAGACTGTCATCCAGCTTGCGTTTAGCTGTTGCTTTTTCTATTATTATGCAATTGCTGCCACAAATCAGGATGCTTAAATCTTTCTTTCATCATTTTTACAACTGCATCCAAAGGCAGAGTCTCAAATAATGGTGTCACAAACTGCATTCTGAAAGCTGGTTTTACTTAGTCTGCACAACAAATGCAAAATAGAAGCTATATATTGTTGTTGCAACTTAGGAAATATCTTTTGCTTCTGTTATTAGTATGGATGTTGATATGTTTCAACGAACTTCAATTTCATCAGCAGTTAACAATCAATTTTGGTATGCTTGGGCGAATGTTGAAATTCTGTTAATGTCTGATCAGAATTTGCTNCTTTTAGTATTAAGCATCAAAATCTGCTGCTTAGTGTCTCATCAAAACCTGCTGCATAATCATAACAGATCNAATNAGACAAAATAGTATAGTTGTCACTGATATCTGTCACATGACAAGTTCAAATTTTATCAATTTTTTTATCATCAGGATCAAGTTACTTGATTTTAATCGTTATGATTATGTGGTTTTCTTTGGAAAAGGTGCAATTAAGTTCTTACCTGCAAACATTTCATGGCCAGTGATTACCACTTTTCTTTGTCTGATAGTCAATTGTGTTTGTTAGATTTGTAAGATTTTGTTGTGGTTGCCTGTTGTATCATATAGAATTGGCATCATCAGTATCATTTTATATGTTGATTTCAGGTCAGAATGCATATCAAAACACCTCTTGACTTTGAATGGCTGAAGCAGTCTCGGTTTTATTTTAACCATGACACAGATAAGTGCATTGTTAGCATCACTGATGTTGACTTCATCTATCAAAATGAGTTTCTTGGTTGCACTGATCGTTTGGTTATCACTCCATTGACAGACAGGTGGTTTTTATTTTGTTTTTGATTTATTGAAAGGTTTTATTTTTAATATAAACATTTTTGTTGTATATGCATCTCATTCAGAAGTTTTTAATGTGCAGGGATTTAATTGCATAAAATTATTTAGGGCACAAAATTTATTTCCTTACTGCTGCAGGGTTAACTACTCAGTAAGTAGTTGATCATGGCATCTATCACAATTTCTCAAAGCAGCACAATTACGTTATCTGATGAATGTGAAATTCACAAGACCAAAATCCTCATTTTGATAACTTTAGCAAATATTTTTTTACTTTTATTATTCTTCAAAATTTTGTGGCACACTTGGACAACTAGAATATTTTCAGCTTTACCAAATTAGATCAGAATTAAAATTGGTGCTACTCAAGTTTCTGAGGTTACATTAGAATTACTGAATCCATATCATTCAATTCATGCCATATCATTCATTTCATACCATGTCATTCAATTCATACCATATTGGAATTTATTTTTATAATTGTGACAATGGCAAATATTGGTACACTAAGATTAATTAGTTTTGTTCTGTACAACTTGCCTGGGTTGCTGAAAACTCATTCTGATTGAAATGATGTTGCTGTTTTATGTTCGTAGTGTCTGCTACCTAACGGCTGGTCACAATGCCTACCTTGACTGAGTGGCTTGATGTGATGTGGTTTTGGTATGTTGCTATCATTTTTTGTTGAACGTAACATATTTGAGGTGCATTCTTGCATCACTTGCTGGAAGATGCCATTGGAAGAAGTAGCACTTTCTGTAGAATTGGAAATCATAAGTTATATCAAACCATGAGAAGCTATCCACATTGGATTAGAATTTCTGACATTATGTTCTGATTCATGTAATTCAAGGACTCCCAACCTTTTTCATCTTGCACATATAGATTTTGTTCTTATTCATAATCACGAACTAGCTTTCAAACATACAGAGATAATTTACATTTTTTAATGTCCAAAGAAAATCAAACATGTTATGGGAAAGACGAGATGACACAGATTTTAAATATACTCCGACAAAATATTCACTCACTTCCAAATTTTTGGTAATGTATTTCAGTTCAATGACTCTTGTTCCTGTTTTTTTACTTAGAAGGAATTATGTTGCTGATAGCAACATGCATGTCTGCTTGTGTATTCAAGGAGTTTTCGAATTTTGCACCACTGGTGGAATGAGCACCACTGGTGGAAGGTCACAAATCTTGGAAATATAGCCATAGTCAAGCATCAAAACTCTTCCAAGTTTTACTCTGATGTGGCTTTCAAGAAATTGAATTGAACACAGTTCCATAAGATGTTCTTTCAGATCTCGATTATCTAACATTTTATCCAAATTCAAGGAGCATGGATTGATAATCCATTCTTCAGAGGTTTTCATATTGCTTATGTTTAAAATATATATGAAATGGCATCAACAACACTTCCAAATGAGCCACAATTTTTCACATGAACTGGGAATCAAAACTTGAAGAATCACAGTAATCGACTATTTCCTAAATGATGAAAAATTCAAATATTTCCCTCTTTTCACTCATCGACTCCATAGAGTCAACTTAACACGTATTTAGCTTATCATGGCAATGCAATATGCTTGTATTTTCGCCGTGAAGTGATGAATTCACATAATTCATTCAAATGTCAAATCAAATATGCTAAGATTTGGTTGAATTCTTGCGATTCCAACTCTTCAAGCAGATTGTAGTGACATTTCTCCATAAAGGCCTTTGGTTTGTTCTCACAGATTGAAGAAGTGCTTGAAAACTCTCCCATGTGAATGCCAGCAGACTTCTGTGTGGAAAAGTAAAACTGTGTGTTTACTTTCAAAATGTTCATAAAATGACAGAGGTGGTAATTGAGAGGATTACCCATAATCCAGTTAATGGATTTACAGAAATATCAAGGATTTTATTCATTTTTTATACCAAAGCATGATGATGAACAAAACAAGGAGTACCTTGCAAGTGTGGAATCTCGAGTTTCATCTGTGAAGAAAATTCAGGTTTATTTTTCAACATAGCCGGAGTGCCATCAATGCACGCAGAGCTAACTTTGAATATACAATTCATGTTTTGAAAAGAAGTCCTTCACAAAGCAAAACACATCATTTGGTGGTTGTTTTCAGTTTTTCACAGAAAAGGAAGTTTTCCTTTCTGGTACCATCATGGACACACCTCAACAGTGCAATAGGTTAACTGCAATTCAAAACATCTGTAGTCTTGTCTAATTGCAGGAATATTTTCAAGGTGCTGCTAGGCTTCATATTTGAGATAAGTTGTTCTAAAATATCTCAACTTAAATTAGCAATTCAAGTCTAAATAACATTATTTGATAGCAGTGATAATTCAAGCTTCTTTCTTACTTCATTTCCAGGAATGGTTGTAGCTATTTCTAATACTCATGTAATAAGCATTGTTTTGGAATAGTATGAGATTTCTTAGACTTTGCTACTTTGAACACCACATTGTATGAAGCCATCAGCGTTTGTTTTGTTGATACAAAGCTTAATTTTGTAAGGATTGTTCAAGACTCAAAATGTACTATCTTAGTCCATGAAGATTTCATGACCCATATCATGAACCCAAAAATGCACCCCCCATAGCATTTGCTGTTGAAGTGTTGTTGCAGCTGAGATGGCTTCTGATTTTTGTTGGATGAAACAGTCCTACAGGGCATGCATCAATGATTTTGCAAATCCTCAGTTTTTCTCGTGCAAGTAGAACCAAAACAAATATAGGTCACTCAAAATTGCCCCCTTGGGGGCAATTTTGAGAGGCTAGGGGGTGAAAAAACGAAGGGGGTGATAGGGGGCAAAACAACACAAAGGGAGCAAATCGATCATTGTGTTATCTTCACTAGCCTCTAGTGTCACTTCTGAGTTTCTTGCAAATTTTACTTTAGTAAGATAAATCGTTGGAGGTTGATCATCTATGTGTATGGCTGCAGCGTGGATTGTTTTCACAAGATTTCTGAATGTAATATTAGCGTCATAATATAGTTGCTTAGTTCAGCTATTTAATAGCTTGCTTCAACTATTTGATGTTTCTTTTTAAGAAAATTCATTGAATTTACTACATTGTGTTTGTTTTATCCAGCTTGGGTGCGAAAACGTCAAGTCGCGGGTGAAGAGGGGGCGATGGAATAAAAAAGTTTGAGAAACACTGGTGTAGACCAGGGAAACATAATGTGGCTAAAGCTTGAAACACCAGATCTTCACAGAAATATTTAGAACTCCAGGAAGATATTGAAAACCCCTTTCTCAGGGTGCAATGCCCAGTTCACAAGTTTTGATCTCACTGTGGAGAAACACAAATTCATGCCATTAAAGCAACCATTGTCCTTGTACATTTTATGCATGGCGTTTTATGCATCATAAATTTGGACAAGTGTTTGATTTGTTTTTAGGAAGGCTGGTGCAAATTGAGGTGTGGGAAAGATGTAGAAGATAAAATTTGTGAGAAGTTGGGAAGATAATTTTAAAGTAAAGTGGAAAAAATTCTAATGGGGAGATAGGAAAGATAAGATTAGTCTTGTGATTTCAGTGAAACCCAAACGAAAATAATTCGGCTGCTTCCATTAAACACTGCAGCTAACTTATATGTATGGCTTACAATTTCTCTCATAACTGTGAAAATGTAACTTTACAATGACAATGAATTTACAATGAATATCTCAATCAATTTTTAGTCTTTTGTGTTAGGTGTGTACAGTTGTTGGCTTGATGTGGTTTTCCTCAATGAAGTTTGCAGAACTTGGAATTGAGTTCTTGGTGCTTTTGTTATTGAAAGCTTTTTGTGCAGTTCTTATAAAAGGCATTATCAATGCAATATTTTTTATTGTCAGGTGTTACATTACATTGGCCCAAGCATTGGGTATGAGCATGGGTGGAGCCCCTGCTGGGCCTGCTGGAACTGGAAAGACTGAAACTGTGAAAGATATGGGAAAAGCACTTGGAAAATATGTTGTAGTTTTTAATTGTTCTGACCAAATGGATTTTCGTGGTTTAGGAAGGATCTATAAAGGTATTTTCAAGCAGCTGCTTATGTATGAGCATCATATCTCTTTGACAAATTTTGAATTTCTTGCCATTTTGCACTAATTTTGTGAATTGCAGGCCTTGCACAATCTGGTTCATGGGGCTGCTTTGATGAATTTAACCGTATTGACTTGCCTGTGCTGTCAGTTGCTGCACAACAAATTTATATTGTTCTTACTGCCAAAAAAGAACGAAAGCTCACATTTGTCTTTACTGACGGCGACTGTGTGAGTCTTAATCCAGAGTTTGGGCTGTTCATTACTATGGTTAGTATATGTGTGCTTTTGACTTTACTTTAGACTTTGTTTGTGTGATTTGCTTTCATATGCACATGTTTAGAATCCAGGTTATGCTGGTCGTCAAGAGCTTCCTGAAAACTTGAAAGTACAGTTCAGATCGGTTGCTATGATGGTGCCTGATAGGCAGGTATGATAAATACTGTTTTGCCTTATCCTTGTGCTTTTACCTATTTTATTATGAACATCTTTGGTTTATGCTGGTTCTGCCCATTTCTTCCATAATTTGACATACAGTTTGGCAGAATTAGTCAGTTCTGTGTGGAGATGAAGTTGTTACTGATGTAAATTTTTTTGGTAAAAAGCAACATTTGCATTGGTTTCAAGTCTTTATATTGTGACCAACATGTTGTGCTACATATTATTCTGATCGATCCTAATGTAATAGATTTTGAATTGTTTGATGGAATCAACACTTCATTCATGTTTTTGCCTTGAGTACAAATCAAAATTCGCAAATTTGTATAAGTGGGTAGAGAGCACCACTTAGTAGTTACCAAAATTTCAAAACCTGATATATTGAAACCTGCTGATACAATATTAATTGGTTTTATTTGTTTACAAACAGCCCAAGGCCTGAAATTATCGTTGGCAACACAAAGGCTGAGAAAATAATTAGGCACACACACACACACACACAAAACAATACAAAGAGAAGCCATGGTAGATGGAAAGGTACATTAAAAGGGTGGGTTCTTTGATAAAAACAAACATTTCTGCTTGAACAGGCATAAGCAGAGATTTTTAGATGGAGCACGCTGTCCAAACAGAAGTATTTTGGAACGGGAATATAGATTTTTGTGAACAAGAATATTACAAACTTTTGAAATCAATATTTGACGTGATGTGTAGATAGAAGGACATTCAAAAAATATATGAAGTTTGGTCTTAATAGAACCACATTGAAAGATCTGATTGTAATGTCCACCTATGTTCAGTTTCTTGTGTCATAAACGAAGGATGCACAGGATGGAAGGTGTGCTTGTATTACAACTGTGCAAGTGCCAAACATTAGTTTTTTTGATAAGGAGCAAGTCAGATACTTTGGAGCGGAATTGGTGTGAATTTAACACAAGGGGCAGTTGGTAGAGAGTTCCAGAGTTTTCAGCCTTTGACTTTTTGGTGTCCAGCNGCTTTTGGGGATTTTTGTGAAAAAAAACCCAAACGCATGTGGCTTTGCACGGGAATTTCTCTCGTCTGGTAAGCGTTACCGACCTGGTTAAAGGCTCAAAAGACAGTCTTGTAGCTTTCACTCGAAAAAACTTTTTTGGGTGGGGGTTGCGGGTTTTTTTGTGAGTAATATCATAAGTGGAGTACTTTTAGGCCACCTTAGCCCAAATTACCGGGCCCTGGGCGCCAACCGTTAGGCGGCAGGATTTCGCTTACATTTTCACTAGAAACTAGGCTACAATCAGAGTCTTTTGATACTTTGGATGACCTGCTTGGGTTTCAGGTTTAGAAGTTATGATTTAAAGTAGTAAAAATATTTGACTAATTAGCTAACGCTGCAAGTCTGCTCTTAAAAAAAATTTTTGGTTGGGGTGCAGGTTTTTTGTGAGTCACGTGATGAGTGGAGGACTTTTAGGCCACCTTGGCCCTAGGCTCAAACCGTTAGATGGTAGCATTTTGCTGAAGATTTTGTTGGAAACTAGGCTACAATCCCAGTCTTTTGATACTTTGGATGACCTTCTGAAGTTTTGGGATCAAAAGTTATGATCTGAAGTAATAAAAATATTTCAATAATTAGTTTATTAGATAATTATGTAATTATCTATTATTAGTTTGTTTATTTTAGATCATAACTTTTGAACCAGAAACGCTAGAAAGTCGATCAAAGGCTCAAAAGACTCGGACTCAAGCCCAAGTTTCCAATAAAAACTTCAGCAAAATACTTTGGCCTAGCGGTTGGGCCCTAGGCCAGGTAACATGAGTCAAAATGGCCCAAAAGCTACTTCACTTATGACGTCACTCACAAAAAATCTGCTACCCCAAACCAAAACATTTTTTTCAGTAGAGACTAGAAGACTGTCCGATCTGTTTGAGCCCTTGAACAGCTCTCTAGCGCAATCGGCAGAGGAGCTGTGATGTTGGTGAGGCAAGCGAAAACTGCTGGTTTTAGGCTGAAATCCAGGTATGATATATTCGTAGGCCATCTGTCAAAGTGCTAAAATGATAAAAACTATATCAAATATGTGAATTAGCAAAGGCTTCCTGAAATCAAGAAAATCTTCTTTATAAATCATGAATTAAATTCATACCAGTTGATCTTTTCGAGTTTTGAGCAATTGAAATATGGTCATGCATGAACACTCTGTCTTGCTTGACCTTGATTTACATTAGTTCAAAGTTCATGAGGAAGGTGCCAATGATAGATTTTTGACAAATACACCTTCTGACACATTCTTGCAAATTTCCAGCCAAAATTATCCTCAGATGAAAATGATACAAGGGTTTTTATGTCAGAGGACTAAATTCACAAAAAATATCCACAAAAATTGAATATGAACACTGCAAATTTCAACCAGCAAAAACTTTGCGAAAAGTGGTATGATTTCAAATATTCAACTTGTATTGAAATCAGAGGGATGATATATCTCTGCTTATGAAATTTCATGGATTTTGCTCAAGGTTAGATATATAGCTCTGGATCACTTGACATGGAACGACCCATCAATAATATCAGTGCAATTAAGGAATAGGCAAAACATTTGGATGATAATGTACAGTAAGTGAATGCCTGTGAAGAAAATGCTCAATTTTTTTCAATGCATTCTTTGTTGACATAGCTGTTTGAGATGTGCAAATGCCAATTCAAAGACCGTTCAAAAATTCCCCCTATAGGTTTGTGGGAAGCAGTTTCATTTGGTACTTGGTTGCAGAATCATAACGGGGATGAAGTGATGGACTATTGGTATGAAAATATAGCAAAATAGGACTACATGTAGCAAGAACATCCATGGCAAAACAGATAATTAATACAGTAAAAAAGCAAACAGCAGACATGTGTTGGACAAGCAGCGCATAGAGTGTTGAGGGGCATGCAGATGAATGAGACAGTCATGCACATGGTGAGAGAAGTGATGTTATAAAGCAGGAAGGCATGCAGCAGCCACACATTAGAAATTGTAATCTGTGTTTTGTTTGCAACTTGCACTTACCAACTAAGCATTTTGGCCTTAATTGCAGTGTGCAGTAATACTGTATGTATTTTATAAAGTAGGCCATTGCTGTAGTTGGTTTGAATCCTATGTCCACTTACGTTTTATGGCAGTTGAATTTTTGACATGCCATAGTCACAGTATTAATTTTGTAGCAATGTCTGTGCCAATTTTGCCAAGGCAAAATGAATGTTTATGATATGTAAGCGCTTCATGTCATCTACGACTTAACCAAACAAAGTGATATGTTATGCAATTATCCAAAATGTGTATACTTTTGCCAAAGTGATATGTATATGTATGCACTTAACCAAACCAACACTGTCTGATGCTTATTTAATCAAACTGTGAAAACCATGGATTATGGAATGGTGTATTTGTATAGTGCAGACCCTAACCATGTTTTAAACTTTTAGGTGCACATTGTTTACTGTTAGCCTACTGGGTATGAACAGATTCTAGTGTCACAGGGTACACATCAGTATGCCCAATTGCAGATAACCTCATCCCTAAACAATGGTACAGGAATTGGCCTTGCTTATTGTTTTAGGCACCAACCAGGTAGCCTAATTTATTCAATTTCTCACACAATATTGCCATATAGTGTAGGGTTGGAGCTAGTACAAAACACTTGTTCTCTGACTAAGGCTGAATTTACACATGGTGTTAGTGTGCATAACATAGTTGAACGCATCAAAAAGAGTCATGTCTGACAAAATTTTGCCCAGGTAAAATAATATGAAGAGTTCTCTTTGTATGAAGCAAAAAATGACAAATATTGAAGACAACATACGCTAGGCCTAATGCGAAAATTTTATACCTTGAAACAAAACGCTACAGTATCTACCATCAGACAATTCTCTGCATTACGGTTTGTTGATGTAAATCCAGTGACAAGCCTCATTTGTTCAAAACATTTTATCTGCTCCTCGTAGTTTGCAAAACTTCTTTTTGCATGAATAGGAACACAGGCTTCCTGGACAGCCAGAACATCATCACCAACAACCACAGGTATCTGTCTCACTTCAACCAATTTTAAGTAAGCTGTTGAAAACCGAGAAAATTGAGCTGGATACGGCAAACAAAGCACGTGTGAAGACTGATGTTTGCCACAAGCCGTTTCGTAAGCTGTAACTGGATTCTGTGTGAAGCCACCTTAATAGTCGACCTATGAATGGGAAGATAGAAGATCTCTGCTTTTCTTTCATTCATATGACTTAGAGAGATTTGGGTCAATTAAAGTAGACATAATATGCTTTCCACAGACTTACGCATCTGCCACCACAGTATACAAACACTCCAGAGCTTGCAGCATAGCGCATAATGAGGGAGAAATGCCGGAGGCGAAATGAGTGTGACATTCAGCCTTTCTGCTGGTACTTTACACCTTCTTGCAAAATGCCTTTTTCTGTGGTGACATTGGATTGCCCAGGAAACTGAACGACACAGAGCTTCCAGAGCACTTGACATTGTTGTGCTTCTTGTCTCTGCCACAGAAGGCACATGTAGCACTGGTAGATGCTGCAGATGTCAAATAACAAAGGTCAACAAAAAACGCTTTTTGTATTAAACAAGAATATGACATAACTTTTGGGTGCTGATTCCCATTTGGCGTTCATTTTCTTGTGGCACATCAACTATTGGAGTTGCAGCGAAAGGCTTTTTTGGGTATATAAACAGTTGTATGCTAACATATTAGCTTTTGTTTCCAAGTGAAAAATGACCTGATAATTCATTCTATATAAAGCTTGTTGATTTATTACAAATGTTAAAAAAAAGAAGTTGAACAAACAAACAAACATAGGATCCCTGGCCTTGATAGTGGAACCCATAAAACTTCTGTAAGTGTTTTGAATGAGACTTTCCTTTAAAAAGCGTGGCTGCATCACCACGAGACACCATCCAAGAGGTGATACCATCACTGATGCTTTTCAGAAACCCTGGTATCTTGCTTCCATAGCTTGAATATTATTCACCCTGGCAGTCACTCATGTTACCAAGGTTTTCCAAAAAACATTGGTGTGAATGAAGAAAATGCATCTATACAGATGTATATAAGCCCATCTCCATGTAAGCCAAAGCAATTCTGCAACGCCTGCCTAAAAATGAGTCTTTATTTCTTACGAAGATCGAGCATATCTACCTGAATGTCTTCTGAGCTTGTAATACCACTGCATTCTTAACTTGACATTCTTAACACATCAAGCGCCGGTTGTCTGGAAACTTGCCCAAGTGCAGGCTGCTGGCCCATGGTACATACGTGGCCGGCGTACGATACACTTGTACTTCACTTCAAATGCCAACCGTTGAGCGCTGGGTCGTATGTTTTCCTCTACAAAGTACGAAGATTTCGTACAAGTCTCTAGCAACCAGAAACATATATTTATAATGTTCGCTGGCGTACGGTGTGGTCAGGAGAGCATTTCAAACAGGGATGTGGAAGCGGAAGCTGGAAGCGGAAACGGTCCTTTTTCTGTGGAAGCGGAAGCGCTAAATCCTACCGCTTCCGTTTCCACATAGGTTATTTGACTTGGAGAGTAACTTGGCGTAAAAGTTTTGTCCATTTATCAATGTGGATTTAAGCAGTGAAGTTGCACTATAAGTCTGAATGAACGTGTGATATAAGTAGTGCGAGAGAACGAGATAAAGCAAAACTAGCACCCATGGCGTTCTTCATGGAAGGCCAAGTCATCGTGCAACTTACTGATTTTATCGGAGGCTGACTTTTCCAACCTAGCTGCTGTCTGCTACAATGGTAACAGTTTGAAAGCACAGATCTCCCGGTTATGTTCGCAACTTGAATCTGAGCTGTTTGTGCGAACTTAGGTGGTAGGTGCGAACTTAGCAGTTGTGCTTTTAACTGCCTTAGCAAACAGGTGTTGATCATTAGGGCTAATGTCTGGAGACTGATTGATGCTTTGACTGAAGCTAACTATTCTTTTCAGCAAGGTATATAGTATTCACTTACATTATGCTATTAACTTTACAAACAATGTTAGGTGAGGCCAAGCGTATAATTGAGTCATTTTGAGTCAACCATCCAAGTTAACGAAACATCGCATGACAGTGCGGAGTGAAGCTGCTGTAGGAAAGTCTGTGCGAAGCGGCAAGTTACGTGCTAACGTTATTTGCCCTAATGTCTGAAGACACACATAAAAGAAGTTAGTGTGTCTGTCCGCAGATTCACAGATCTGGTGTGGAAGGTACTTCTTTGGATTGATAACATGCATCGAGCAAACCACTCCTTCCACCTTCACTAACCATTTTGAAAGGAAATGAACTTGCTGAACAATTATATCAAATAGTGAACTTTAGCAATATAATGTTTCGTGTTTAATATTTTTTATGACCAGTTGTCACATTTGATTTGCTGTAAATACCAATAAACTGCTGAAAAAGTTGAATCCAGTTTTTTTCATTACTTTGTGGTAACTTAACTGGGATGCGAACTTAACTTAGCTATTACTGAACATATGTGTTTGCCAACTCAGTCCAAAAAGCTTTTGCATTTTACTGAAGATGTAACAAGTTTGTCCAAAACCTTGCGTTCTAGAATTTTCTCAAAGCATTATAATGGCGTAATAATGTATGACAATCAAAGCGCTTTGAAGAAACCTTAAACGGTTATGGGACACTATGCACTTTAGATTTATTTGTTAGGCTAGGCCGAGTGTGTTAACCTTTTTCTACCTCAGCACCCCTTTTGGCCATGCCTAAGCAGTTCAACACCCCTACCTTTGGCTAACACCTGGTTACTATAAGGATAAAGTAAAGACAAACGTATTCCTTTTTCCTTTTGCCGCCACATATGTGTCCTTCCCTAGCACCCACTGGAATTGATTTCAGCACCTTTTGGGGATGCACCCCATGTTAAGAAATTGATTTTAGCACCCCATGGGGGCACCGCATTTTAAGAAACCTTGGGCTAAGGTCAGGTTGTTGTAAGTGCTGTTTATATGGATATGTGTTGAAGACAGTTTTCTAGGTTGTATTTTTTGTAAGAACAGAGTAGCAGTACTGTGCTGACAGATACTAACTTATGCT
>JGI24159J19872_10005131_pt1 | contig 16876 bp, 5 predicted proteins | sample Ectturendosymbi4_FD_19872 | JGI IMG/M metagenome (IMG submission 19872) | reverse complement strand
CAGATAAATTCCATAAATGCAAGAACAACCAAGTATTTGTTGAAGCGTCTATTAACGACATATTTGATTTTCTTACAATTAATTCGTGTTTTTTCAATTTTTGTTATAATACGGCTCCATGACAAACGGTAAAGTATATCGGGGGTTCCACAATGACAAAAAGGTTGAAGAGCACTGAACTAAACAACGTTTTTTTTAAGAAATGCACTACGTTAATATGGTGATCCGTTTTGGCTTTAACAAAAATAATAATCAAAAGGTCGTAGAACAGTAGTTGAGTTGAGTTTAATTGGCGAAAGTTAATAATTTCAAAGACGAGAAAGAAATCATAGGAATTGCATAAACGCCGGGGCACCGAAAAAACCGCAAGGTTATCGAGTCGTTGCCCCTTGACTGGTCGATTAAGGTGCACAGCAAGCCAAAGTAGTGCCCAACCAGTTGATCGTGGTCCACTGGTAGACCGCGGACTGTTGCCAAGTCGACCGCGAAAGCTGTTGGAAAAGTAAAAAAATTTCTACAGTGCTTTCTAATTGTCCGTTTGCCTTGTAATGATTGGAAAGATTTCTTCTCTGAGGCAACGTGGCCCATTAACTGGTATCGTGGCATTGCGACGTTTCAATAACCCATATAAATGGAAGCCTCCTGCAGTTGCTAGATCTGTGTCAGTGTTGCCAACCTTGCGGTTTTCCCACGAATTTGAGCATACTTTTTCCTGAACTTGCAGGTTATTTTGAAGACTTGCTGGTTGCTTCTTTTCGGGTTTGTTTTGTTTTTCAGTTGCTTCATTTTTACAGGCTTTTGTTTTGCGAGCTGCTTGTTTTCGAAATTGTATGGATCGTGTGCTGTTATATTTACTGTAAAACGCAATTTGGGCATGTTTTTGTGTAAATTTGCTTATTTGGGGTTTGTTTATCCAAATTTGCATGTTTTTTGTTTTTAATTTACTTCTTTTTCGTTTCGTTCAATTTTCGTATGAAACACATTTTGGGCTTGTTTTTGCGAAAAAACACGTGATCACTGCTGCGTGTCCTGACGGCGAGATAAATTTATGTGCTAGTAACTGAGACTAAGCAAAGCTGTTAGTTCGTTATTTGTGTTGTCCAACGTATTAAGTCAGTGAGCGCTAAGACCATCACAACGTTTTAGAACTGCGTGTTTGGGAATGAATGCACTCAATTTATTGTGCTGATTGGACGATGGCGCTTACTTCAGCCGGGAGGTTGTCAATACAATCTGTTTAAAATAGTCGTCTCTACAACCGCTTCGTAGGAAGTTGACGCGCGTGGTGACACATGCTAGACCTGAGGAGGTGTATAGCAGTGTAAGCGGGCTCGGGAAACCAACAATGATTTGTATCTGTTTTTGCACGTCTTTGGGTACGTTGTTAACTGTTGATAAGCTGTGTTTTCGTAAGAATTGTTTCTAGGTATTTGTTGATTAGGCGCTATAGTGAGCAACTACAGCGCTCTTCAACCGGCGTGCACGGCACACCCCAGGATGCACCAAAATATGCGTGGGGTGCACCACTAAGAAAGGGTTCGCGAAGGTGCATCACAAACTTGTCACACTAAACAGATAATTTTTACAAAAACTTTCTGTTAGCAAATATGAACCGTCAACCAATGACTCTCAGGATTTAACCGAGACTTTGCACATTCTAAAGTGTGGTGCGTAAGCATCAGACCATGCTAAGCTAATTGTTGTAATTAGCAACGGACAACGAGCGATGATCAATTGAAGTATGTAGCTGAGTTACTGAATTAGGGGACTTGCTTATTTAGACCCGGGTGCTTACAGGCATGGGCGCAATTAGGTGGGGGACACGGGGGAAGTGTCAGTAAATAGGGTGCATGAGTTTGAGTGTGTAAGTAAATAGGGTGCATGAGTTCGTCAAAATATATTTAAGGGTGCACCGTAACAAAGAAGGTTGAAGGGCACTAAGCTACTACCTACCTTCAAACAACTCAGCGCTTTTGTGCTTTAAATTGTGCGTTTCTTGAATAAACTTATTGCATCCTTACTAGCAGCTATCGATCCGAGCGGTTGTGCAACCTTGAACATTAACTTGGCTGTGACGAAACGAGGCAAGACCTGCCATTTTCACCGTGAATGGGAGGAAGATTCTTTATCCCCAATCTCAAAAGATTTGCCTTGAAATCGACAGTTTTTTTTTGATCAATTTATTTGTGCGAGTCTGCTTGCTTCCACTTGAAAATCATTAAGTACAGATCCACAATGACTAATAGCACCCTTCCAGTCTTCCTACGCCTTGCAATCAGCTGCTGCACTCCTGACTACGAAAAGCTGGCCTCCTTCCAAAGCCAGGTCTCCCACTAAGTTACAAAGTATTATTTCCTTTTTTAAAAGAGATCCACCTGATTTGCATCTAGTTTATTTTTTCGTTGGGTTCATAACGGCCATTCCTTGCCAAACACGATTGGCGTGTGTGTGTGCGTGTTTGAGAGAGGAAGGGTTTCTGATGTAAGATCTGCTGGTTGTGTGACAGCTATAAAAAGTGTTGTGAAGTAAGTTACTGCAGGCTGGAAACGATGTGTGTGGGTTTGTGATGTAAACACTGGACTGGTAGATCTCGGGAAAGCGGCTACTTGAAAAGTAGATCTTGAGTCTGAAAAGGTTGGACACCAATGTGGAAGAACAAGCGGTTTGACGTGACCAGAAACTCTTCTAATAACAACCAACGTGTCAAGATTTCTCTGATCATTTTGAAAGGTTCAGCAGTCTGCACAGTTCAACAGTGCCCTAATGTTATAAAGTTTCATAAGGCCATATTGATGCTTGTCTCAGAAAAAAGTTGTACACTAACAAAAGGATAAAAAATGCCTTAGAAATACCAAAATTTTAAACTATCTCCAACGCTTTGACACGTCCAGCACATTTTTGTTAAAATACCAATCATTTGCGAATATTTCGATCAAATGCCAGTCTCAAGATATATCTTGTAAGGAGATAATAATTAAAAAGATAAAGCAGATCTGTTAATCGCACACATTTAATTTGTAAAATAAGTTCTTCATTAATAAACTGTAAAATAGGTTCATCAATAAACTATACATAGATGCACCTTTAAAATGAAATGAATTGCCAACTCTGTTGGGCAACTTTAACAGATGAACTCATTACACACTGCGCTTTGAATTAGATTAAAAAAAACTCACGATTAAAAACCTGGAACTGTTAAGGTCATGCCTCAAATAACGTATTTACATAAAAATGACATGGGCGAAAGTTAACAATTAAAGTTTTCGCTAAATTCGAGTATATTACTTTTGTAATGAAACAAACTATAAATTCTACAACTCATTTCATTATGAAACTTTAAACTATCCTTGTTTCGCGACTTGGCTGAGAACATTGAGTTGCGTTGGTGTAATTGAATGATGGCATCGCTGCATCTTCATTCTACTGTAAATGTCATCGTAACGCTGTGGTTTTTGTGTGCATGTGGTTAAATTCAAATTCACCCTGCATTTCGATATCAGCTTCCCCCCTGGTTTTGTATGTGTGAAATGATCTAACCAAACCTCAAGCAGTCCGTGGTTTTGCACACAATTGTCGAACCATTGTTTGCAATATGAAGTGATACTTCAGCAGTTTTGTGCTGTGTCCGAAGGCTGGTCAAATTACAATCAAGTCTTATGCAGCAGGGAAAAGGTCACGTTGGTACCAGCATAGCGAGAGTCAGAAATGTGATGATAATAATCATACAGCTTTCATTTATAGCTGTAATTAGGTTAATATAGCCTGTAGATCTCAGCTGCCTTACAATAAAGCCGTGAATAGCGCGGTGTTCATGTTCCAAACCACTTCCACATAACGCTGTGCGGTCATAGGTTGGGCTTCAAGTTCAGACGTGTCTCCGGCCCAATTATACATTTGAAAACAATTTTGAGTCATCGTTTAAGAGTGGTGGCTTGCAATGTTGATTTTTTTGTAAAAGCAAGCTAGTTTGCAGCATAGTTTCTAGATGGGTGTCTAACACTTAAGTATCTTTACACTTACACTCAACCAAGTCCAATTTGCTCCCCCCAAATCGGAAACCTTTCAAAAAAGGTCTTGTAATTGATTTTAATTTGCAGCTGTAATGTGTATTTGATTTAGAGACAAGTGCCCCACCGATTTTGTAGCATTACAAATATTTTTTCACAATTCTTGTTTGAGTACCTCAGAGCAACCATCGACATGCCGACGATTCATTTTGTTACACACGTTAATACGGCTGTAGTAGTTCGCTTGGCTCGCTACCTCATTTTGAGTGGTGGCACCAGTTGACACATCGTGCAGGCCAATGGTTCTCAATATTTTTTCGTGATGTATCTTTTAGGCAATAATGTGTCTATCCAGTACCCCTTGACTGTAATGATGTGCACAATAAACAGAATTACACCTGGAATTATTAAACTTTTACGTTAAATTTCATTATAAAGAAACCTTGACTCGAACGTCTGGAAAGAGATAGTTTTGAAGTTCCAGTGTAATTGAAAAAGAGTTTGGACGTTCCAGTGTAAGCAATTATTTGGGAAAGACGTATTTTACAGTTTTCAGTTGTCGCAGCTTGTGTTCTGATTCATTCATTTTAGTCTTGAGCTTGTTTGCTTTCTCTGCACTTACTTTAGCCTTTGAACGTTTCACCGGTAAGCTTTGCTTGCAGAGTTAGAACTGATGCTGCTTAGCACGGGCGCAACCATCTCTTCATTCCGAGGGGGCGGGCAATTTTCATGAAATTGCATTCGATGACGTCATCATGCTTATTCAACCGTGGTACAACTTTTTCGCAAACTGTCACAGATAAAGTTAGCGTTGCAACATTTCCGAAAACGAGAACTTTTCAGTTTTAATCAAGATGCGGACCGAACCATCAGGACAGAGCAAAATTTAGTAGCCTAATACAAACACCTGGCTCTAGTGTTTCCAACCCGGGCTTACCCGAACCCGAAACCCGTTTTCTTGGCTGTTTTCTAGTACCCGAAACCCGTTTTTTTTCAACCAGCAAATCCGGATATTTTAAAATACCCACAATTGCAGTTGGATGCAAATATTACTAATTCTGATAACATTGAAGTTGAAGAGTGGCGATTGCAACGATCAAATTAGCAGGTTTGAACCTTTAACCGTTACCTGGAAGCGCGAGTGTTCGGGTTTTGCTCACTGGCCACACCCACCACGTACTCACAAACAGTCTCGATGGCAACTTCCAAGAAGCGAACAGGGATGGCGGTCATTGTTCCCGTACCAATGAAATCAGGATGATTGGTGCCAATACCTGTCATCGTAATATTGTTTACATTCAGCATTTCGTACAATTTTTTTTTCCAGTCGTAAATGAATTCCTTTGTAAAAAGTGCAGTGCTGGATTTTCTTGCGTAATTTCCGAGTCAGTTCTCGGTACTTGTTTTGATGCTTGTCATTTATTGAGGGAGAGCACACAGCAACAATCCTTCCGCTTACTTTTCCGTTACAACCGAATGAAGCATTGCGCCTAAGCTTTTCCTTCACTGTCATCACATCCTTTGCAAGTAAAGCATCTTGATCAACTCTAAATATTTGGCGAAAACTGTAGTATTTGGTTACGAATTTTGTGACTTCATCCAAATCTTTGAAACTCAGTTTTCGAACTCCAAATGTTTGATAAAAGTCATTGCTCAGTTCATTGATCAACTTCTGCATACTATAAAACAGTTTATCTACTCTGATTTGAACTTCTTTATCTCAGATTATTGTTTTCTTTTGAAAATAAGATGCAGCTTATTGTGTTCAGCTTTCTGACGTAGAAAGAACATAAACTTATTCTTAGAGTTGTGTAGACAATGTCAAAACGTTTTTGTGATTTTCCAACGACTGTACAGCTACTATTGAAAGCACACCTCACACCAACCTTTGCAGCAGTGGCGATTCTAGAATTAAAAGAGTGGGGGGCACTGCGAGGCCAAGGAAGAAGTTGTGGGGCCAACATAAATGTCCATCTTGCATGGTGATTTTCTGTTGTCTTGAAGATTGTATCGCTATGAATAACACTGTCAAACCAGATATAGGTTTGTGAATATCGTTAAATATGTACTAGCGTTATTATTCACACGAGATACCTAAACGCCACCAGACGGAATCGCACATTTTTACTGCTACGTCGAATATTCTGTGCTAACCATGCGACTCCCACAGAACTGCACATGTAAAACAAAATAACATTTTCGATACACAATTGTACAGGCACCACATGAATGAAAATAGCTACACGAAAGTGAAATCAACTCACATGAAAGTAAAGTTGTTCCAACCACGAATTCCATCGTGACATGGGAAAAAGTAGGCTTTTGAGAGCCAACTACTTCCCGTTTTGTGGTAGCTTATGCACACTAGTGGTTATAGTGCAGCCTCAGGCACTAAATCAGTTATCATTCTGTCATCCGTGCTTTTTCTCAGCAAGAACATCTCGCTTGTCTTTGTTAATTACACCAAGGTTATGTTGAAAGCACATCACTACGAAGTTTTTTTTGTGTTGTGCGAGTTTGATAATTCTTTTTACCTGCAGTTATAAACAACAACGCTCTCAAAAATTCCAGCGGTTCAAATTAGCCCAAGTCAGTGAAGCTCTGAGATCTTTACGCGCCACCAACTAGTAGATTTCAAACATGCGTTTATCAAGGAGCCCTGCATGATGTAAACGACGACGCTCTCACTTCGTTGAAGTCGGGTCCACGCTCCAGCAGGTTTCACTTCCCGCTGCTCCCAATTCGTGACAGTGGGTTTGCGGCAAAATTTTGAATGCTCGCAGTGCAAAACAATTTTACAATTTTCCGCTGATCAACGTTGCGATTTACTATTCAAGTAACCACCAATTAAGAATCGATTGAAGTACGTCAAAAACCAAGTAACTTCAGGATTGAGGATTGAAGGGGCTTGCAGTGCCCTTCTACCACGATTTGTTCAGAAACGAGTCGATGTTATTCACAATAACGCGTTGCTGTTCGCTGCCACAACTGTCATATTACATACTAATTGTTTTGATAAAATGTTTTGATAGCGCCTTACAACTACATTGGTCTTGTATTGCCAGGACAGTGTTTACACTTAAGGTATGGTATAATTTGACTGACTCGTTTTTTTGCATTTTGGATAGTCCCGGCCAGTGTTGCATATTAGAATTAAAGAGCCCCAGGCAAACTATCAAGAAGTGGCCCCAAATGGTATATTTTAAAAAACATACGATTTACTTCATAGTTTGATCTGTGTTTCTAGAGTGGTTCATAACCTTTTTAACAAAGCAATTCAAAGACTTAGTGCAAAAATCTGAAAGCCCCCCACGGCATCTCTGAACAAAGGAGTGGTTCGAGGTGACAAACCGATTCACCTACCCTAGTACCCGCCCTTATTTCCCGAAGAACTTGCGCACACACATGCGTCTTGTAAGATGGCTACACTACCAATCTACAGTGTTTTGGAAAGAATGTCAGACCAAGCGCTGGTGACATTGCGATTTCTTCTGTACTAACAGAGACCTGCAACTTAGCTCACAGATCATACTATCCGCATTATAGCGGCTATCCGCATTATAGCAGCAACATCTACCCAAGTACGAGGACTACTCGCCAAGAAATCGCTGCATAACAAGCAATGCCTTGCATATTTTAAAGTATAACGCATACAAAATTTCAATGCAAAAACGAAAAGACAATTGCGCCCAGTTCAACTGCATTGTGTTTTTGAGAGCTGCGAAAATCTATCATAAATATTTTTTAATATTCTTTTCATTTTTCAAATCCTTTTCACTGAAGTGTTCATGCTCCATGTTGGAAAGTTTGTTTTGCTTACTCTTTGCCTCAAGGTTTCCCTGTTGGTGACGTCAGTGCATGTTAAAAATGAGGGTGGTGACGTCGTAACGTCAGCTACAGTTTATAATTGAGATGAGCTCTGAAAGCTTCACAAGACAGAGTAATAAAGCAAAGTCCAAATATTACTTCGAATTTTTACCTAATGCTCAATGACATGTTTTTGAATAAACAAGTTATCTATTGTTGTTTTTAGATTATAAATTCCAAGGACACGTCACAGCCGCAAACACCTTTTTTTGAAAAATCTATTAGAACCTAACACAGTCGAATGCGCTAACTGAATGATGTTTGCGTTTTTCCTACAAGCTTCGAAATAAATGAGAGAAGATTCTACACAGCTTGGCTAAAATTTTGTTGAACTTATCACCACAAAATATTCTTCCAAAAACTACAAAAATCATAAAATCTGAAGCCACCTAATGGTGAATCTTTCTATTTGTTGGGATGTCGTGATTAAAATATCAGATGATATAACAAATACCGTATTTTTTCGATTGTAAGCCGTCACCTATGTTCATACGCGACTTAAATCAAGGGCGCGTTACATAAATTTTTAAAACCATTTCGCACGGCTTACAATCAAGGGCGGCTAACAATCGAATAAAATGGTACTTGATAAACTAAACAAAATGAACGAGGATTTTTCATCTTTTTTGAAGTCAATGATGGTTACTGTCAGAGGAATAGATGAATAAGAAAGTAAAAATCAAAGGCGCTTCTCTCAAGTAATCATCTTGGGGCCCATGCACGCACCAGGAAAAGGTCTCTCTTGATCTGCTTTGCCTTACTGAAGAAGTGTGCCAACTTAGTTGAAGTTGAACAGTGAAGATGTCGAGGAGAAAACACATAAGCTGGCAAAAAAGGTCTTCGCCCTTCTAAATTGGAGCAACTTTGAGAGATTCCCACAGAGTTGCACAGGTTCGTTTCGTGACGGGAAACCAAATTTTACAATTTTGAAAAGGAAATTCTTGCGCCAGACTTGCCCGAGCATTTGTATCATCTGATGAAAAAATCTGTCGCAATGGTCAAACATCTGAAGCGGAACAGGAAAAACACTGACTCCAAGTTCTGTCTGATTCCGGTACAGAGTCAAATCCATCGCTTGCCCAGGTACTACAAGTCCAAAGCTGTTTTGCCACCAAACGAAATCGAGAGCACGGTGGCATCAACTTTGATCGCGTCATTAAAAAAATGAATATTGGCGTCTGCGTGGTTAGTTGTCACGGACAAGATCACAATCCCAGCCTGATTCGTATGTTTGTGTGATTTTCAGTGTTAAGTGTCTGCTAATTTCCGCAATTCGTTCAAACTGTAAGCTAATTTTGGCGAGAAAATTCAATTTTTTCACCATAATGATTTGTTGTTAGGCAAACACATTGCTTCCGCCACAAAATGCGTAATCATCACATCTATAGATGTGTCGGCATTTAGCACCTCCACTTATTGCCAAAGTTCATGCTTACACAAAATATATTGCAGTTTTTCCATAGGGTAATTGGTAACTTTGTCATAGCATACTGTTAACTTTAAAACATGATCGTGGTTATATTCAACATTTAGGAATATTTAGTTCTTTAAACATAGATATTTTATTTAAATCGTGAGTTCGTTTCAGCTAATGTCAAGGACGGTTTTTGCCGTATCCCAAGACGGTGTAACTACCCTTAAATAATCTCTGTTACAATCCCACTCCAGAAAGTTTCCAAGAAGCATTTGTAATTATCATATATACGTTTGAATGTGCATTGGTTACTCGTAAAGAGAAATCTGTGCTTTTATGCAACATGAGTAACATAAATAACTTACTTCTCAATTGAGAACATTTGTTTCAACTGTCCATGACAATTGTCCAAGGTAGCATAGAGCATAAGTTTGTTAGCATTGTTTTTCAAGTAAAATTTTTTTAATTGTTCCAGTGTAGAAGTTTCTTCGAGAGAACCTAAAAAATAGTCTGTCTTAGTGTCAATTTTCACGGCATTTTATATCTGAATTTCTTGTTTCTTCTATTCATCCCATCAGGAGTTTGATGTCTCGTGACCCATTTTTAACTTTTTCCTTTTTAGTGTCTGTATGAGCTGTTCCCTTGTTCCATCGGGGTAGAAACACTTGGACCTCCTTATTAGGGTGTGGGAGGAATGTTTCCTATGAGTTCATTCATGTCTGCTTCGGTATGGACTTTCTTGGTCCTCCATATTTGGCTTTTTCCGTTTAGGTCATCTGTACTATTGGTCACGAAAAGCTGCTTCATTCTATGTTTCATAGTTTTGTCCGGCAAGTTTTTGAGTGTGTTAAGACGTCAGCAGCTTTGAGGTGTCGCAACTTTACTCTTAGCTTGGTTACCTTGTATTTTTCCCATGGATGTATGTGAGAGCGTATGTCATCTATCGTTCGTGTGACGTATTTCCAGTCATGTACTCTAACCGTATGTCTTGGTTGCGACATCGAGCCTTCTGTCAAGCTTATGGGTTATCATCTACAAAGTGTGTCTCATACGTTTACGTATTCTGGTAGTTCTTTGTGGTTAGCGTTTTCTTACAGGGTATTGACTTGTTCCCAAGGTTCAACTGTTGTACAAAATCTTTCTCTTGTAGGTTTCATAAGTTCCGAATGTGAACGTCGTTCTTGAGAGCTTCTGGGCTTCAGTTTGTGTTGTGGTTGCGAAGCTATTTGTGAATCTACCTCAGTAATACCGATGGGCAAAAATGATTCATTCCTATTTTGTAGCAAAACTATGAACTAAAAATACAAATCCGTGAACCTGTCAATAATATTGTTGCGTACTAATGACTAAATTCCTAAACACACTTTTCTAGATTTTTCTAAGAATCCAAACACCTCTGTTGAAATTCACTTTTGCATGCATGTGGAGGCACACTAGTATGATACATTTTAATATGAGAATGAATTGGTGAGAGGTGCAAATCAGGTTTACTGCCAGTCTTTGGATCAACCCAATCTGAGTATTTTGCCTCTTTCAACAGAGAAAATCCAAGTTTTTCTAGCTTCCTTTGCATGTAAAAAGACAATGCTAAACACACGTAAGATTCGCATTCAGCTTGAATAGCTTCACCAAATATTTTGTCCAAAAATACGTCGCTAATACCTGACCCTGTGTAATCAGGATGCACTGTCAACATTTCTCCCAGCATGATTTTCCTGACGTTCAAACGTTCATGCAAATCGCTCTCGAACTCTTGAACAAATTGTTCAACAAGTGGTATGGATGGTAAATCATTCAGGTATTCACCGATCGGGCAAGGGCTAGAGGGATCAGGTTTGTGAATGGTTCCGAAAGCAACTCCAATGATTTCTTCTTTGTCTTTTTCATAACATCCGAAACCTTTGCTTCCTTTGAGCTTTTCGTTTAATCGCATCACGTCCAAGGCTTGTGTGTCTTCAAGACGTTCACCAAATATGGCTCCAATTGGACTGCGAGTAGTATAGTATTCTTTAATAAATGTACTGACTTCATCCACGTTTTCCAAGTTTAGTTTCCGTATTTCAAACTTCTCGTAGAAGTTAACAGGAATTTTAAAGTACATGGCTGTCATTTGATACCGATTATACTGTGTTTATTATTTCAGTTGAAAATATAGATCTGGTATAAAATCCACACTGCAAACAACAGTTGAAAAAAGGTTCGAGTTGATAATGTTCTGCGATCTAATTTAAAAAAATGTTATTTGAAAAAAAACGTAATCCAACTAATCAAAGTCCTTTCTTTCATCGAAATATGTCGTGAGAAGGCGTGAGGCTCTTCAATAATCATACAAATTAATTGTAGATTATTTTCTGTGGCTTACCTGATCATCCGCACAACAGCAACGAGTAACGCTGAAGTCAGCTGCAACAAAGAGCTGGGGAAACAAGGTGAACAAAGCAGACAGACAATGCAGATGAATACTGAAGCACGATTGCTTCATGCAATGCGAAGACGTCGTGAACTCGCTCCGGGCGTTCTCACCTGTATTTGGAAGCTTTTTAAACTGTTACGTGCCAAACAATATTTAACAAGTTTATCTGGTTTTTGAAGTGGCCATACGTGTTTGGCGCGGCGCGACTTGTCTTTTGTAGTTTATTGGCGAAAATGTTCATGCGATCCTTGCACTTTATTGGAGATGTGTGAAAACTGCGGCTGCTTGAACGGCTGAACGCCCTAGTTTTGTTGTATATAACGGTCAAGGCCGCAACCAGCTGATATTTTTGGGGGAGGGCGAAATGATCGTAACCTCATGTTGTATCTAACAGCAAAACATGTTTTTGGAAATTTCGTGGCGGACAATTGCTGGTTGCGACCCCTAATAACCATGCGCCCCACTTTACGAACCCAGCCTCTCTCTGATGACGTAGTAACTTAAATATATTTTGCGTGTTGGGATTCGTTTCAAGCGTCAGTGCTGAAGCCTGACGTTCCATAAAGCCATGTATGATTTTGAAGTGTGATTAGACGCAACGCAGTTTCGTCAAGGTTTTCATGATAGTCAACTTGAGTCAAGTTGTTTGAAGTGTTGATTAACCTTTCAGAAATTTTACCACAAATGGATGAGGATGACGGTCCTTGATTTAAATCCAGGACCTCTCGCACTATTGCTAGTAGAATTTGGTTTCATCTCCTCAGTACTACAAGAAGAGATTAACAATAGAACCTAACTCCTGAATCACCGTGTTACGATTGTTCGACATTTACCCAGAGACTGCAGTATATGTCTAATGGTGACCTGCGTTACGACTGAGCTTTGTTCGTTTCTTAAACTTCCGCTGACGATCAATCGCCGCTGATGTTTGTTGGGTCTGTTAACAAGAAATTGTGCAATCTTTCGGTTCCGTTAGCAATTGCTGTAGGGAACAAGAGACTACAGTCCAGTCGATGCGCGGATTCGTAAGGGTCAGGTTCTAGGGAAAGATTGTCAGAGCGCGTTTCTCAAATTTCTGCGGACTAGCTCCGCCACGGCTCGCGATTAAAAGGCTAGCTGCCGCAACAGGAACTACAAAATTTGGGGAGGTACTGCCGCCGAATGCCTCCCCGTGGCTACGGGCCAGTGTCACGTCCATTTCGCACGGCAGTTGACTTAAAACTATTTTGCAGTAGATTCAAAAGATACCTTTTTTTTAAATCTGATGCAATAGCGGCCAACACACTGATTGCTTCAACAAACTGATATAACTGACTGATTGCATCAGCAGACTGATATAACTAACTGATTCATTAACAATAGACATCATAATGCCTATACCCACTTCATAATGGCCTGTGAGTGCAAGCTTTTTAACCTTTTCTGCAATCAAGCCAAAAATTGATGGTCGCTTTCTCCAATTGCAACACTGGTAAAAATTTTTGTAAATCTTGGCATGGTAGCTGTTTTATCTACATTCTGATTACCATACAATCAACCTATACAAGCTTCTACGAGGGCCACGGAAGCTAGGGGGGCCCAGTATCGGTCTTCTCACCCTAGTAAAAACTTATCTCAGAGGCCCTGCCAATGGAGAACAAAGTGACTACAATGACAACAGAAAAATCTTGCGCAAACAGGCACGACGCCATGTATGTTTCATTCATATTTTTCCACTTTAAATTTCCGCTATCTAGAACAGTGGTTCTTTTCCTGGGGTAAGTTTACTCTTGAGGTTAAATTTCATCTTCCAAAGAAGGAAGTATACTGAAACATAAATTGCAGCAAAAGTAAATTTATATAAACCATTCCAACCTGCAAGGGTTTTTTACTTTGGGATTTTCAATAAATGAGCACCACTGAGTGTATTGGGGAAAATCTGGTAATCTTGTTCGATCTAAGGGTAAAATATGTAAAAACGGTGAAGAACCACTGATCTAGCATAAACATACCTATTAAATTTAATCACTGCAAGTAAGACTCACTACCAGTTTAACACAATGTGTCATATCACGGTGATCTGCAAAGCATTCGAGTTTACAATTTAAGTACCCTGTCTCTAACCAGCACTGGGATGAACACAATGATTCTACTGCATGCCGCTGCTGAAGTACAAAAACAACATTGCTTCTGTAGTGTACTTGTTAGCCCGGCGTTGCGGAAAGCACAGCTCCAGGATACGGTTCATTGCCCTTAACTGACAGGCCGTTACTTCTTTCTACACTTTTCTAAAGCGATACTGGCGCTGTGAGCGCCCGACGCTCACTCAATGCTCCAGATTTTTGTCATTAGCTGTGCTTCCCATACAAAAACGAATAGATGTCTAATATTGGCCTCGTGCAAAACATTTCGTGCGTGGAAGACACATTGTCAACACTTCTTGTGTATACAAATCTAAATACCGAAGTAAAACTACAAACCGATCTAAAAACGAAATATAGCGTGAAAATAGGGATGCTACAGTTCCGCAGTGCCTACATAAGAGCCGCCACTGCATGTCTACGCCAAATTTATCTGTATCATTGATATCACTAGACAGTAAGCAATGTTCTTTTATGCCATGCATATTTAAGTCCACACCAGAAGTGAAGGTTATGCAAAATCATGACAACACTTTTCCAACGTATTTGACCCAAGTACCAGTGACGGATTTACGCAGAGGCCATGGCCTAGGGCACCACGCTTTTGGGGCCCCGCGCAACTCCTTCCTATGACGACTCGTCATTAACTTAACATTTGTAAAACTGCGCAGCGGCATAACTTCACAATTTACTTTGAAACGAGCGAAAATGCAAACGTCTAGACACTTATCAGTAAGTGACAACACGATAATATTGTTCACTATGACAAGGCAGCTTTCAATCGGAGTTCTGCAGTGTCTGGCTGTCTTGTGTTGTTTCGAGCTTTTTGTCAGATTGAACATCAAGTAAGAAAGTGCTATGTGAAAGGCTTGATACTAAGGAACATGGCAGGGCGCGAGAGAGATGCAGGCCGTCTGAATGAAAGTGGTCACAAGCAGTAGCGTAACTGGGCCGGGTGAAAATACTTTGACTTTAAGCGAGCAACAATATCTTATTCAGGACACTGCCTGTCAAAGCACAAAATGACAAGAAATGTTAGAAATTTGTGGGGGACATGGCACCAAGGTCACTCCCGGCTACGCCTTTGGTAGCAAGAAAAGAATGAAAAGGAAATAACAGTACTGACTTGATGTTCAATCTTCCACTGACAAAAAGCTGCCAAGACCGCCAAACACTGCAGATCTTCGATGAAAAGCAATATTGTCAGTTTTGGATGCTACGTTACCAACTAGATTGCCCGCAAACAGAGATTGCTTGTTGAAGCTCTCTACGTTAGTTAAATCAGCTAGAACAGTTTCTCGTGTGTTTTACTTGGAAAAATGTGTCTACATTGGGCTTATTTCATATTGTTAGCTGGTGTTGCGACAATACTTTGCTATGCAAAACTTGTCTTCATGCTGTTTACCATCAGCCTATAGCATAGAGGCTTAAAACACTATATATTGCATTGCTTGGAAAATGACAACTTAAAAACGGCATAAATAAAATCTGTGTCCACTGAATGGATTGTACTTGTTTATTACATAAAATATGTGGTTTACTATAACAAAAGATTTTACGCACAGCTAATTAGATCGACAACCAGACGATATTTTCGAGGGCGGCAAAAAGGTCCCGCATGAAAATGCATATATCAGTAAAATAAACCTACAAAAAACGCTGGAAATCACGGAAATTTAACGAACAGAATTTGGGAACTACACGAAAGGGCTGCAAATCCCAAGAAAAGATCCCATTGCCATTTGTTCTTGAGAAGAATGTAGGAAACGCTTTAATTTCTGTTGAAGATCTATTGTAGAACCAAAATCGGTACCATAAAAGATGTAGTTTTGAGAGGGCACTACACATAAGCGGGGCTTTCACGCTTTTCAGACAAACGGCCAAATAGGTCACACCTGCGTGGGGCCCCAAAAACTAAGATGGCCTAGAGCCTCGCGCTTCCTAAATCCTTCCCTGCCAAATACTTTGGCTCAAATTGAGCAATGCTTGTCCCAAAGACACAGAGAGGAAATTTCGCTCAACACGTATAATTTTGAAACTTGAATCAAATAAGCTGGAAGGGTGTTGGCTTGTTTTTGTCTTTGAAAAAATGTTTGCTTAAATCTGCACCGTTTGCATTATTTGTTTAATGAAAACATGAGCTGAGCACGTTGCTGGTACTTCAAACTTTCTGTTAAATCTGCACATTGGACAACATCAAGACCGGTGCCAGTGGGGATAGCCACCATTTGCAATTGGTGTGTCCTTTCATAAATTTGTGAATAATTTTTGGATTTTGCGACAAAAGTACATTCCTCCTTTTCTAGTGCCGAACCACCTAAACTTGACGACCAGTCAGGAAAACACAACAATTTATCCAGACATTTCAAAAACTATTCTGTCCGTTCATACACATTTTCCCGAGCAAATGAAGCACCACAGAGAAATAACTTCCCTTCATAGGCACACATGGACGTCCGCAGATATTTTTCCAGGGATTGCAACGTCGATATTTTTTATCCTTTTGAGGTTGCTGAAAATACAAATGGACGTTCACAAACCGCTTTGCTCTTTCTACACCATGAAGAAAATGCCCTGTGTTAGTTAGGGCAACGGTCAAAAAAATGCGCTTCGTTGGCAGCAATGGTTCCTTTTCGTGTATACATCTTTTCACACCGTATAAAACTGTGTGGCTTACCGCTATCAGCAATCAATGTCTCGCAACATTACCTGCCAAAGACATCTGCGTTAAACTGTCATATGCCGTGAAATGCCCGATGCTTCAGTGTACCTTTGAAGATTTGTTGCCATGTTATTGTAAAGACAAACTGTAGAACAATCCGCTCGCAAGTTTTGCAACCTGCGTCTGCAAGCAAATGAGCGGACATGAGTGAACTACAAGCTCATCATTGCATGACACCAGAACAGTGAACCTGGAGTGTGAGGGTCACACCGGCAAATTAACTGCCATTGGAAGAGTTAAATCAATTAATCGGAATTACGCTGATGAATTCTGGTTTTCTAGAAATGTTTGGTTCTCAGTGCCAATTTCCAAATGCCCGTTTTGCCTCCCCTG
>JGI24159J19872_10005130_pt1 | contig 16876 bp, 13 predicted proteins | sample Ectturendosymbi4_FD_19872 | JGI IMG/M metagenome (IMG submission 19872) | reverse complement strand
CACTGATCAACTATTGTGCCATTGTGTTTTCATTTGCTCTAATGTTCGCTAACTATTGGCTTACTGCATGCGATGGCTTTTATGATGCTTCTGCTTGTTGATTGAGTCATATGAAACAATAAACCATTGACCATTGATATGAGTGTTTCCGTACAAAACTGGTTTGTTCTGGGGGGGATCCAGCCAGTATAGAGGGGCGATTTCAGTAATATTTGGTAGTCAAGTCTCATGCTGTTTTCCGAATTGTACAAAATCATGGTGAGTAAGTTACTTTGTAGATTTTAGGGGGCGATTGCCCCAATCGCTTCCCCCGAACCCGTCTCTGGGTACAACGCACACAGCGTTGACTTCAGTGAAAAGGCCTTTCACGCGGATATACATTACAACATTAATCCAAGACTTATTTCGATGATTGCTATCAAGGAATAAGCAAAACAAAAAAGTTGTCATGGAGCGCCAAGTAAACATCGAAGCAGGAACCATGTCTTCAGAAAAAATCAGGTTGTGAGCTGATCATTTTTATCCAACACCTACCCGACATCACAGACAGTCCCACTTTTCTTTCTTTGTTACCGGATTTGTGCCCCTTGAAAAATCAAAGAAAGTTGGTTTGCGTTTTGCAGGTAATTTATTTGTTTGTGAGCAGACACGAAGTCCATAGTACAAACACACACACTCTGCATAACGCAGGTTGGTAAAGATAGACAAAACAGAGCGTGTTACAAGGCGTTGGAGCCGTAATATAGCCTCCGCTTGATTTTCTTCGCTTAAAACAGGAAAAAATGGACCTACATGTCAACATCTTCGCCGATATAACCTTTACCCTTTCCGAGTGCCTTCATATTTTTCCGAGAAAATATGTGGTGTACTTAATATCATATCCTCACAACAAAGTACTTCATGTCTCTTCCTTGGTGGTCTTCTAAGCTATGCATCGCAAGCTAATGACGTTCCAACGGACGTAGAAACGCCGTACAGTCGTATGCAACTTAAGTACCCACTCACCGTGGTTGGATGTGCATGAGTGCAGACGAGTGACAGAGCAACTCCCAAGCAAACATGCTCTGCGGTTGACCAATGCTAAGATCCTCGTTCCACTTAAAAGTGTGTGTTTAAACATTATTAACCTGATCTTCAGGGGGTGAACTATCTCGTTAAGAACACGTTTCAAGGGATCAAACTGCCGACTAACGGCGAGATCGGGCGCTACTGCTCTCGCTGCCTGGCTGATGTTTTGCAAGACAGCACGTAAGAAAAGTTTAAAGTTGGCTGAAGTGAGTCGACTGAAAGCATACTTTGGGATAAGAATGATTCTGAATTGCATTGAAAGCAGAATTTTGGCTTGCTAAGAAAGCATAGTTAACGCTTGATAACCGCGATACAGTCAACTACTTGGTCTTGCCAAGAACAACACCTGCAACCTCGCAAATGTACTTGAAAGGTCAAAGTTCAAAAACTCCGCAAGTTACGTGCGCAAGTTTTATTGCTGCATGAGGAACCTTTACCCGCATTTCCACCACTCAGCAATCGATCGCAGCAACGGGTGATGCCTGTTTATGCGAAAATACACTTTGATTGCCATGGAAACGGCTACACTGCAATTGGCAGCGACATTCTTGATCCGATTTGCCCGAAATGGGAACTGCAGCCATGACTAATTCCGTGTTGCAAACACGTGAAAGTTCTTCCGCGGATATCATAAATATGTTTTTATTTACCGGCATTGATGGGTTATCTCTTGCGCCAACACAAATGTACTTACTGAAATACACTGTTTGTCGGCTGAAGGTGCAGGTGAGTTAAGCGAGATCACTGCCACCAATGAAACAGGATTATCACTAGCCTTTGATTGCAAATTTTTTCTTAAAATTGGCATATTTGGTTGTTTGCAACCGATAACCCCACACAATATCCACTAACTTCTTCACTTCAGCCATTCGTATGTTATCCTGCAGAATGCGGAAATGTGATATGAAATGGTAAAATGCGAGCTACGCATTTGTTGTAATTGACGATAGCCAGTGGAACCAACTAGGTATTTTCAAGAAGCCGCCATTCTGTGAATCCAATTTGTTTGAATCAATACTCGGATCGGCTCAGCAATCAATGTCTCGGTTTGCAACGTATACATTCGTCAACAACCTCCAGACTGCATGTGCATTGTTAGCGCAGCAAGGACTGAAAGCTGTGATACTATTACAAATGTCAGAATTACGTAGACACTGCCCCTGGTCATAACCCTCTAACCGGGGCCTACGAGAGGGGGGTGAAAAGGTACATCGGGCCGGGAGGATGCAAGTACCGTATTTATTCGATTGTAAACTTATGTTTTTTTGTCATCATTCGTGTGGCTTACATAATGTTCTTTACCTAAATCGAAAGGTCAGATAACGCCCATCTTATCTTTTCTACGTTTTGTCAACCAAACTATCTTCGCGTTGTCTTTCTTCTCTTCAGCATCACGTGCATATAAGTCACAGGTGGGATAATGATGTATAGGTGTACGCATCACTACCAGGGTTAGCAATTAAACGCGAAACGTACTAGTGCGCGAAAGTATCTCAGAGGCTTTGGTAACGTATGTTCAAGAGCGGCTTACATTAATTTTTAATAGCATTTCGTGCGACTTGCAATCGAATAAATACGGTACGCACGCTAGGTTTCTCTGTAAACAAGCTCAAAATCACCAGTGTAAGCCTGTTGCCAGGAAACACAATTAATATATTTCTTAGTATGGTAGCTGTTTCACCTATACTCTGATTACTAAACAAACAAGCTACTCAATTATCGACGAGAGCCTTTGAAACCAGGGGGCACGGTATCGGTCTTCGCACCCCGTGATATAAATTGTTTCAGAGGCCCTGCCTCCAACTATTGGACACGTAAAAGCGGCAAGAACGTGAAGTACCCAAACAAGTGCAAGCTTAAAACCGCTTAGTAATTTTAGGCAGTCCAACAAGTAAAAGGTTGCAAATTAAGCTCGCAATTTTTACAGCTGTTTCATGTTCCACTTTCATCGCAGAAGCATATTCTTCTACAGCATCAGCTTAAAGCTCGCGCTTTCAGTTCCCAGCAGTCTTGCATGGTTGACCCCAGCCATGGTAAACAAATTGAAAAGTAACGGGATGAGAGCAGTCATGTCGTCGGCGCGATTGACTTCTAGTTCGTGACCACGTGACCCTGTCTTTCAAGATCACCACTGGACAGGAAACGCGCGAAGGTGCTCTTGCAGCGGCACCGCACACTGAACTTGCACGTCGTGACCCGGGATAATAACAACGGATTAAATAAAGGGCGTGCCCGGTGGAATGTGGTCAGGGAGCGAGGAGATACTGCGAAGCACGAAACTGATAAAACATAAACAAAGGAAGAGCGTTTTTACAAACATCACACCCTGAGTTTCGCAGCGACATGATGCGGCGGCTGCCGTCAAAAATATCGAAGATCAGAAAATGCGATCATGGGTTTCGCTGTGCAAAGAACAACGCTGGGCAAGTCTTTTTACAATAAACGCATGGAGACGAACACATCTGTGGCAGTGGAGCCCTGAAAAAAACAACAGTCGTTTATCGCAACCTCGAAGATCGGATGGCACCACACGAATTTGTCTTTTCGACTCTTCTGTTCCAGCCAGGACGGTGATTTTTCGTCTTTTTCGCCGTCAACAGTTCCTCAAGACGATCTTCTGCATCTTTCGAACGCACCGGGTAGCAGCGCAGAGCAGCACTGTTTCATCGGAGATGCCGAGTCACCGCAACGTGGCAACGGCAATTATCTCGTTGCAACTGCTGCTGTTGGGCCGGATGGACAATGGCTGAGGGTCGACAGGAGGTCATCGATGTATTGCACGAACTCTACACTCGACTTGTCCTTCCCGAACTTCGTGCCCAGCGACAACTACAAATAACAATCAATCTTTTCGATGCCATCAATCAGTTTATGGCATGAAGGTGCAAGGTTCATGATTATAGCAGTTTGTTGACCGCGAAAGGCAGCACAGTTCAAAAAGAAACAGCGCGCGATACAAACAAATAACTGAAAATTAGTCAAGACATTTCAGACCTTGCTCATCTGGTTGCATTAAAGATCCAATAGTGATTGCTAAACCAAAACAGAATATGTTTTACCTCGTTCACTCTAGCTGCATGCACCCAATTCAATTTTTTAGTACAGTACTGTCGAAGCAAGTGCAGAACAATCTAAACGTGAATTAGATAAACTTACTAGCCATTTCCCATGTAACATGACTCCAAGAAATTAGTTTGTTTCTCATTTACGTCTGCTTTACGAATTACATCGATTACTGGCCCTTGATTTCGCAATGTGCGGTGAGCCCTTCTCAGCTACACACTCACTGGAAGCCAACGACGAGCAACTGTCACGTTTTTCTTCGCGCTACGCCAAAATAGTGCTAACGATCAAAAATGTGGACAGCAATTAACTAGCCAAGGACACAACAATTTTTGACGTCGCAAATTTGCGCGCTACAATGAACAACTACTGTGAGCTGGGCAGAAATTATGGCAGGTATCTCAAACACCGCGGGCCGCATGTGGCACACGTGGACATTTTGTGCGGCTCACATTTTTTGGAAGTTTTAAATAATTGATATTTGCGTTATTTAGTCTATCCACCAATTTTTAAAAGTGCTCGGCTAGCTATCGCGTCAACATGTTCCTTTTAAACGAACGTAGAGAATACTAGAGATGATTTCCCACGATACCTTTTGCTCACTGATGAAGCAATTAACTAAACTTGACACTATTCTTGAGGCTGACCGTGAGACTTTGTTTAGTACTGCACGAATGCCATCTTCACTGTATTTCCGACCAGTTGATTTAAACTTGCATTTACTCTTGGGAGACTCGCCGGGGCAGCAACCACGACACACGTCACGGTTTTCATCGATTTCTGACAGTTCTGCGGGCTCCATACCAACGCGGAACCGAGCTAGGTCGTAGGTGCAGTTGCGCCACTTGGTCCTTCCTTGGTCGCTTTGCCGTGAGTGTATCCAAGCGGACTTGCCTCGTCAGCTCTTATTGGGGCAATCTTATCACGTGACCCAGCTGGGATTTATCTTTATGGAGAAGTTACCCGGTATTCAGAGTTTTGCAAATCTCACAACTACCCACTTTGTTCCGTAGCGTTATGCTGCGAATTCATCGTACAAATCTCGTCTCTGCAGTTTGCGCTTTGATATAGCAATCTGCTGGTCATTACCAGGGTTCATGATCCCAGGTGAAGATCGGAACAAAGACCGATCCAAAAAGTGACAGTTTTTCGGTGTTTGAAACCTCCCGTTTTGTGACCAGGGGGGGGGTTGAAGCTCACGCAGAACTGCGTTTGATTTACCAATCCGTGTATCTTTCTCCTTGTTCCGTCTTCCGTTCAGTCTTGAATACCAGTCCAAGGTACTTCAACTTCTCGATCTGCTGTAGCGTATTGCTGTTTACTCGCAGCATGTGACTTGACTTTCGTTAGAGACATAATACCCCGGTCTTTTTAGCGCTAGTTTTCATCCCAGCTTGATCGCAGGCAGCAAAAAATCGATCAGGTGCATGTCGGAGGTTTGTTCGAAAGATGCAAACAATCCTTAAATCGTTCGCAAGAAGTAAGCGGTTAACCATCCATGCAGTTTCCAACAGTGATATCCCCGCAGGCTCGGCTGCGACTGCCTGTCACACTATGAAAAGGACTGGTAACAGCACACACCCTTGTAGCCAGGGTTGTGGAGCCGGAGCCAAAGCAATTTTGGATGGCTGGAGCCGGAGCCAAAAAATTTTTAGATGATGGATCCGGAGCCTGAAGTTTGGGTTCCGTTTCAAGCGAGTTATACAAACTATACAATGTTTTTTCTATTTTTTGGGCCAAGTTGTTCTGGAGTCGGAGGGAGAAAATGCTTTTATGAGGTCGACCAAACACGTGCAGACATCTCTGGCAAACTCACAAGATTTCTCGAAACTTCGTTGGAGAGAGAAAATTTGCCTGTGGTGCTACGGCCGGGAAAAAACCGCCCTAAGTATCGTCCAGCATAAGGTTCCGCTCTCTCGAAGCAGCTTTTTTCAAGGAACTTAGCATACATTTTTTCTGGGAAGGTTGGGGGAAATGTTCCTGTGGTTGGTGAATGGCCTACTGTCTCCCTTCTTGTGTATGGAGGATGATCCAGGGCCGTCACCAGCGGAGAGGGGGCAGTGGTGCCTGGCACGCCATTTCATGTTTGGCCTCCCGGTTGTTGCACTCATCCAATATTGTATTTTAAAAATGCGCCTCCCCTTTTGGTTTTTGGCCCTTCCTGCTGCAAAACCCTGGCGACGGTCCTGGGATAATCACCCCAGTTTCGATTTCATCACAACTTGCAGCCTTCCTGTTCCCCACTCAAGACGCATCTGATCAGAGATGACTCCAGGTCAAACGCTTCACTCGGGATCGTCACGCATTTTGTACTGAGGCTACTGACTGAATGCATTCAATGCAATTTCCATCACTGAAAAAAACATTCAATCTGACTGCACAGGACAGCTCAGGCTCTAATGGATGAGCCCGAGTCAAGTGTGAGCGACCCAGAGAACGCTTGCTACGAACGATAGTTTTTATTCAGGTCACCTGTAACATGAAAGCGGAAGGCCAGACATGAAACGAAAATATACGAACAGTGACAAGACCCAATGAAAAGAGCGCGAGTTTAGAACCTTAATCAGAGAGGTGGGCGGTGGCACAAATACACAACGCAAACAAGCTCAGGTTCAACAATATAAAGCGTAATCGAAGACTCGGGCTAAGTCCAAGTGCCGGAGTCACGACTGCACTTCATGTATGTCAGATGGTGTGAATTTTTCTCGGACTAAAAGATGTTAGAGCCAACGCCTAGTGGAAAAGATACCAACAATATCCAAACAATATCGTCAACCTGTTCGTGCTCTTCCCTTTTGAGTGAAGTGATGTTCCAGTTGCCAATCACCAGCTTATGGCAAGATTGCTGTTCACGTGCAGCTTCCAAGCCTCCCGGAGTAGAAACTATTTGCGCTGTCCCCATTCGCCCCCTCAGATGCGTGTTGCACGCAAAATGGATCTCCGCTTTTGCATGGCTAGTGGAGGAGACTGTTGCATATTATTCAAGCGAGTCCCTCTGCATAAAGCCCGAACGCGGTTCTTGTTGAAGTGCGGGATGGCAATGATTGATTTCGCGCGTTCGGGCAACGACTTTTGTGGAAACAGGGGGTACCGCGAAAAGGTGTTGGCACCGCGTACAATGCTGTAGGAAAGCATTGTATCTACTGCATTAACGGACATGCAGCAATCATTGCACCTAATAAGGAGATGCTATGTGTTGCGTTAACACATTTCTATAAGGAACAAACCCGACTATATATTGGCATTTTCTGCCTCATGACCCCTTGCGGATTTGCGAACAGCGCGCGAAGCAAATGTGTGAGTGGGTCCACCAGACAGAGCGCATGATACTAACCCACAATGCAAGTACACAAGCAAGTCAGCACGCATGATCGGAAGCCTTACTTTGATTTTGTCCAGGTAAGACGTCGTTCCTCTCCATACTTTACTCAGGTTTATCAGGTCGGGCTGCGCCTTGTAGAAATCCACCAGCAACTTCTGCGCAAGTACAATGGAAAGTTTACGTCAAAGTAGGGGAGGATCCAGTGAGTAAGGTTATATTTGGCAGTGGATTCTCATTATGGGTTCACTACTGTAAGAGAGATGAAGTATACTTCACAACACTGCTGTGACAAAACAATGGACGACAGAATGGCCTTATATAACGAATGCTGTTTTCCGAATTGTACAAAATCTGGTGAATAGAGTTACTTTTGTAGGTATCAGGGGAGGGCGATTGCCTCAAACCCCCCTAGATTCGTCCCTGCGTCAAAGTGACGCATGAAGAACGTACTCGCGTCACTGGGACGACTAATGTCACAAATACATTGCGGTCAAAAACAAGCTCGTCCTCAAATCTGTTCTTCAACACAGTAGACTTTTTATCAAAATTACTTCTGTATACTTGAGTGGAGGGCTTAAAATGAATATTGATTCTGAGCAATGCATCAGCCACAGAAGAATTTCGCTTCTCACAGTTTTTCAATTTAGTAAAGTTTCACATAATTTGTAAAGTAACTAAAATAAAATCAAACTTTTCCATTAGCGAGGAATACAAATTTATAACAATATCATAGTTAGCGCTAAATTAACCGTAGAAAAACAAAGCATCTACTCTAGGACCTACACCTAGTGGGATTTGCAACGGGAAATTCTAAATGAGGAAACGTTTGGCACACATGCTAAAAATATGCTGTGAAACAATATGAACCTCTACATGTCCTAAAGAAGCTGAAAATTTCCCTGTTGTTCCAGCAAAATAGCTACAACACACCAGCAATTTTTTGCGTTAAAACACAAAACATTGAGTATTTTTGCATATGGAAGTGATATACTCCAGTAAACCTCGATCTTCGGAGTCCTAACCATTTCATTAAAGCAATTTTGCTGCATTATTTGATCGTGCACTTCGCTGTAAGCAATTCTCATCGGGACACCATAGTGCTCAGGATTGCCATCTGGTGGTTGAGCAACCCAAAAAGCTCCGATCGTTGATTCCACACTGATGACGTCACGGAGCTCGTACGGGGCTGAAAACGAAGTTCGACCGAAATTTAAGTTCAGGATATGAGTGAATGTGAACGTCAGCACGAGGGAAGTTTGAAAAAACAAGTCGAAACGTTTCGCGAGGTAAAATAAATAGGTCAACGCCGATTGAGCATATACGCGCACACCGATTCTGCAAACATCTCATTTCCTTAACACGAAGAGCATTTATCAGGAAGGAACATAGACACGAGGCTTGGAAGCAACTGCATTTCGAGCAAATCCGCTCAAGCAACTTAACATTTACTCCACTAGACGCCCAAAGATCTTTGCCAAACCTTTTGCTCCCAATTTGCCCGAACATACTGACAAGAGTACTGTCCTCGACGAGAACGAGGCAACAATTTCATTCTAGTTAGTATCTCGAAGAAAATACTCCTATTAACCCAGAAAGTACCCAAGGAAGATGTAGCACGACTGCATTTCACAAAACAGAAATTACGGACTAAGTCAAAAACGTTATTAACAGTACTTGCCAAGTTGATCTTTAAAAACGCTGCTGTTGGCAATATTGAAAAAGTAAAAAATGAAACAAATATTGCATCACAAAGCCAACTTACAATCCACCATCGCAACCATGGGATGGGTGTGGTCGTTGCACTGCATGTCGTATTGAAGGTCGATGTCTCTTAAAGTCGGGTCTGGCTGCGTAAAGGGATGAGAATGGTACCAACCGACCCGGGACAAGCCCCGAGACATTAAGGCGTTGTTGATCTGAAAAGCAGTGTTGCGCGTAATTGTGGAGATCCTGTTACGATGAGTCGAAGATGATGAAACAGAGTGAAAAACAACATTTGCAAAGCTGTCCAAACGCCTGAGACAGCATTTTGTTTCGGTTTACACCTCGCGCACAGGCAGCTAAAGTTTTTCCAGTGATAAAACTTCAGTCTGTTTGTTATTGTTCAAAATGCCCACATCTGGCAAAAAACATCGATGGGCTACCTTTGACAAAATAAAACACCACCCTCAGAATTTAGAAATTCCAATTTGGAGCGCCATTTACGCAACACAAAATTTCAACATTTCCTACATCACCTCTTGCTCCACAGTCATCGCAGTGTCCTGATCACACAACTTGCACTTGCACGGGAAAGCTTGCATCACGTACAAGCCTGAAGAAAGTGTATTTAAGTTAAACTTACCGCCATTACCGCATTTCGAGGAGTTTAAAGCTGAAGCAAATCATTTATTGGTTTACGGGAACGACATATGTATTCCTTTCTATGTTTGGAGGGAATACATTGAGGTCACTCGTTGGTAGTGACGAAAGAACTCGGTCGCAGTGCCTTAGCTGAGTTAAAGACTTTCAACTCGAAGGCAAGCTATTGAAGATCAATGTGAAAACCGGTTTCAAACAAGCGTTGTCTTCGTTATTGCTGCTCAATAAAGAAAGCGTTGAGTGACAACTGACAGAGTTTGGACGTCGCGCTGCAATTGATTTCGCCGATTTTTTAGCTGAAGCAAACCAAACACAGATTTTTGCAAATCCCCAAAACGCTGAGAAGAAATAGAATCACAACGCAATTACAGTAAAATTGAGATTATTTTCAAGGATGGGTGATTCGTGTTTTCTGTTTTTGTTAGTGCTGATCAATTCTCAAACGATTTTACTAAAAAAGAAGAATCTTCAGTACTCAACAGCAAACGTTCGTTTTGACTAAGCAATGAGTGACATCGTGATGGCCAAGCCAAGGATGTGGACAGTAAATGAAAAGCATCTTTCAAAATTAAGCTTCTAATGTCAAGATATCATATCATGCAGCAAAAAGTCTCTTACAAAAGTTGATGCTACACATACTACTGCACGTCAGCAAAAGCAGCTAACAGTTTTATGTCTGTCACTTCTGCTTTTGAGTGGTGCAGCTGGTTGAGCATGCACCACCAAAGCAGGCAGGGTTCGATTCCCGGCCGGGTCATACCGATGACTTGAAAAACGGGACTTGCTGCTTGTCCAGCCTCATGCACGGCATTGGTAGATAAGTACAAGGAAACGTTTCACGCGCGGTGCTGCCACTGACTCGGCACCAATGCAGCATTCACTGCGCAAACACGCGAAGATAGGCGCCGCAGACCACTCGTGACACTCCGAAAGAGTAGAAACGAAAAGAAGTTCATGACAAATGGTGACACACAACAAACGCAAAAGCGCTTACACCGTTTTGCCTGGTCCCATCTCCCTCCGAGGTAGCCGCAGATCTCACTTGAGCTGAGATGTGAGTGGAAATCGACCAGAAGTATAACAGACGTCGATACAACGACGTTAAACGGCTGTGCGTTCACTTCGAAAACTTCACATTCGCAAATAGTATTCGGATCGCTGCACGTAAGACCAAGCAACGCATCAGTAAATTACAACAATTTCTACGCAGAAAAGCTGTCGTTCGGCGAGGAACTGTATCGGATATCTATGTATCTACGATCAAGTGAAAGAAAAGCGAGAACAAAGACCAATTTTACACAACAGTAGCTGAGAATTTTCGTTTAAATTTCTCGAAAGTGATGCAAGAACACCTTTTCAAACTCTCATGACGTCTCAGCAGGTCGAGCAATGGGCAGGCATCAACTATTTTGCACAGGTAGCTGAGAAAGGCTGAAGAGACCATGACATTGTTCAAAACTCGTCAACGATCTAACGTCATTGAGGTAAAAATCAGTTCCACAGCACAAATATGCTTGAGGTGGCACCAAGTGTAACGAAGATAAAATCCAACGCGAGTTTTACAAAGAAACAGAAAAGCAAAAAAGAAATTTTGAGCGATGTTTTTCCCAGACTCGGTGACAAAAACTAAGCAGTGCTTGTCTTCCCCAAAACGAAAAAAATTGAAGAAGTCTTGTTACAGGAAAATAAAAAAGTAAAATAGCCTAATTTTAAAAATATGCAACAAGACAAACTACGCCAAAGTGATCGAATGATGCAGACAGAAGAATAAATTCAAAATTCCTTAAAAAAAGCATTGTTCTGATGTGAAGTTACTGCATCTTCAATGCAATCCTTTGGGCAGCAACAGAACAGGACACAACTATGCTTTGACACAAACACTAATTATATCAATCGCTAGCAAAGTAAATGCTGGAACGAACTAGAGCCGCCACACTGTGTTTTTTTTTGAGAAGTAATAATTTTTTATCAAATGCTGAGAAGGTCAAAATATCAAAAACTTCGAAAGAGTAGAAAAAACGATGGCAAACTAAAGTATCACATCGACTGGTCAACGCCCGACTAATAGAGATATTACGAAAAACATGCTTGAAATGAAAATTAAAAAATTTACGAGAAGCGGTCTTTGTGACACACCAGCAGACATTGATACGACGTAGCAGAGACTCACAGCATCTGGTAGCTAATTTCTGAGTACTTTATTGCCTTTCGCTCTCGGTACATTCTATTGTCCATCGCCATTGCATTCGTTTGCGCACTTCCATCGTCGAAGTTCTAATGAAGAAAGGAAGAGTGATATGTCCGCCGAGTTTTACTGAAATATCAAACTCTTTGCCACATGCAAGTTTACATCGTATCAGTGCAACTACACAAACCGTGAACAAATGTGACGTTACAGAAATAGTCTGCTTTGTGCGAAGAACCACCTGCAGCGCGTGGTGCGATGGCGCATGTTTTGTGAAGAGTGCCCATGCAGCTTCCTCACAATTTAAAATATTGCTACCAAGGCAAGTGATAAGATATCTTAATCATTCTAATTGGCTATCAAGTGTTTAAACACATTGCCTTTGCGCATTTCGGGTACACTGCTGACATAACCGACGGTATTAAATTAACCTCCTCCGTAAAAATGGCTACACCACTCGAGAAGGCATAATACTTGTCATGGTTACACTCCCCTGGACTTCTTTTTCTGGACTTTGTTAAGGATGTATGTATCAAACAAAATCACTGACCTACTGCAAAAGATCACTGATGAGGCTACGCTACGTTGAAAATAGTAAGAAACGGATTACCGTCTTGATGTGCTTCGCGCAACTAATGGTGCTCATGTAGAGGTGCAGTAAATGAGGCAAAAACAGTATCTGCTCACATCTTTGTAATAATTTCCACATATTTGCCACTTCGTTTCTTTTGATAATAACAATTTTTTTAATTGTAAAGAAACTTCATGGACAAGCGACGTTTTTTCATGTCTGCATTGCCTGCTTTAGGGAGACCATGCCAGAAACCATGAAAAACAACGACTTCGACTACTGCCGCTGCACTTTTTGAACAGGTCGGCCAGGCATTTGCAATCACGAAAAAGAATATCCTCCGCCGATGAGCTTACAGAGATAATGCTGGCATCTTTCGGTACCATGCAAAAATGAAGCTGACTTACCTCTCCTTGCGTTCATGCCAGCAGCTTTTATTTGCGGCACGAGCTGAAACACAGGTGACTTTGAGCACCTGTTCTAAAATCTCTTAAAAACAAACAACTGCACTTTTGTGTTTGTGCTGCGTGGTTCTCGAACTAAGATCAATACGACTAACTACTTGCTTGCAGGGTTCTTCAACCTTTTTCATATTGTTCCCTTCAAGGTTTCCAGCGATATCGCTTTACTTCTGGATCTAAAATCCTAGAAGGTTGCAATTACATCAGCTGCAACATCTTCGCCATCTGTAGTAACAGTTTGACCGTGGACGGTTGAGGATGCTCTTATTAGCATGATATCTACCAACCTTCTGCGAGGATTTCTCATAGAAGGAGACGGTAATGTCAAGAAAAACCTTGCAGAGGACGATGTGACAAGCTCTACTATTTAAGCTCGACGTGTTAGAGCCCAAAACGAGTTTCATCAGTTAAAAGGCTGTTATTTCGTAACATAACCAAAAATCTTACAGTCGCTGGTGATAACCTAGGAACTGGATTTGAGTTGCTTTTACGAAACCAGTCCATCTTCATTTTGTCCAGCTTTTTCCCCTGTCACAAAAATAAAAATGAAAGAAACCGGAGTTTTCAATAAAACATAGTTTCAACCCCAACAACCATTTAATAAACAGCTGCAACTGATAGCAGATAGATGCAGCACCTTTCATGTTACGCACAGACAACCGCTGCAGTAGATCTAGTGACTGGAACACCAAACACACCTTGTACTTCACTGAATTCCATCCACATCCCGATTTTTTCGCAGGATTTATTCGCTTTTTAATGTATGTTGCCCACGAGCTCGGCGATGCAAATTGCATATCTTCCCAAACGATCTTTCCATTACTTAGAAGATCACCAAGATACTTCTTACCCTTCAAAGAATTAAGTTGTTATTTCAAAAGCTAATTCACGATATTCCTCACGCGCCATTACAATAATGAAGGTCACAATGATTGCACTAAATAGTTAGCTGTCGTAAATGACCTTTGGGCAGCGATCTAAATTTACTGCAAACGTATTTCAATTCGACAATTTGGTGTTGTTATCGCCAGACGTTCCACTGCTGGCTTGTAAGATTAAAATAGCGGTTTTTAGAGGTGTTGTGAACCTGTACGTCTTGTATCCAATCTAAAAAATTAACAGTGTCCCAACTCAACTAACTGTGCAATTTTAAACAGCCGCATAAAAGAATATCCCACATGCTGGTCACATGCAGTAGTGTGTCAGCTTGAGTTAACCAGCATGGGAACTCTGTACCTCACTGTACTGTTAAGTAGAGTCTGCCAACGTCAAAAATATTTTGTGCGTATTTTTTTATGTCATTCTCTCTTGCCAGCATGTGCAGTTCTGAAATTTGTTAAGCCCTGAATGTTGAGCCAGTTCTCTGATAGATTCTAGCCACAATGGTTTGGCTACTTGACCAGAATGACCAAGAAAATTTTTTGAGGCGAGTCCTGTTAGCTACACCCACGGAAAACGTAACTACCGTACATCCTGGCTTGGTCCTATCTCGGTTGCTGAAAACTGCTCTCAAGGTATACTGAGACCTCCTAGGATTGCTGCCCCCCGTGAGCCTTCAGAGAGGAAAAGCAGGCATGAAAATGAAGTGATATTCACTTGTGTATACAGAGCTGGATAAGTGTGAACTTATGCTGCAAAATAAACCATGGAAATGTGTACAAATGCACAGTCAGTGTGTTTTCCTAAAATAGTGTTCTATTAGGTGACAGCTCTTTTGGTCTTATCAGGAAATAAGCTTGTGGAAAGCAAACTAGCAACTCAAGCTGTAAACATCGTAATTACCTGTGACTTAAAAAATCCAACTATAGGATATCAATGCCTGAGATAGGATTCAAGGTTTTTAGAACTAAATACAATCAAATGATCCTTTGAAAGTAAGCAGACAAAAATTGCAGACTTCTGCATAGAAGCTAAATGATGAAACAGGTGATAAAATGTTCAGTGGTTCATCAAGACACAGCAGATTTATGCCCATTCAGTGGATAACAAAAGTGCTTTAGCAATTTAGTGTATTCCAAACTGTGCAGATGTATTTTCAGGGTTTTACAAGGTTTGTGTTCCATTCTGAAATGGAATCTAATGCATACAGTTCATCACATTATGAAAGGTTTGACAGGTGCTTTGTTGTGAGATAATTCCATTTAATGCTGGTTAATTCTGTGTGCTGTTCTTGCTGTTGGCTAAATGTTCAGGCATCCAATCTCAATGTTGTTTTTTGTATATCTAAATATTGTATATTCAAAAAAGCATTCCAAATGCAAATCAACATCTGTTGAAGTTGTTACAGACTACATAGAAGTGTGAGTCATTCAACAGCTGTTGCATGACGGATGTGACATTTTCCCCATTACAGTGTACGACCTGCACCAATTTAGAACTGTGCAGGGATTTCAACATTGAAATGGTGTGTTCCTAACCAGCAATAGAAAATTACTGCACTACCAGAGTCAGCTGAAGTGGGGTGTGCCAGTAACAAAGACAAAGAAAGGAACAGATAGTATTTTCAGAAATTGATCATAACAGCATTTCTTCTTAGATGGTTTGTTGCACCTTGTATATAAACTGAAGCAAAATGAGCGTGAGAAAAACTTAGTAAATGCTATGATTTCAAAATAAAGGTAGAGTTGGTGATATCAAAGCAGCATTTTAAATAAATGAAAAATGTATGGTTTAACAAAAAGGTCTGTGAAGTGCGATCAAAAGTTCTTACATAGTCGATAAGAGTCAAACCCGTTGAGTAAAAATCTCAATATTTAACAGTGCCCATGCTGTTTACTACATCCTCATTCTCTACATATGTTATTTATTTAATATTCAAGAAACAACTGAAGTATCACAACAACATACATAAACATCACAATATGCCAATATTAATGATAAATGTAGCCTTACTCAGCAACTGCTATATTCAGCAAATAAATCAGCATCCTTATGAAATCCATGTTGCTTCTGCTGTTTATAACTAATATATAACTCATGGACAAACTAATAGGCATACACAAAAGAAAAAAATGATCTATTTGAAGCCGTCACTTTTCATTCAGATACTTGTCACAAAAAAAGCCAAAAATACAAAAGCCTTACTAGATAATCAATAGAAAGCACTCCACGTCCAGGCTCCAAGACACCTTCTTGTACCAGAGTTTGCATCGTAACATTTCTAGAAAAACTTCTTCCATTTCTTGGAGATGCATCCTATTAAACAAGAGGAGCTGTTGCGATCGGAAGCCCAAACAGCAAATGTACAAAGCTTCATGCTGTGGCAGCAAGCAACAATTGAGACGGCATGCCACAACCATTCTTTTACTGCTTGCTTGCACCACATATACATGGTTGTTGTTCTTCGTGCACATCCTGTTCATGGTGAACCGCACATTCAATGCAACGCCAATGGAGAGGTTGCAACACAACTCAAAAACATAAGCACCTAGTTTTGCAACAACAGAAAATACTTTGAATTATGATTTATTCAAAGCAAATTTTACTTTAGACAAGATTTACATGTTTTGTAACAGCATCGAAAGGTCAATGAAGAAGAAACACAAAATTAATAAACTATTTAGCTAAAAATTGTTTGTTTAGTTAACACGTTGAGAGCCGGCCTACGTGATATTCATACTTTGATTTCGGCCTAAAAAACAGCAATTTTCAGTTGCCTTACCAATGCCCTAGCTCCTCCGCCGATTGCGCTAGAGAGCTGTTCAACAGTTCAAACGGATCGACCAGTCTAGTAGATTGCACTCGAAAATTTTTGCCTGGGGGGTGCGGGTTTTCTGTGAGTGACGTCATAAGTGGAGGACTTTTAGGCCACCTTGGCCCACTTTGCCTGGCCCTGGGCGCCAACC
>JGI24159J19872_10005128_pt1 | contig 16879 bp, 8 predicted proteins | sample Ectturendosymbi4_FD_19872 | JGI IMG/M metagenome (IMG submission 19872) | reverse complement strand
ACATGCAATTGTTATAGCAGGGACCACACTACATCTTTTAATTTATAGGACATTTTCTTCTTAGTTTACAAAGTAATTTTGTATTATTGCTGTTGCGGTGCAAAGACTGTTAATAAGCAAGGCTACATTCATGCTGCTTATCACGTAGCAGAAATGGCAATTTTTGAGAATCATGAATACTCACTTTTTCCACAGATATTTCAGGTATTTTAGGTGGTTTGATTTAGCCTATGCGTGAAGTCACAGGTTATTTGAAGCTTGACTAGTAAATGTTTAGTTTAAGGTAGATTTCATAGGTGATGTTTAAGCTCTTTTGCCAGCTCTTAGCCAATATAACTTTAAATGTTTTTTTCTTAGCACACATTTCATCAATTGTGTAGGCTACTTGCTGCAGTAGAAATGATTGCGATAAGGTACTTTATGAATTATTTCCTACTTTTGCACATTTTTGAAACAACTAATGTCAATGCAAGATGAGGGCAGCCTTGACTCATCCAGCCTCAAAGCTTTCCAAAACAAGTCTCTAATTGGATGCTTTTGTAAGCTATGTTCATGCAGTTAAATGATGAAATTTAAAACAAATTTAGTGTTTTAAATCTTGTTGGTTGTTTTTTGTAGTTTCAGGGATTCCCACAAAGGCATGGATGCGAACAAATTCAGGATACCAACTACCAAGCATTTTCAAAGGGGGAAGGTGTGAAACTTTCAAAGGGACAAAATTTGTAGTTTATTGATGGTGAATGCAGAGAAATGGGGCGCAAAAATAAAGAAGCGGGGGCGATGCCAACATGCTATTGCCTAACTTTTATGTGTTGCCAGCCTTGTCTTCCCAACTTTCAGTGTTTTCTAAGTTGTGTATCATGAACACCCTTTTGCATTTTCTTCCTCTGCTATTTCAGTTAGTCTCAGGGACATATCCTTGGGTGGCCGTATCTTAGGCAAATCAAAAGTGATTATCACGGTTGGCTGAGTATGATGACGTCATCAGAGGGCCACCTTTTTAGTCTTGCCTCGGGCCCCCCCAACCCTAAACCCACTACTGTTTATAAGAATGTAGGAAAGCCTTTAATTTCTGTTGAACATCTAAGGCAAATGTAGAACCAAAGTCGGCACAACAAAAGATAGAATTTTGAGGGGGCGCGACACATAAGAGGGGCATACTTTCACGCTTATCAGATAAAAGGCCAAATAATTTTTGTGTTTTGTGTGTAACGTCTTCACTCCCACACGCAAGGCGCTAGACTTTAAACATGCATCGCAGTAACAAGGAATACACAAATACATGTAGGAAGACGAGGATACATACATGGCGGTAGTAGAGAGTATGCACTTGATGGCGCTAATACATTTACTTTGATGAAAAACATGCTTTTAAGACGCACACATGAATGACGTCATCATCATTGTTATAATGTACTACTGCGATGACTTCCAGGTACATTAATTTATAAAATGCATGAAGAGTGGGAGGCTGCAAATAGGTCACACGTGCTTGGGGCCCCCAAAACTAAATTGGCCTAGGGCCACGCGCTCCCTAAATCCGTCCCTGGTTGTAGGGGTACATGCTCATAAGAGAAAGGTTGGGAACCCCTGGTTCAAACTAATACGCAATGTGGAAAGATCCACCTTCAAGGTGGAAACACGACGTGATTTCCGCGACTGTTTTGATCTTTACGAAGTCACTGCATTTGAAATAACAGTCGAATAAGTGGGCTAAATTGTGCCGCTTTCCAGATTTTACACTGTACTTTGCGGCTAGGTAGAATTCGCAACCACCTCTTTCTGCAATCATGATATCTATGTTAAGGTTAAGGAAGGGACTGTAACTAGGAAAATAACCAAAGGTCTGACGCATTCCATCTGCGTCATGCGTTTGCAGTAATAGCCACCTCGTCTGTTAACCGTATAAGTATAAAACAGTTTTTGTTGTTTTGGAATGCACTGTTTTCATTAATACAATGATTTTGTTGAAAAATTGTGAACCATCGGTGACAAATCTTTACACGTACTCTCTTTAATATTTAAACAGGGGTCGGTAACCTTTTTAGACTACTAGGCCACTTCAGTGGGCCACGAAGGCGCGCTAGGCCATTAGAAACAAGGTTTTCAAAGAAGGGGATTTGAGTTTGTTGTATGAGTCCGACACGAAATGCAAAATACACATATTGGTTTACTTCATTTCCAACTCCCATACGAGTTGGACCCTTGCCAAAGCCCGTGTGGGATACAAATGCGCTGTAACCTACATTCAGAACCGAACAGTGCGAACGTTTTTTTGCAGAAAACATATTTAATTGCAGCGAAGTGTACGATCAATAACATCAACTTGACGGCAGCATTTGCAGCCGTTAACGAGAAAATCTGAAATAAACCTTAGCACAGCCATCCGCGCGCTGAAATAAATCCTAGCCCAGCCACCCGCACACAAATATCTACAGACGTCGTCCGATATGGGTCGTTCTAACACGCACAAATTGAGTATTTGTGACGTGAAGTAACAGTGTTAAGCAGTGGTGGATCCAAGAAGTTGGGGGCACAACGTAAAGATTTTTAAGAGTGCCTTTAACGCAAGTAGGCACTCAGGCTACTTGAAAAATCGCAACAAATATGAAACTCAAATACACATCGAAGTGTATGGCTATTATACATTTTACCATTTAAAAAATCAATTGTACAGCAATTGCTGCTAATCGCAGACTGCTACTTCAAATCCTGGAAGACTGTCTATGCCCATCATCAACGTTGTTATTATCTTTCGAGCTTTATATTTTTATGTTCTGATTTAACAAATGCCTCTGTCTGTGCAGGCAAAGACATGTTATTTTTAGAACACGCTGCGAATTCATGTGTAGGTCTACTCAAACGGCCGTTTTGCACTTTTCAATGTAAATGGCCATATGCGTATCATAACTAGACTTGTACCTTGAGTTTACCTTTCTTGCTCAACTCCATTTCAGGGTTGCATCTTGCGAATAGTAATACATTGGTGATAATATGTTCAAACCTGAGTGAATTTGAAGCATTGCTGTCAAACAAAATTGGCACGAAAACCTAGATATTTTTGTTAAGAGCAAAATTTAATTGACCTTTCAAGAAAGGGGGACCTCTACGTTAATTCAGAAAAGAGGGGCCAAGGGTAGAATCTCATTTGCCTCACCCTAAATCCAAGACTGATTGTAAGGTTGGGAAAGACACAGAATATTGAGCTTGTGTAATCATACAACTGTAAATGTAACAGAATAAACGAAGAAGGAATAAAGAATGCCAAATGAGGCATTGGTCTTGCTCTGACGCTAGTTCAAGTACAATTAGGCCGGATGCAATAATAAACAAATAGAAGTGCGTTAGGTCGAACTGGAACACTAGCTTAGCGGTATCCGGCCTACATGCCCAAAAATACAAATAAAGTTTATAAACATTTGGTTGAAAGTGGATCAAGAACAAGCCCAGACATTTGAAACACAACATGAAAAAACTTTGAAAGACCTCGTTGAGTTTGATGACGTTTACCAACTGTTCACAAATTTTTGTCAAACGTTAAAGCACCCTTTTCACCAATTCTACTGATTTGCTTGCGTTCCAACATGGCGGCTGCCAACTATGGCATAGCTGGTGTTTCCATGTGGCACCATACTTTCACTAACCTGCGAATGTATTTCAAAATAAACAGAAACTTACATGTCTTAAAAAGCATAAGTCCTACATATTCTTACTTTTGATGCATTGTAATGTTAGTTCTCAAACAATGAGTCCTCTACATGTGTGTCATCGGATAACAAAAATGTTTTGGGGGTTTTAAAATTGTTTGTTGCTGTTCATCAGTTTGACGGCACCGACGAGTTCTATTTAAACGCAATTGCAGTAAAAAAAAACAAAACGATTTTTTGTGTGAAACAGTGGTCCAAAACTGCGATGCGTTGCCATTATATGGAATTACGGCACGCATTGTAGGTAGAAAGAGAAACAATGTTGACTCTGATGAGCCACGGCAAGACAAAAAAGGAAAAATAATTAAATTTCAACCACAAGAAATCTTTTCTTGAACAACCAAATAACAAAATTTTTTTTCAGCAGAATAAATTATTTTGCGGTGACACTGATGAGCCACCACACCAGTTTTGCCTCATTGAATTTTTTATTCAACTTTATTCTGTTACTAACTTGAGTTTCACAAATGTAATGTAATGCAATGATTTTAAGGTGCAATACGAATTTGTAGAGAATGATTTGATTTAGTGTCCGATTACTGTTGCAATTAAGTCACTGAGCAAATTTTTAGACACGATTCGGAGGCAACGTATAAAAGATTGCTAACTCAATTTGAAAAAGCGTGAATCAAAATAAGTAGAACATATTTGGATAAGGTCTATTATGGAAAGAAATCCTTTCTCAGCAAAGAATCAGACACTTTAAGATATTACAGAGTATATATTTCGCCTACGATGTAGGCATCATCAGCTCTTTGGACAAGATTTTAGGAACAAGAATGCGCAGTGTTACGTGAAATAAATTTCCTATAAAATTTTTCTGATTGATTCCTTTGTTTGTCGCTTGTGTGGAGGCGTGTTACGTCGATACAGAAATATGCTAGTTTGAATCATCTAAAAAAAGAAGGAACCGAAGCCATGGGTGTCGGAAAGATTTTTTCCAGGGGTCTGGGCAGTAGTGGATTTATTCATCGATGACGAAAAAGAATTTTTTCAGCTGGCAACTGTGATGAAATTTCATTTTACCAACTCCGAAACTACGAGAAAAACATTTTTATACTAAAATGTTAACAGTAAAATCAGTTTTTTTTAAGGAAAATGTTAGGTACCCGGTATGGACCTGTAGGGGCCCGATTTCTCTGATTCTAGGGACTCGATGGTCATTTTCTCTGATTTTAGGGACCCGAATCGGGTCCCTAAAACACCTTGAAAAACCCTGGTAAAATATCAAATTTCAAAATCTAGGGGCACCCTGAGGCTTCTTTCCTACGCCCATGTGCAGAGTCCGATTGGCTGATTCCTCGAAAGCTTACGGCAAACCGAGAGCTTTGAACTGTTAGGGAACAACATATTATAAAAGATAAGGAAAGCATTGCTTGAAAATTGTCGTTTCTTATGCTGACTTTAAAATAAAAAGCAAACTAACATAGTCTTCAGTACTTCATACTTACTTAGAAACAAAGAAACGTGAAAACTAGTGGGCAAGTCTTTGTGGCGTTTTGGTGCAAACATTGCATATAAAGTATGTTGCATTGTAACCAGATACTGAATGTCCAATAAACTACAACCGCCAACCGTACAAATTCTACTCACTTCTTATCCGTTCGGGTTCTGTTCCCTTCGGGCATTTGTAGCGTTCGCAAGTTGAAATCAAGACACGCAGACGACTCTATGAAAATTGTTTTAATTCATCCTTAACACTTCTGGCTTTAAACAATATAGCTCATTGTTATCTGGAAATCGCTTTCAAGAGAGTCACCATTAATGTTTTCGAACTCCTACCGCAAAAGGTTGACTTTTTGCATATATAACCAGAAAATTAAACAAGGGTGCATTTTAACGCCAAATTTATTTTTTTTCAAGATAAAAAACAAAAATATTTGCTTGAAAATTCAGCTTGATCAGCAAAGCAAACGTAGCTGAAAACAAAATTAGCATTACAAACAGCATTCACCAAACGAATTCTTTCCGTATCAGGATAAGAGCGACGAAATCTCCAGTGGTCGCGCAGAGTGTTAGGAGGCTCACCATTTTTGTTAACACCATCTGCTTCTTGCAATGTACTGAGCGACATTGTCTCTTCCCAAAACTCTACAAAAGTAGACAAAGCTCGCAGCTAAACATCTTTTCAAAGTTGTTTTGCGTCAGAATTTTCGAGACTCTGAGATTATGTCAGAAATGCGAGTGTCTTATGCAGGCTCGTAACCAGCTTAGAGGCGGACTGGGCTTCTAAACCGGCCCGGNCATACTTGTTACGCCGGCCCTGGCCCGTGCAACGAGGAGCAATAAAAGGGCATTGCGGCTAATAGAAAGATCATAAAAATTGGTGTGCCTGTCAAAGTAACTGGTAAACAGCGATAAATGGGTGCCGTATATTAAACTAAAAGTTGCAACATTTGAGACTGCTCCCATAGCCTACTTTGATGACCCAGAATTTTTCATGGTTAACGAAAACAGAAGTGTGAATTCTTAAACCCAAGTTCGTGTTTTGTTTAAAACAATACGCAAAATACTGGACCAAAAAAGACTGCCTTATCAACTAAAACGTAATTTATTTTATTTGAAACAAGTATAGTTCAGCAAAGCAAGTGTCTACGCAATTCACACCTGGCAGCAACGCTATCGCTGATATCTTTATTTTCAAGTTTGAACAGAATTCCTTTCTTTACAGACATCAGCATGAATACTTCAAGATGTTTTTGCGTCATTGTGCTTCGTAGACGGCTTTTAATTCTCTTCAGAGCGAGGATTGCAGTTTATCTTTGTAAGTTTGTGTGGCAAATATTCGAGTGACATCGCTTTTTTTACAAAATTACAAATTGATTTTGGAAAAAATGGAAGATAAGTGTCATGAATCATGCTATCATTTTGATCTTCACTACTTTTATATTTCACGTGCAAGTTAACAGGGCATAACTTAAAAAATTACGATAAACAAGTTGTACTTGGGCGTGTTACAACCCTTCTGAACCTTTTCTTCGGTGTTAAAATGGCAAAGCCTTTTTTCCAGCGGTTTATGAGTTGTTGTCCATCTTACGTCACCGTTTTGTTTACTGTTTCAAACTCGCTCGCGGTTATTTGGCCCCAGGGTTGCGGGACGGGACTAAGAGTTTAAAAGTTTTTTTGAAAAGTTTGGAAAACAAACTATTGTAAATTAAACAAATGAGTCACTAAACTACAGCATACGGTATTGCGGTTATTTTGTTAGATCCAAAACGATCCTGTAAAACCCGATATAGAAAACCTTTGTTACTGCGAAACGTTACTGTATTCGTCACTTGTAATTACTGCCCATTAATACTGCAATTGACAGGAGTTTCATTTTGAATATTAAAATTACTGGATGTTGGGGAAAACAGGTAAACAAAACTCTGAACTTCAAAACGTCTTTCAATTGTCGTTTGTTAGTAAAACGTTTATAGAAACTCAAAATCTTCTTCACAACTCTAAAACTCTGTGGAGGACGAAAACTCGGAGGTAAGAGCAAAAAAGTTAGCTTACTCTGAGATAAAGCCGAAAACTCTGCAAATCATATTTCGACTTTAAAAACAAACCATGCAGAATTAGCCGATTACTTGACACACACCGCTGGCTTCCTTTTCCTTATTTCATACTCTGGCCGTGCAAGCTATCCTTGGTCACATTTCTCAAACATTAGGTGTGATTAATCGTTCAGTGTTACTCTACTGTGGTAATATGTTTCAAATTACTTTTTTAATCAATGCTAAATAATCTCAAACATTCTTCATACATTTTTGTTACGACTGATTGCGATTAATCACCTAATTGTTGCTCTATCGTATTACGAGTTATTCGCTTCTTATTATTTTTCAACACTCCTTAATCTTTAAACGAAAAGTGCGTGTTAAATACCTAGATTGTTTTGCATACAACTTACCAGAGTACACGGATGTNCAGATTCCGACCAAAACTAATGCAAAAAGAACAATTTGCATTGTCTTTAATGTAAGCTCGTTGGTTATTTTCCAAAAATCCCTGCGAAGAACAGAATGGTCATAATAGTCCTTGCTCTTTCCAAGACGATCTTTTGTGGTCAGTACTTGAAAACACTAAAGGGTTAATGATCCCTTCAATGTTTTTATTTTTTATAAAAGAAGCATTGAATCTTCCGATTTGAAAAACTCAACAAATACAAAACGTTTTAATTTTTAAACATAGGGAAAGTATTCAGAGAATCACAAATTGAACAATATGTATTATTAAATGTAAGCTTCGAAATGCCTTCAACAAATACAGGCAACAACTCTTTAAGCATTAAGGATCTACCTTGAATTTAATAACAGAGCACCGCTGAGGACCTCAATTCCTACAGAACTCAATTCCTACAGCTGCTGCGTTGTTGATGGAAGAACGAGCGATTGGTCCAATGTGAATGAAACGTGAGCTATTTTAACAAAAAACGATTTGCCAACAATTTCCCTTCGAGAAACATATGTCATCACGTCAACAGAACCGATAGAAACTTGTTGCAGGTGTTAATTTCTGTTTCAAATACGAGATTCTTGGCCGCCATCATATCGATTGGTTTAATGCCATCGACATTCGGCTTCCTGCTTGACTTTTCTGCCCACGAAACCTGCACAAGAAATCATAACCAATCGTTCCAAGGCATCTGGAGGCTACTAGTGCTACTGTTGTAGACTCGTTGAGCCCCAACACAGTGGCTGACAATAATGACTTATGTGATGACATGACAACAGAATATGCCAGTACCAGTTTCATGCCCAACGCTGAAATAAATTCTGACAACACTAAAGAAGTAGACTAAACTGACATCACGAAAATTGTGCATGCATTAGGAGTGATTAACATGAAAAACCAAAATGAAGAGAGTGCTCATAATTGTATTGTTTTGTATATATTTTCAGCACGATAAATTGTACGCGAGATTTGTATAGGGCATTTTTAAAGCATGAAAATGCTTTTAACGAAGTGAGCAGTTTTATAGAAGGCGATGACATGCCTAAGTTGTTTTGAGAAGTAATGAATTGGTTAAAAGCAATGGTAGCAGGAAACAAAGCGTTTCCAAAATTGCGGAGCGAACTCAGCATTATTTACACTACAAATACGGAGATTTTTTCAAATATTCTTTTCATTACTGCCAATGAATCAGTTGTTTTTTCGCGAAGTGTAGACGCGTACTTCCAAGGGCGTACGCAAGGGGGGGATTGGGGTTAACCCCCTCTTGCGCTTGATTTTTAACAAAAACATACATTTTGCTTATAAATTTGGCGGCTGAATGCAAATACTTCGGAATAAATTTGCATGCAAATTTCAAGGAGCATTGTAAATGGGCTAAAAAGTAATAATTAAGTTTTGGCGGGAATTTGGGTTAACGTCTGCGTCCAGAAACCATCTCACCACTTTTTACAGACCCTCCGTCCACTACGCATGTTTAACATTGTGTTCCGCGATAGTTCACTTTATCCGAAACAATAGTCTTTATTTTGTCTGCTAAGGCTGATCAGCGCAAGCGCTGACCGCATTGGCTGCATCACCAATTCTGTAGCATGATAGAACTGTTGCACTAGCTCAAAATCAGCTGTTTTTAACATAGAAGCATTCAGGCATTTGATAATGTCTCAGCAGGGAAAAAGTAAAGGTACAAGTTTGCTGGACTTCTATACACAACAATAAAATCGAATGTTTTCTCGGGTACTTTATGCGCATTCTTAATTCTTGCGTATTTTAGCAAGATTCGATCTTGCAAACCGGGGTGCTCCAGTCAACCAGTCCAGCCGCACGCTTTCTGTGCTGGACTGCTCGTATTCGACAAGATCATCGCAGCCTGATTCTGCAGTTGAAAATTGCTCTGACGCAGTGATGAGTGTGTTTTACTCCTCTGTTTTAACTCGCAGCCTGATATTTGGGGGTTATGAACTGCTGTGTCATAGCGTTGATTGTATTTTCCTCCGATATCCTAACTTGGAGCGCTGATAGTTCTCTTCAGTACAGTGACACATAAAATAAGACGAGTGCGTGCAGAAGAATATGCATATCATATCAACAAACTTCGCCAAAACGTTAGTTTGGAAACGTGAATATGCCGTCAAATTGTGACGTCACAAACAGCGCACACAAAAGACAAATGACCACTATATGCCACTGAATGAACCCTCTCATGAAAATTTTCTCCATACGCCACTGCGTGTTTCAAGAAGAAACGTGAGGGCTGACGATATGACTGCAAGGTCAACAAGGCAGCTAACCGTTGAAAACGCAAAAGAACAAAACGAAAAAGAACAAACGAAAAAATTTTAGAGATCTCATTTTTTACCAAAATGCAACACTTTACCACTAGGCCGAAGTTGTTTGAACAAAGTCGAGGGCTCCTGATGCACCCTAACGGACAACTCCGCATAATAGTCATCAAAGGTCCAACTAATTACAGTCAGAAATTACAGTTGTCAAAGGCGCTTTGAATCATATTTGGAAACAGGCCTCATTTGTAAGAGCTCGAACCCGGCCCAAGATTACAAGATGGAACCAAGCCCGACATTTGCTTGTATAGCCTGATTTAGGCCCAAAAGCCAAATTTACCGAGTGAGACAAGATATGTACGAATGAGAGGTACTGGTGTCGTAGCAAATCATACTTGACAAATAACTCGCAGTCAATTTTAATTGAAGGTTTAACCCTTTAATGAACTCGACACAACGGTCTAAGCTGTAAGTTACAAGGCCACTAAATAATATGCTTCCTTTAGTCTTACTAGCAGAGCCGCCTTTGCACTATTTTATAGGCCAACTAGGCAGCCGCCTAGAGCACAACCGTCAGGGGGCGCAGATTACGAGAAATATGATTAAAACTTCTAGCTAGTGCAAGTTTTAGTGTGTTGTGTCACGAGAGCGTGAATATTGAAGCTTGCCTAGGGCGCAGAACTATCTTGGGCCGGCCCTGCTTGCTAGTAACTAGAATAAGAGTCTCCGCGCATAAGAGGCAGTGGCAAGTTTTGCTTATACTCTGGGAAGACATATCCATTTGTAATTCGCATCTAGTTTTTGCAGAAGCAATGTCCAAACACACTGATTGTCGAAATCAAAGCATCCCTCATTTAAGCTCTTCAAAAGAAATCAACATCCTTGCTAGGTGCTAAATCTAGCGAAATCGTTTCTTTAAAAAAGTCAAGAATCGATCTTTTCGGCACAACTCCGTCGTTGGTTTCTTCACCTCTGTCGCCTTCTCAAAAGGCGCGTGAGGCTAATGCAAGCAGAGGACAAAAGAATATAGTTGTTTAACACAACCTGAATGCCTTGTTCCAAAACACTCATCGGATACCCGGTGGTCTGCTCGAGGGGATGCCTCAGATGCATTTTGCAAGGGTTATCACCAGTTTCAAAGTGCTCTCTAGGCAGATCCGGATTAAATGAACGCGAAGCCCCGGGCAAAGGCGTGACCGCGAGGCCCAGTGGCGATTCTAAGGGGAGGCCTGGGTGGGCCATTCCCCCCAGATTTTTGGCTGGCCCCCCTCTTGGTCCCCCAGTTTTTTTGCCTGATTTTACGTTCAAGTTGGTTTGACATATAGGCTACAGCAGATAACTTTCAGCCAGCAAAATTTTAGTAGAAGCCCTCTTGCCTGCATTCAATATTTCCCAAATGCATGATAAGCTGGGATGTTGGTTTTGTCGTCCGGATGATGGGAGATGTTGATGACAACACATAGTAGTGGTTGCTTGGATCCTGCGTGAAATTGTGCCAGACCGCGCTCGTGGTTGTGAAAGGTTCAGTTCGAAGCTAATAAACGGTCGTCGAGATGGAAAGATTAATCTATCGTGCATTTCAATGTGAGGTAGAACTGGATTATATTACTGTCAGTAGATTGTTGCTTGTCCTAGTTGCAAAATGTTTGCGACAGCGTTGAGAATTGAGGTCAGTTAATTTATCCGAATTTACCCTGACTGTAGGCTTGTGTTCTGCTGCCTTGTGCATATGACTTCGAAGCATCTAACACAACCGGTTCGTGACCAGTTTTAGGCCAACCCACACATGTCCTGCAACCTCATAAAACTTTGTAATGACTTTTTGTAATGGTTTAGGACAGGCCCGTAGCCAGGGGGCAAAGCCCCCTAGAAAGATTTTCGCCCCCTCTGGAAAAATATGTTGGACATTGTTCAAAAGTATTGGACATAGTTTAAATAATTTGGACCACTATCAGAAAGCACTTCGCCCCACTGGTATCCCATCCTGGTTACGGGCCTGGTTTTAGCAGCAGGCCCGTAACTTGGGGGAAGAAGCCCCACTGAAACTTTTTTCGCCTCCTTTGAAAAATGTGTTGGACATAGTTTAGGACTATTAAACATAATTTAAAAAATTTGGACACCTTTATAAAACCTTTCGCGCCTCCTGGTGTCCCAAGTTGTTTACGGGCCTGTTTGGGAGCAATTCTTTCCGGCATTTCAGCTCTTTGTTTGACCCGAAAGGTCAAACATTTCTATCAGAAAAACACTTGTTAGAATTCGCAAATGCATATTGAATTTGCTAAAATGATTTAAAATGTGAAACACATCTGGCAAAGAATTCGCTTCGGAGAGAGTCGCAGCTGCCCACATCGCTCGAATAATTTATTTCATTTGTAGCTCCTTTCGAAGCTGCATTTGATTGTTTATACAAGTTGTTACTAATACTGTAGCTGCAAGTAACTCTTCCCGTCACCAGCGCTTCATGCGAGAGAAGTTTTTCAAAATGAAATTAGTGAAAACATTTCTCAGAAATTCCATGACCAGGGAAAGATTGATAGCAATGCTCTACTTTCAATTGCAAGGTTACGAGCTGAAAAATAGATTTAGGTTGTTTCGTTGATGAATTTGACAATCGACGTAATAGGATTATATTACACTGAGTCGATGTTGATATGAAATTCTGACGTAAATTGTGCAAGAATTTGTGTGAGAATCATATTGTTCATCGTCTATTTGTCTAATCGTTTCTTTTGGTTTATTTGATGTAGTGCGTGTTTCACTTATGACAAGATAGTCATAAATTAGTAGTTCGCAAACTTTTTTGGCCCATGGAATGGACCATTTTTAAAGTATCGGATAGGCCACTTTGCTGTGCTGATGCTGACACCTCATGAACAACTGGTCGAAATTGTATTGCACATAGGTCAGTGAACATTTTATCAAAGATTTATAGAACTCTGTGTCGATAGATGTACCACCTTGACCCCGTTGAGAATCACTGCCATAAATTAACGCAGGGTTTAAAAGTCAGCTTTTGAGTATCAATCAGAGTAAATTTAGAGTGAAAATTAAAATGAACGAATTTGTTGGGTATATTCTGCAGAGCAAGTTTCATGCCTACTGTTACATCTTGCTATCAGGTACACGCCCGAAACGCCGATACACACATACCTATCTGCGACGCGGCTTTGCTAGTTTAGGTGCCACTGGTCGACTGGTGCCGAAACGTCGCTGTTGTTAACTGCATAGTACCTTAAGGTCCTTCCACTACCCACGCTGCACATGGTATTACACTTGTGATAGTAGTTGCATAGCATTGTTATTATTACATCGCAAAGTGTTCGTAAGCTACCACAAAAACGGATTAGTCAGTGTCACTAATCTGTTGGCAGATAGTTGGTTTATTTAAAAAAAAAAACTTGCTTTGCAGTAAGAAAAGTTTGACGAAAATAATTGGCTATCACTAGTCTACTTGTCTCTGTGTCAGGATGGCATTTGTCGTTGGAACCATTTCGCTTCCATGTGAATTGTTGTCACTTTCGTGCAGCTGTTTTCGTCCATGCAAGGCCGGCACAATTTTGTACAGCAGGCCTGCACAACATGAGGCCCGCGAAAGCTTTTCATGCGGCCCGCGAGAGCTTTTTCAGTTGAAGAAAATGTTGCAAAAGCTCGAACTCGAATAAGTTATTGTTGTTCCAGGAATTCTTCCATACTAAAACTGAATCTCCACATCAAAATAAAGTAGACTTTTGCGCCCCGCGGCAAAAATTTATGTTGATAATTTGGCCCTTCGAGCTTTCTGAGTTGTGCAGGCGTGGTGTACAGGAAATGATGTTTCGTGTTACATGTATAGAGAGTAGTGCTGTGGAAGTTGCATGCTTAGCACAGAATATTCGACATAGCAGTGCAAGTGTGCGATTGCATCTAGTGGTGCTTAGGTGTCTCTAGTGAACAATAACGTTAGGTCATACTTAACGATATTCGCGCCCGTCGCCACAGGAGGGTGTTTGGTGGGCTTAGCAACCCCAAACAAAGCTACAAGCCTCTCTAAATTGAAATATGAAGCACGGTAAATCTGTGCAGTTTTTGTCAATTTTTAGAATGTCAAGCACCTCTTCCCAAACGTAAAGCTCGCCTATGAAAGACTTTCTGTCAACGGTTCTGAGTTCTGACTATAGTCATAAGCCTATGTTGGATTTTATAGCTTTAATCATAGCAAATTAATCTTCATTACAGCGGAAAGTCACCATTCAGGAGAGACATTGAAGTTGGCTCCACTACTTTTTTCTTTGGCCCCGCAGTGGCTCCCCCACTTTTTAAATTCTAGAATCGCCACTGGCGAGGCCCTCTAAACGCTTAGCGCAGCTACGTAGATAGCGTTTTTACGTGCCCTCGTTCACTTCAAGTTTCGGTAGTAGTCGTTTTTCCGCGTGTGACCAGGGATCCCACTGCGGGGTTCTTCCCATAATCGTAGCCAGGGAGAACCTAGGGGCCATGCCCTCCCAAAATTTTTGAAATGTATAGTGATTTTGTGCTTTGAGAGGCGGTATTCCAAACAAAATAGTGTTATTTGCCTAAAATCAAGCATTTTGTCCCCCACCAAACTTTTTTGGCCCCTCTCAAATTTTGGGCTGGCTACACTATTGGTTCTTCCACCCAGATCTGCATTTTTAGTCGACCTGGGAGTCTAACTTTTATGAAAAATTGCGTTTCATCTGCTTTTTTTCAAGTGATAAATTAATCAGCAACTTCAATATGCTCGATAACATAAAGATGACTTTATATTACAGTGTCTGCATGCGCACACCAGGTGAAAAAATACGCATATCGGATGAAGCAGAACGTGTGCAGTCGGTTTCATATCCTCAAATAAGATCATTGTCGGCGTTATAATGTTACTGTCTCTGATGACAACTGAAGAAACTGGTGAAACAAGGGTTAGGACTGATTATTTAAATTTCGATGTTTCCCTGTGTATACAAATTTAAAAACAAATTTCAATTAGAAGAAGAAGAAGGATTGGGATAATGTTTTTTTGTGGGATTTTAGATCCCGCTGCTGTTCAAGATTGCACAAAATGTCCTAGTTTAATAACAAATGTGCTTCTACAATTAGTGAGAGATATCATCAACGGAGTATGTTACCAGCGTTATGAAAAATGTCTTGAGCAACAAAAAGGTCATCCAAATGTTAATGTTTGCGATGCAGAAGAAGATTGGAAGAATAACTATAAATAAGTATTCGATTATATCGTTTCAGTTCAAATAAGTACATTCATTTGTTTTTGTTCGTAACACAAGGTTTCTGTGTTTTTATTGTACGAATATGTTTTTTTTCGTGTGCAATATGGATTTATTTGAAATCACTGAATGGGAGCCCTGCATGTGATTGCTGAACACAGACATCTTGGTAGGTAATGCAGCGAGGCAGTGACACTCTGATAGCGGTAAGCCATCACGAATAGTTTTACTCTGTGTGAAAAGACGCGTGAGCAAATCTGTAGCAGTGCTTCCACAAGTTTGAAAAACCCATTGTTAGTGTGAGACTGATCAACGCGACCAAGTGAATAGCTTTAATCAAACGACTCTTATACAGGCTTCAGGCTTCTTTTCACACAGTATACTGTAAAAATACGTGCCTTGTGTTAGAATACGTCTATGCAGACTTGTGGGATATACAGTATGTCTTTATCGCTAAGGTTGATTTCTGACTTCTTAACCCTGCTCAGGTAACCTCTGCCCAATCTGGGGCAAACGGTTATTCCACTTAAATTAAAAATTAGTAAACTTTCACGTAGGAAGCTGGTTCTTTCAGTAGCTGCATTTTCTTAGACGCTCTTTCAGGCAGTGCTATCGAAATTTGCACAAATTTTGTAGTTTTCGCTGAGGAAAAAAAATTTGCCCAAATTGATCCATGGTTACCTGAGGTGTAACAAAGTTCCTTCACAAATATCCCTTCTAAGGTAATCTTGACCAATTTGGGCAAAAGAAGTTATTGCATGTAGGTTCACTAGTAGGCCATGCCGGCAACCTTTGACCGAAGCCCACACGGGAGTAGATCACACGAGTGCAAGCCCTGACGACACAAATCAATTTGGCGCGAATGGTTCTTGTTCAGCTCGTGGTTTTCATTGAGAAACAGACAGGAGAATGCACGACGCCTTCTCCATCAGAGGAAAGAAATTGGAGCCAGAAAGGGCCTGCACCGTGTTCACTTGTGGTGAAAGGTCAAACATTTTATTGAGAACTTTATGAACCCTGCGCTTCTCTTTACGTAATTGAAGTTTCTAGAACTTTGGCTTAGCCAAAAAGGCTTGCTCTTTGTTATGCGTACACTTGTGGTAAAAGGCCAAAGCATTTTGTTGAGGACATGAACTTTGAGACAAGACAACGCTGTGGAATCTGTCCACCATCAAAACAGAACTAAACGAGGTTTACGTGCCAACTGCCAACGATGGGGAGCTCTTGTCTGCATTAATCACTTCCAAGTTTTCTGCAAAGATTACTCACATCCCTGGAATACTAACCCACGGTGATTTCCACCCAGACAGGAGTGTTGGCCACGTGGTCCCTAGGTGAAAATCACCCGACGTTATGGTTAGAGTGAGTTTTTGGCTTCCCTGTTAATGCCTTGATATTGTAAAATTGACAAAAATCCACTAATTTATAGTTTTCATATTTCAATTTGGGGGGGCTTGGTGCATTGTTTGGATGTGCTTAGCCCACCAAATCCCCCCTATGTCGACGGGACTGGGCATATGTGAGACATGAAAGTCAATAGCAGTGCCGCGATCAAACTGATTGCCGAACAATTGTCGTAAAGCATTTGTCCATTTTGGGCAAGTTTACCTTATGTGCCTGATTTTCGTAAAAACTTTGCCCATTTTGGGCAAGGTTGATTAATGTGGCTGAAAATTGCAATGAAAATAGAAAAATTTCATGTCTCAATCTAATTTACTTTTATTGCAGATAG
>JGI24159J19872_10005127_pt1 | contig 16879 bp, 10 predicted proteins | sample Ectturendosymbi4_FD_19872 | JGI IMG/M metagenome (IMG submission 19872) | reverse complement strand
TTGTGCTTTTAGTTTATTCACCAACTTACCTTCAAAGATATCCATAGATTCAAAAGTGGTTTGTCCTGTAAAAGTAATGGCGTAAGAATCATAAATAGGCGGTGGTTTATTTAGGATGACATAGAACACTGTACAAAGTGCCCCATGAACGTCTTTCCACTATCGCTGTGTGTTACGTCACCGCCGCATTGCCCGTAGCTGTGGTTTTGCTGCTTCTCAATTGACGTCAGAGAGTTTGTTTAATTTTAGTGAAAGCAATTATTTGAGAATGGCTTATTTCCAGTTTTTACTTGCCGAAACTTGTGTACTGATTTATTCGTTTTAGTCTTATGAGTTCGCTTTCTTTCCCTGCCCTTGCTTTAGACCTTCAGCATTTCACCCGAAAACATTGCTTGTAGATTTCAGGATTGAGGTTGAGTGGAGTTACGTGAAATCGATCTCCCATTAAATATTGCTGGTAGACCCGACTGCGTCGCCTTTGTGGAGACTACTACGTACTTGAACAAAAATTAGGTGAAGGAATATTTTCTTCTTTCTTACTAATTTTGAAAAAATACTGATTAAAATCAGGTTTCCTTAGTGGTGCTTCTATTAAATAGTCTTAAAACATGGGATTGAAGACATGCCTTGAGAAACTACTGTACTACATAACGTTTCAAGTTATCTTTTCGGTTTTAAGGTTTAGAAAATTGTCGTGAACTTTTCGAACGCTATATGTAAAATTTGTATTCACTCTGTTGAAACAAACTATATTAGGAGTCAAGGCGTTGTTAAATCAACTGGAAAAAGTAGTATCTTAAAACCAGTGGCGCAACTTACGGGAGGGGCAGGAGTGCGGACCGCTAAACGTGGCAAGCTAAACGTAAAACCGGGGTCCCGCTAGTTTTCAGTAGGTTGGTGTATTTTTGCATTTTTCGGTGTGTTTTCCAGTGATTCAGGGTTTTATTATAGCCTTCCGCAGTCGGATTCGCTATCATTTTAACAACGTTTTTCTGACTTTTGGCATGTAAGCCCTCTACAATGTCCAGTAGGCCCGCTTCAGTTAAGATTCCTTCCCAGCTCAAACCTCCAGTTACACCACTGCTTAGGACATTTGAACCTGTTAAAATGCTATTTTGTTTATGGCAGGATTTTTTCGTGTGACGAATGTGGATTCATTCTTCAGTCGCCCAGCACGCTTTCGAAAACCTCACCTGACGCTCACCTTCAATCAGTCTGGAGGGCTCCGGAACAATGTTGGTCCCACTGTTGCTACAGAAACAAGCACGTGTTTTAGTCAGCCTGCGTGCCCTCCAATACATGACCAAACGTAAGCCTTGAGCCAATGCATCCGTCAGTCTATATGTATATTTTTATGGAACCAAAACACCAATGCCATTGTTCAAATATTCCAAAACATTCACAAAAATTTCAAATACTAATTCATTGAAAGGTTGAAGAGTGTTATCAGTTTTTTTTCAAAGACCGGAAAATGCTAATGGTATAAACTTATGATTGCAATACAATGACAGTGAAACATGCTTCTGTAAAATTTACCATACAATTTGCCACGTCCCTCAAAATAGAGTGGACACATGCTCACCGTCAGCGCAACTGCAACATATCTGCTGAATTCATTCGCGCCTGATTGAGAGACTACTGATAAAACGTGAATGGAAAGACGGTCGTAAACCTGTTATATCTATATATACACACACATATATATATATATGGAAACTAATCATTTGTAGGAAAAGGATATTATGAAATTGCCATCGTTCGGGGAACGGATATGATAGCATCGCGCGATCTCTCAATCTGATAAAAGTGCTACGCAAAAGAAAAGCTTTATTTAACGCTGCATCTCCGTGTGCAAGTTCAATAGCAGCAACTAGTTGTAGTTTCTTGTTAAATTGCTTTATAAAAAGTTTTTATTGGTCAGGTTTATTTCGTTCGATGGCACATGCAACAATCGAGTCGATAAAAACCGTGGACGAGCCGCAAGGGCCTANAGGCGATTCTTAGCCCCGGACTACGGCGATGAAACAGGTATCNATGTTTCTGAAATTGCGAAACTTGTGAATTGAAACCTGCGAAATTCTGTTTTGCTAAAAGCATCAATNNCGANTGGTTTGAACAAATAGGTGAACTCAGACATTTGAGAATGAAAAACAAAATTTAACATCGAAAAGTNCAAAAAGAGGACCTTTATAGCTGTTAATTGCACTAAAAAAAGCTTTTGCGAGAGAATAGTTCGAGAAGAAATNATCANTTTGCTTCCACCTGGAATCTTTTACCTGGAGTAGATTACAGAACTTCGGGGTNTTTTTCCGCCAATGTTCGCTTCGCTACTGGCTTTGTGATGTAACATTTATNTTCGTATTCAGTGTGGAATTGAGGATAACAGCCAGCACAGTGGAAGCAAAGCCCGATACCCCATAATATTACCAGCTTACCCACAAATGAATGAATGTTGGACAATCTTGCTCGTTTGTGAGGATTGCTTTTTTTGGGAAAGAGTGTACAACTAAAAATTGGCGGTGCAAGGCTTTTTCACTGTATTGTCTACGCTTCTGCCATTATCTTTCCAATGGGTCAATTTTATTTAGGAGTTTAGAAAATGAAGAGAATATTTTCAGCAACTGTATAAAATCATGGGTGATGTTTAAAAAAAGAAACATCTCGAAATATTCTACTTGGAGGGTATTTTTGCTCGACGACCGTCACAGACGTTAATAGTATATTATCTCCATCTTTAATGCCACAGAAGATCCAGCGTAACCTCAAAAATATGTGTTTCATTAGGCGCTCAGTGACGTTTTCCGCTTCATATACGTGTTTTGGCCGCAGCGGGTGCGATGCGAGCTTACCGAGGCGATTTCTATCAGCTTTCCTGGTGCATTTATGCGCACTGCACAAGCCTTGCGGTTGCGTTTGCTAAAAATGCGGAAAGTGAACGCAACCTGCTCGTAGATGCAAGCAATCTGGCTAGCAGAGCTGTGGAGCTGGAGTTTTCAAGCAATTTTGGATGGCTGGAGCCGGATCCAAAACATTTAAATGGTGGAGCCGGAGCCGGAACCTGGAATTTGGTTTCCGGTTCCACAGACAAAATTTATGGGGCAAGCGAGTTGTACAAATAATTCAGTACAATGATTTTTAGTTTTTAATGGAACAAATCGTTCTGGCGCCGAGGCCAAAAAATCCAGATGCCTGGAGCAGGAGCATGAAATTTGAGTTCCGGCTCCACAGCCCTGTAATGGTTCAGGCTTGGCGGATAAGCACCGGTACTTTGCAAAGACGCACTGACACGCGAAGACCTTTGCAGGCTCGCCCCGTACTGGAGCGAGAGGCAGGCCTCTTCCATCAGCTCGACTCATCTCCACTACGATGCAAAAGTCAGTGTCTCGCCCAGCGACTTCGGCGACACATCTCGTGCCCCTGTGGGGCCAGTTCATTGTCCACGACATGGCAAGCACTCCAGTTGTCGTCGTGGGTTAGTTAATCTTTGTTGCTCGCTGCTTATTTGTTTAGACCGCAATTTTTTACTTTTTTTCCTGCAATTTCTTTTCCATAGGATTGATGTATTGAATTGATTTCGAAAAGAACTTTGTCGTCTCTGCGAAATAAAGAAGTCTTTTTACAAACACATAAAACGCAATCATTAAAAAATTTTGAATTTTTTAAAAAATGCATTGTTTTTAATTCTTGTCCGGTTTTTCAAATAATTCGTTCGTTTTATAGCTTCTGTGCTTCGGAATAAAACAAGATTCTTCACCAAGCAATCCTTGGTTGGCAGAAAGACGAATCATGTTCTATTTGGTTTTCCGCAATACAAATCGTCAGTCAGAGTGGAGTGCTTAACATCTACTGTATCGCTTTTCACCACTTCGCTGATTTCAAAGCGGTGAAACGATACGTATTAATGTGGCACATATGCGCACTTTCATTCATTCACTTTCGCGCTCGCTTTACTTCTGGGAAGGATCGGGGAGTAGCAGCTCTAGGAGGACTCGAAATACCTCACGGTCAACAGCGATTTCAAATAGTTCTGCTGGCCCCACACGAAGATAGGACCTAGCAAGGTCGGAGATGTAGTCACTCCACCTGGACAATGGACGACCACTGGTCCGGTCTCCCGTGGGTGCAACCAGCAAGACTTGCCTCGCCAATCTTCATGGTGCATGTGCACAGTTTACCTCTAATTTCAATGGCAAATTTTAAAGATTCGAACGGGAACCCGCTTCAGTGCGATTGCCACGATCCCGAGCCGGACTGCTGCAACATCGAAATACCGAGAGGCGACAGGCAACGAAGCGAAAAATCGTGTTTCAAGATCAAGAGGGCTTTACCTGTTGCCGACTCTAACACTGATGCTTGTAAGACGTCATTTTCTTGGTGTGTGGCTAAATCCTGATAAATCTAAGCAGTGGATTAGATATATTCGTTTCAAGGACGGATTCAGGTAAAACCTGTCCTTGTATCAATCACGTAGGATGTGCCCCGAAATAAAGCGGAGTCTTGTGGGGAGTGAAAGGATGTGTTATTCGCGAAAAATACAACATTACAGCATTTTTTCCGATGATTGTGCGCCATTGGTTTGTACTCCCTTAAAAAAACTGAGAGTCACTAGTTTTATAGAGTACAAACTACCGTTTCCATTTTTTGCGACACCTGTAAATCATTTCCAAATTTCCTTACAGCCGTAAGACCCTGGAACATTTTGATAGCCTTTATCTTTTCAGCTTAAATTTTTTGTGAAAGAAGTTTCAGCAAGTTTTTTAAATTTTGTTGAAAAGAAAGCGATTGATCTTTTCAGCAAATCATTTAATTTGTTTCGTCAGAATACCCGTCTACTGAAAATCGTGAAAATATATTGGGTGTCATGTCATTACTGGAGACCTTGCAACTATATCGGCATGGAGTTTCAACCAGCAATCACGTTAAATTTCTCTCATTTTCATGTCAAGAAACCCATTAGGGTTTCCGGCGGCGTAACTACGTCATGTGCTTTTTAGGCGATTACGTGTTGAAAAGCTTTGCATAGTTCGATTTTTTTGTTTTTGCGTCGGGGGGTTCACCATTTACGCTAATTGCAGTTTACTACGATTTTTTGTGTACGTCACTCTCTCCACGGTTTGAGCGCTTGTGACATGTCCTCTGATGCGTATATTCTGAACGTGTCAACAGTCACACAAAATGTTCATGAAAGAACTCTTAAATGTATTAATCTGTTGCGTTTTTTATGGACTTTGTTTTGCAATTTCGTTCCATTGTTCTTACTTTATTGCGGAGGTATTTTCAAATCGCTTTGATTGTAGCATAACTCAAATTTCTTACGATTAAAAGTATATTAAAGAATAGCCGGTTAGTGCCGATCACCAAAAAATAAATCAAGATATACTCTGCTTTTGTCGCTAGCAACATAAGCCTGTTCACAAGCAGCATAAGTACGTTCATCATTTTCATGAACAATGTGCAACATCTTTCACCCACGTTTTTCGAAAATCAAAAAACAAAACGAACAAACAGTACTCGTCGTCCTTGATTTTTCCAGGCGATGCATCCGTACGACAGCAACTTAACGATATAAGTGGCTACATCGATGCAGGAACAGTTTATGGGAATTCCGAAGATTTGTTAAAGGCTTTGCTAGATCCCGATTCAGGCAAGCGACATTTCTTTATTTTCTCAAACTTCTGAAAGGTCGGTTGTTTTTCGAATCACAATGGGACAACAATGAGGCAACAGCAGTTTATGAAGTTCATTTCACAGTAAATTAAAAAATGCGTCAATGTCTACTTCTGTACAACTTCGAAAACAACCCGCTGTGAGCTGAAGGTGAAGTTTTTTAAACATGTGACGCCTGGACAACTTGACAAGTTTATAAGAGTTCCGCATGTGCGCACGTCCAGTGTATTAGTTGCTAAACATTTGAAAACGACGCTACAGCATTGAGTTTCCACAATAGTGGCGCAGCCGAATCATTTTGCGAATTGTTTTAATAGGAAACCGATTTCGCGAAAGCTTACGAGCGAAATGATAATAATTATACAAAGACTTTTAGCCAGCACCCGAACTGCAATCTCCAACACGAGCTGTGACCACAAAGCTGGTCTCACACGAAGTGAAAAGCAAACTGATGCCAATTATGGAACGATTATAGCTTCAAGCAACATGGTGATCAGTCAAGTCATCGCGTGTCGCGTGACACATAAGAAAATATTTCGGCGTCTATTTTCATTGGCTTGTTCAGTTGAGAAGCGCTAACCACCGTGTCTGAGCTTTTACTTACGTCGCCAGTTGTTATTTTTAAATTTGTCTGTTGCTAGACCAGTTTTTTTTTAGGTTTTCGCTCTTGATTCAGCACATTTCGGGAAAGCTGAGTAAGCAGGGGCTGCTCTGCTTTCATAACTTTGCGATGATTCAGACTTGCACATATCCACATTCCAACAGCCTCCACAAAAGTGACACAGTCGAATCAATCAGCACATTGTTTTACTAGGAAATCGATATCACGTTCGTACGAATCTTCAGTCCTTTCTCAAACAGAATCTGAAAATGACGCGGTTTTTTCAAACCCCAAAATGTCAGTTGTGCAGTTTCACAAGAGATTTTTGTAAAAAAAAGTTTCTTGTCACACTAAACCAAAACGAACATATTTGCGTGTCATGATGACAACTGGTCAAATATTTAGATCTGAGATAAAACATTAATCAAAAAAATTTTAATTTTCTCAGAAATAGGTTACTCACGAAATCACAGTTGATATGAGATTTGATATTAACATTGGTTGGCTAAAATAAAGGATAGAAAACATGAATCATAGCAAGCTACCTTTCGAGTTACTGTTCACAAAAACCTCAATGCTGGTTTCCTTTTCGCATAATCATATAAAGCAAACGCTCAATAGAAAAGCACATTTAAATAGAAGAGCGTTTAGTAGAAAAGCACATTTAACGTTTGTAACGTTTAACCCTTTGGGTCCCGGGTTTACCCAATTTTTGCAGAACTTTGCAATTCTATAACTCGCCAGGCGATTGAGCTAGAGAGCTATCCAAACCATCCACGGATTCAGCAAGTCTTGCAGTCAAAATCGAAAAAAAATGTTTTTCGTTTTCTGTGGGGTATTTCTGGAGGTGACGTCACAAAGAAGGCATATTTTGGAAATTTTGGCCACCTTTGGCCGGCCCTGGGCCCCAACCCATTGACCCATTCTTTTGCCTCAAAATGTTCTTGAAAACTAGGTAAACAACCGCGTCTATAGACCCCTTGATTGACCTGCTAGCATATCTGTAGACAAAATTATGGGTCAAAAACCCAGTTTTTGGCCTAATTCAAAACTTTTCAGAAAAGGCATAATTTGCCCTTTCAGGGCAAACTTTGGCCAGCCGTAACTCAGCAGCAGATTGAGCTAGAGAGCTGTTCAAACCCTGTAATCACTAGTGGCGTCGTGTAGTTTAGAACAAAAAATTTTTTTTTAATTTGGTTGGAGGGTTTTGGGCCAATGGGATCATGACAGGGGCATGTTTTTTGGTTAATTATATGACGTCATCATCCGATCTCACGCGCCAATATTTTGGCTCGAAGTATTTTTGGATTCTAGGGCAGAATACGCGTTTTTAGAGCCCTTGCTGAATTTCTAGCGTTTCTAGTTCAAAAGTTAGGCCAAAAAACAGCTAATTGGTGAGGGGCTTTTCTCAATACTTTTGGGGGATTTCCCCAATTCATTTTAATGTTTTTTGGCCTTAATCTTGGAATCAGGAACGCTAAAAACCCATTCGGACCCTTCAAAGTTCCGAAATGTAACCAACAAACAGCTAAACTAAAAGAAATTTATGTTACTTAAATGGCTCCTGCGGGTCTTAAAGGGAGGTTGGGCAAAAATGCTGACGTCAGCAAAAAATAACATGAACATCCTATCATTATATAAGCATTAAAAAAAAACAGACATCCTAAACTGAAACGTTTTTTTTTATTGCAAACTACATACCTCCACGAGTCTTTAGAGCGTTTGAACAGCTCTCTAGCTCAATCTGACGGCGAGTTATTGCCTGGGGCGAAATNCCCCCCTGAGTGGTTTTTGAGGGAGCAAGATTTTGGTCAATTTTTGGTTTATGANCCATAATTTTTGCTCCCGATATGCTAGAAAGTCATTCAAGGGCTCTTTAGACGCGGATTTTAGCCNAGTTTCCAAAAAAATATTAAGCCAAAATAATGGCCCAATGGGTTGTGGTCCAGGGCCAGGTAAAGGTGGCCAAAAACAGCAAAAACACCCCCACTTGCAGCGATCCCCCCAGCGAACCCCAAACCGAAAACGAAAATAGTTTTCTTTTCGATTTCAAGCAGAAGGCTTGCTGAATCCGAGGATGGTTTGGATAGCTCTCTAGCTCAATCGGGTGGCGAGTTACAGCGTTTCAAACTTGCNCCAAAATTTTGGCGGGTGCGGGACTTAAAGGGTTTTAATAGAATGTTTAATAGATGGAAACATAACGTTTAATAGAAGAGGACATTTAGTCCTCGAGAATCCATCAGGGAAATGGAGATCATGTAACTTCATTAACAAATTCTCAACGTTGCTCCAAAACATAAAAATACATCCTTAAAAAATAATACGGGCTGTTAATTTATAGAAGAACATAGGCAAACAGTTTTATTGCAAAGATACAATATTTGTTACTTCCAATTTCGCGTAGAACTTCAGTTTCCTTCCAAACTCCCTGCAGACGTATTCAAAGCAACCAGTAATCAGGTTGTTGGTTGCTGGCTGCAGAGCAGCCTGACCAACTAATATCACGCAGTGCAAAAGTGCTAGAATCGCACTAGCAACTGTCGCAGTCACAGCACTCGACGGTGCAGTGCTCAGTGAACCCCACCACAAACAGCAGATCCATCCGCCTACTAAATGAGTGTGTTTCACGAAAAAAGGATCTGTGCTTCACTAAAAAACAACATAAAAATCGTAATGTTTTCGTCTGAAGGTCGAATGCTGTGGGTGACTGCTGTTCTTCGTTAGTGACATTGCCTTTTGCTTTCATCCTATTCCACACATTCATTTTCGTAGAAAGCGGAGAATTGAAAGTCCAGAAGCTCCGGTATCACGGATCTGTGCCTCATTTGCCGCTGCAGACAGAAGTCAACGAAACCTTTTCATCGCGAATGTCCTGTCCGGTTCAAATCCACAAACCGAAAGATATCCCGTGTTTTGTGGCAGGTAAATAAGGGAAGACTCTTGTCGGCATAAACATGGATAGAACGGCAACAGACCTGATGATCAATAGGATTTTTGTGTCGTAGAAAGACTGCTCTGAAGAAATTTGATGACTAATTTGATCTTTTTCGACCTAGTCGAAAGGCCATTTGCGTGCAACACGAAGTTTACATCACCTTGATATCCCATTTACGGGGTCCTCTCCAGTGCAGTGGGGCTTGTGTGGTTATGTGGCCCATTCCAGTTAGCGCCCTCCCATTCGTATGTTGTAATGTTCATCTAATTCTAGACCCTGTAGCATTCGCTGTTGCCTTTATCCTACCTACTCAGATGGCGAACTTCCTTTTATTTTTGACAAGATTAACTGTCACGTTTCGCGAAAAATAAACAAACCTTACGCTAGTCAGTGTAACTATGACGTAAACAACAAAACAAACATTTCGGAATCCCTGATTGTGGGCAGTCAACAAAAACATGGCGCTTGTCATAAAAGATCTGCCAAATGCAGCTCTGAAAATAAATTTTTCTTGTCGACTGTCATCAGAACAAGCAGTTTATCGCAGGTGACACAAGAGCAAATGAAAACAGTGCTTTGACAACCCAGCACACTATCTGGATGATCAAGCACAACCAAATCGCTCGTGAACTCAAGCGTGTCAACCCAAGTTGGAGTAAATCGCTAATATTTAAAGTAAGTTATGGATAATTTTGCAAAATTTGATAATACTGTACTTGGCAATTATCTTAAAGAGATAGATGAACCAGAGCCGTTCATGGTGTAAACGGTACAGGTGTGACAAAGCTTAACACTTAATTTGTTTAAAAGGTTTTGAAAATAGCCGAGTGGCCGGTCTAACAGATGTTGCTTTACCACTTCAAAATTAATTTATTTCAGCTGATGATAGACGATAATTTAGAAAGCTTGTTAATTTTGGTCTTCTGCATTTCTTACATTAGTATTGGCAATTACTGAATGGACAGACATATGCAGAACCCAAGTTAAACCTGATTTAAGCGTCGGTCCAAACATTAGGAAATAAACCATCATCGGTTTCACACAACAATATAAAAATTTGCTCAACATCGCATCCTTTTTTGCCTCAAACGCACGGGTTGTTCTTGTTCAAAAGAGTATCTTATTCTGTACGTAACTGCTTTGATTTCATTTATTTCAACAGACAACTCGATCTATTGTGACCGCCTTACAGCAAATAGTCACTTACGGGCAATTTCTTCCTATCGTGTTGGGTGAAAAATATATGAAGAGATACGAGCTCTCTCTGTTAAAAAAGGTAGGAAAATGAAGACTTAACTAAGGTGTTATTTGGAGGTCCAGGCTTTCCTCTGCCCACCAGTGTATTAATTGCAGTGTACGACTTGCGACTGAACTCCAATCCGGCGATAAAATACCGGTGACAATTATTTTGTTTTATGTAGATCGCTCTCACACATATAAATTGATAGTAAGAGACAGAAAGAAATGCGTGTAGTTGAGAGAAACGGGTTACGTATAAAATACAACCACAACTAATCGAAATTAAATGTGTTTAATTCAAAAAACTTGAACATTGTAGCTGTTCGTCAATTCCGTTAAGCAGTTTATTCAAGTTCATGCGTTGGACAGTCTGTTAGGACAGTTGCTTGATTAGTTTTTTTACATCAGTGCCAACCTACATAACTTGATGAAAGAGACACTCTTCACAATGTTGTAACTTAATGGCACTGAATTTAGAAAATATTGTATACAGTAGGATTCAACCGCACTGGGTCGTACACTGTTTTTGCAAGTAATTTATTTTGCATCTTGGAAAGACCAACATAGCATACTGCTTCTTGTGTTAGGGCTTTTGGTATGGCTACGACTCCACCTACGACGGCACAATTGTCAACTCATTCGCCACTGCTGCTTTCCGATTTGGACACAGCATGGTCAGTAACCAACTTACAAGGCCCTCAGCCTCGTGGAACAAAACCCAAGGACCAGCCATGTCCTTAAGAAGCAGGTATAAAAGCAATTATCTAACAAATCAAAATAAACATCAAAAAACCGATAAGTCTTTGAAGCGTTCTGTTAAATTTTTGTCACCTGAAATGCTTGACAAACCGATAGTATTGATTGGAAGTGACTTTATTGCTTTGTATAGTTTTTTCAACACTCAACCGATTTTGAACGAGAGCACCGGCGGGATGGATTCCATAGCCCGCGGTTTTCTTAGTCAGAATGCGATGATGATGGATACCACCTTTGTTCAAGACCTCAGCAATTTTTTGTTTGCTGAACCAGGTAAAACTTTAATTGCGCCCACAGCTATAACTGATCTGAGGTACTCAAGCAAAAAATTCTCTGGCTGCAAAAATCAAATAGTAATGAATTGAAACAAGGCCTTGCAAGCTGCCATAAGCATGTGATTGATAATTAATTATATTACTTCTCGTCAGGCTGTCTTTTGTTTGTTATATCAATTGTGTGTCCCTTCAATACACTGCAACGACTTGTTCAGTGTGTGAGATCCAAACAAGTAGAGGGTTATAAAATTTTTTGTTCGGTAGACTTGATCGCAGTACTTCAGCTAATGTTCACGATTTGTTCAGCTGTGGTTTTGCACTGATATCGAGCCTATATATACTGTACGACTCAGTTCTGCTTTTCTTTTATTTGTAGAACAGGTTTTCCTCATAATATTTGTGTGAGGAATGAAGTCTTACTGACATTTTAAACGCTTAGTATTTTTAAAGCTTAAATCTTGTGCGTTATTAAAGTGAAATCTTAAAAGGTCTCAACGTGAGAAGATATTGTTGCTCTCACGTGCTTTATTATTTTGAGGACAACAGCTCTTCTTATAACCAGGAAAATTTGGCTTTGATCTGATGGCNATCAACATCCAGCGCGGCAGAGATCACGGTCTGCCGTCTTACAACAAGTACAGAGAATTTTGCGGACTGCAGAAGGCAAAAAGTTTCAACGACTTTGTTGAGATTGACTGGGAAAATCGTGTGAAGCTGAAGAAGTTATACAAGTAGGTCGTTCTCTTCAGGTTGAGTTAAACCACATAGTATTGTGTTTTTCTTGTTTGTTTTCAAACTGAAGCAATTTCCATGTAAGCTGTGAACGCCGGTGTATGAAACAATGGAGCACCAAGAAACAGAGTGCGCTGAAGCTATCTGTTGACAATCAATAAAATACCAGGATGTAACATTGACATGCAGTCACAACCTCAATAAACGAATACCAGTAATTTCAAAAGCTCTTCTTTTTGTCAACAATGCTGGAGACGTACGAGCGATGGGCAAGCAAGGAAATTTTGCTCACAGAGCAATCAACAAATGTGCACAACCCACGTCGCTAACCTGTTGTTCTGTAATGCAAATTGGTGTGAATCTCTCAAAAAGAGCTCTTTCGTTTTTACAACTATTTTTCAATCCAATTTTTTATATCATGCTGCTAAGTCGATGGCGGAGTGACACCTTTAGGGAATACTGTGCAAAGAACTGAAAATTTTATAGTACAACATTGCTCTTAAACAGAATCTATTGAAATAAACTCTTTTTCGCAATGAATGAACGACCTGAATTAGAACAGGAAACATATTTCGCCAATTGAGTAGGCATCCTCATACCTTTTTTTGAATAAAATAACTGACATTGTAAATAAATCTGCATTTCAATCAATCCCGAAGTATTTGTTATTTAATGTCTATGGTCGTTCTTGAAGGTTCATGCTTTTTTTGTTGCCAACAGCAACCGAGTTGACGACGTGGATCTGTTTATTGGTGGGTTGTCGGAACAACCAGTGGAAGGAGGATCCGTAGGACCGACGTTCGCTTGCATTATAGCTCATCAGTTTCGTGACATCAAAAAAGGAGATCGGTTCTGGCACGAGAATGGAGGATTTTTTCAGTATTTTACATCAGGTTTGATTGTTATTATCTGAGATACGAAGAACTGTACAGCTTTTAGCCTGCAACATATAGAAGCAAATTTCGTGCCCAAACAAGTACATTGCGTGGAAGCATAAGCATAAATTTTTTAGGCACCATAACCAACAGTTTGAAATTGTTCCATTGTGCTTTAAAAAAACAAACAAACCATCCTGTTACAGACCAACTTGCTACTTTGAGGGAAACGACTTACTCTCGCGTCATATGTGATGTCACATCCGACATGATCAGCGTCCAGCCTAATCCTATGCGCATGGAATCTGACAACAACCGGCGGCGCTCCTGCTCCAGCTACTCAAAACTGAACATTGACGCTTGGCGAGATGAAAGCCTGAAACGTTACCACGTTGACGGCAGAGAAAACGAAGAAAAAGGTAGTAATTTCAACATAATGCATCCCATTAGACAGTACAAAATACGTAAATCTTGCGTACAGTTGCGATAACCGCAACTCTTCCAAACCGTGATCAAAAATTCAATTATTCCAAGGCAGCTGTTTACTTAAACTTCATCTCAAAATATAGGTAAGAAATGGATAAACGAAAACCTAAGCCGTCAAATTGGATTTCCAGACTGACGTATAACATTTTTTCGAAAACGTGTACATAACGGGATCGACTCAGAATAAACTGCTCCTGGTCATGTAGCCTTTTGCTAATGTGTTATAACAACGATCTGGTAACAGACGTTTTCTCCTTTAAGAGCAAAAAGTCAGGAAATCAAAGTTAACACGTGATTTAATATAGTTTTGATTTGGTGAGAACCTTCTAAAGCTTTGATTTGATGAGCATCTAAAATTTTTACAAGTCGCGCTTATATTTGTTAATTTATTTATTTATTTATTTATTTTTGTTATTTTGTATCAGTTGCTCCCATTCGTGTTATGTACCTGTAGCTTGAGATAAACAACAAATAAAAATTAAACCGTACACACTTCAAAATTTTCCATGCGATTTGTCAGCTTGCTTACGCATAACGTCGTTGAATTAATTAATATTTGCAGATTCGCAATGGTCCACGTGGTTTCCCGCGTCCACCAGGAATGGTAAACAGCTCACAGCAGCGCAAACTTTGAGTCACGTGATGCGCCATCGGTCAGATGAAGCATGCAACAAGGTTTTAGATACAGAGCAAAAGAGAGTCAACGGAAGGTTGTTGGTTCGATTCCAGTGCCCACCTGGTCTGATAAAGTTTTCTGACTTTCCTATGGTTGAATCAGCCGAAGGTGGGTTTCTCACAGCTTTGCGCAAAACAAATTTGCATTTTCACCTGGTATTTCAACGTATGTTATGAGATTGCTTGCTAACCTGGTGTATAGTGCACCCCTATTTGTTTAGAACAGGGTTGGGGAACCTGCGGGCCAAATGCGGCCTGCGTGAACGTTTAATACGGCCTGCATCAGAATTTTCGTTACCCAAGTTAGAACACATCATCGCGTCAAAAAAGAAACTCCAAAATAAGCAGACATGCAGACAGTCAGCCAAGAGAGGTATCTCTCGCTCCGTAACATAGTTTTCTCCCCTTATTTTCCTTATGAAGATCAAGGTAGAATTTGAAGATAAAATTCAATAATTTTGCGGCCCGCCAGATATACCACACAATTCATGCGGTCCGTGATAACAAACAGGTTTCCCATCCATGATTTAGAACAGGGGTTCCCAACTTTTCTCTTGCCATGTACCCCTTCAGCATTCCGACAGATGAATATGTACCCCTTCAGCATTTCACCGGATAAGCATGTACCCCTTCATCACTTTGGCAGATGAACATGTACCCGTACAATTTCTTATGACAAAATACTTTGTCATGATTATTCACGAATATATTTAACAATAAACATATAATGATTTTTGAAAATAATATTCGCTGATATATGTATAAATATTTGGAAATAAACAATTTGTAAATATATTTTCTCTTCTATTGCCAACCTTAGATGTACCCCTTCAGATAGGAAAATGCACCCCTGGGGGTACATGTACCCCAGGTTGGGAACCCCTGGTTTAGAATATTCCAGGAGTGTACCACAGTGATGGCGTGTACAGGGGTTTACAGATGCTTGGTCTTCAAAACTAGTCACAGTAAACGTCGGTTAATCCGGATCTTCACCTAAACCGGATAAAACTGGTGGTACGAATGATTTCTAACGTTTTTCTATGTAAAAATCTTCGGTTTATCCGGATTTTTTAATCCGGATCTTCTCCAATACCGGGCAAAATTTGATCTTTTCGCATCTCGTAATTCGGATTTTTCTGCATTTTCACGCTGTTGTGCTCTTTAAGTGCACTGACTGGTCTCTAGGAAAGATTCGGCAGCTTTTGGATGCAACACTACGATGCTCACAATTACCAACGAACGTTTAGAATTATACTAGCAACGGCCGCAACCGCACGCAACATTCAACTAATCGTAGAGACGATTATTGCGTCACTCATGGACATGGCATTCACGTTGAACACAATGCTCAAGGCACGCCGCCGCTCTACGATTTCAATCTATTCATCAGTTTTGAGTGTGCATGTGTAAAATATTATCCCTGAGTGCATTGTACTCAGTAAGATGTCTGGAGGACATTGCCTTCCAAAAAGAGTGACTGCTTATGGACCAGTCGCAGAAATCTCTAGGTCAGTCCAAAATCCCAGATTTCTTCGCAGCCAAGTAATCTAAAATTATGAACTTCAGATTGTTCATAACTGCCTGGATATGGCGGTTACTAGTCTGATGTACCATTGTAAATACATCAATAAATTTGTTTTGCTTTTGCGAAAGTCTGCTGCTGAGTCGTAAATGTGTTTAATTTAAGTGATTTTCACCACCAATATCTCAGTACTTAAACGACGTCAAGCTAGAAACAGCCATCTTCGGTTAATCCGGATCTTCGCCTAAACCGGATGAAATCGTAGGTCAAATCGAATCCGGATTAACCGAAGTTTACTGTATTTTGTTTCACATATACAGCAATACACTTTGCTTACTTGAGCTTCCTGCAAGCAAATCCAAAATTCATGATTTTTTTCTCCACCGTTGTTTCGTAACAACTAATAAGCTAACTATCAAGCAATTAGCTACAGCACTACCCTAGAATAGAAGTAATATTTGAGAAGTGGTTTATTTAGATTTCAAAGACCTCACTTAATTTGGGCATAACTTCTCTGAATACGGAAATCTCAGCCAAGAAGTGATTTCCTTTCTTGTTCGTATGTCAACGACAAGCCTTTGCGAGCATGTTTCTGCCCTTGTTGAAATTAAATCGAAAAGGAGAAAGTGAATCAAAGTTGTTGATATTCTGAGAAGGGCGCATGAAATAAGGTTAAATCTCCTTTTTTTTCACAACTGCCCGTCGAAATTCAGCCCCAACAATCTCATGAATGAAGATATGCTTTTGTGTTCATTTCTATCGTGCACTGGTAAAATTGTTGTATTGAGTAACGTCTTCACTCCCACACGCAAAACGCTAGACATTTAACATGCATCGCAGTAAAGAGAAATGAAAAAACACATATACATGAAAGAAAATGAGATCGTATACATTGCGGTAGTATAGAGTATACGCTTGATGGCGCTAATGCATTTGTTGAAATACACGCATGAATCACGCCATCATGATTATGATAATGAAGAACTGCAATGACTTCCAAGTACATCGATGTATGGTATGCATGAGGGAGTTGGAGGCTGCGAAGGACCAAGGGTCATCTAGGCCGCAGACCTCCCATGAACGAAGCTGCTTTCAGTGTAAAGGGAACAGTGTATA
>JGI24159J19872_10005126_pt1 | contig 16885 bp, 16 predicted proteins | sample Ectturendosymbi4_FD_19872 | JGI IMG/M metagenome (IMG submission 19872) | reverse complement strand
GCTCTAATGTTCACTAATGGTTGGTTTACTGCATGCGATGGCTTTTATGGTGCTTCTGCTTATTGGCTGAGTCATATGAAACAATAAACCATTGCCATTACCATGACACCAGATCAAGCCCCTAACCTGTAGCTTGGGACACTAGGGAGTGAAGAGTTTTCTGAGAGGGGCCCAATTTTTTTGAACTATGTCCAATAATTTTGAACTGTGTTTAACACATTTTTCCAGAGGGGGCGGATAATTTTCTAGAGGGGGCTTTGCCCTCCGTAGTTATGATCTTGCACTTGATCAATGAACCTGGACCTTTTGGAGTGTGTCATATCGGTAAACAAACTGTCATTGCTAGAATGAAATCAATGAAAGGGACTTAAGCTGTTGGGCGCTGACTTCAGATTTTACCCTTTTTCACCCTGCGGACGCCCATGGTAATCACTGTCACTGCGTAATCCTGTCAATGCAAAGGACGAAATCCTGGTTTTCGTTTTGTGATAAATGTAATAATGAGAGATGTTTATTGCATGGGCGTCGGAATGGGGGCCTCAGCCCCTCTGGGTTTGAAATTTGACATTAATTCCTATTAACTTTTTAGAAAAAAAGGTCGTTTTCTTAGTTTCATGTGGGTAAAGTGAAATTTTGTCACTTTTGGCCCACCCTGGAAAACCGTTTTGGCTACGCCTGGAAAAATCCTCTTCGGCCCTCTTGGAAAAAATCCTTCAGACGCCCGTGTTTATCGAAATCCATGTTCCCAATGAGCGTCATATCGATTTCGATTCCTGGTTGGATTGTAAATCGTCACTAGCAGCGGCAAAGATATCCTGCAAAGCAGTAACCGTAGTGACCGTCACGCATCACGCTGACTATCCTGAAGTAAATGTTCAAAGTGACTGCCACTGCCCACTGTGTGTCAGCGTGGTGCACACCTTGGGCTACTTCAGTGTAAAAAAACGATAATCCGTATGATCCAACATTCGGAAGAAGTTTTGAGTTTCATTCCCACTACAAATTGAAAACGTTCATATCATGGTGATGATTTTCAGTTTAGAAAGCTTCCGGCCTCGTGATTGTGCACTGCCAGGGTTTTTTCGGCGTCCTAGTTGCGAGTAGGCTACTTGTTAGCAGTGTTTTGCTTTCTCATTGCTATATTGTATCGTCACCAATAAACTTCTTCTACTGCCCCTAGCTAGTCTGCACTAAGACTTTTCAAATAGCGTATAGTATTGCCTATACTCAAGTGTACTATTTAAACATTAGTCCTTAGGTAGGGTTACCAGATAGCTTGAAATTTTTTCAAGGACATTTTGGTGTTTTGTGGTTACTGTATTGAAATGTTACTTTGTGCCTAGCCTACTTTGAATGCTTTTTAGATATAATGCAGCACATTTGTTTAAGACGAAACAAATCTACACATTATTTGGTTCAAATTCAATTACCTTGTTTAATCTTGATTCTTGAATGTTCAATGTAATCAATAGTTCAATAATGGACAATTTCACAACTGTTCAAGAACTTTCAAGGAAACCTGAATATATTCAAGGATAACAAAATATTTTTCAAGGATAAGGACATAACCAGTTTTGACAGCAAATTCAAGGAAATTCCTTGGCGCTGAAGGACATCTCTAGCAACCTTACCCCTAGACTATTAGACTTAGAGCACTGTATTTTTTTCTTTTATTTAAAAACAGTGATTGCTTTTGTATTTTCTTTTTTTTTCAATCAAATGTTTCATAAAACTTGTTCTATGCATACTAGTATTTTAGCCAATTTATAATTTTTTTGTGGAATTAGCAGCAAGTTGTTCATCATGTTGCACTTTTTTGTTACAACAATTCATTCATGTAAGTTAGAATTAAGTGGTGTTACTTGGACACCCCTGATGGTAGATCAAATAAAGGGAAAAATTTTCTCATAGGTTGATGAATCTTAATATCAGCAAACTTTGTTTCATCTAAATTCATAAATATTTCTTTGTTTGAGCGGAGAATGGGTGTTAAGTTACACTTTTTTTAATTTTAGGTAGGGTTTGATAAATCTTTTAATATGAAACAGATAAAATATAAATTGATGCTAATTTACTTTTCAGAGGTCAGTCACTTCAGACTTATGGTATGTGTTTTAAAAACATGTTATTTATAAACATTGTAATGAATTATGCTAATACTTTTTATTTGATTTTACGATTTAACATGAACATGGCAGACAATGTATAGACAGTAAAGTAGCCCGCCCAAAATTTTGGGGGCATCCAAAATGTTTGATTTTAGGCGAGTAACACTATTTGTTTGAGATACTGCCTCTCAAAGCACAAAGTGACTATATATGCCAAAAATTTAGGGGTGCATGGCCCCATAGGCCTCCTTGTCTATGCCTATGTCATGTGTGTAGACACCAGCTAAATAATGTAAAGTCAGGGTCTTACTAAAACCTTAAAAAATCTATTCATCCTTGCATGATTTAGTTTTTGTCCTTTTGATGTACATCTTTGGATTGATGTTATATTGTTAAATGCTGTGCATAATATGACATCAATATGATATTGACCCATGGTTTAAAGGCAGGTTTAGAACATGCAGTAATTTAGGAGTTGAGCTTGGTTATTGGTGGTAATAAAATAAAAAAATATTCTGTAAAATATATTGCAGGTTGATGTTAAGATTGGGTTAGGTTTAAACTGAATTAAAAATCAGGTAAAAAAATATATATTTATTGTTATGCTAAGAGGTTGATAGATTTATAGCAGAGGGGATGATGTTCAAGATTAGTGGTAGTTTATTTGTCTATGTCAAAAAGTAATGCTGAAAATTTAGCTATGATTAAACTTATTCAATCTTTCTGTTTTGACATAAAAATATGCATTTATAATAAAACAAAGAAAAGAATACAGTTAAAATATAGATAAAATAATTCAAATAGATAAAAAAGCAGTTTCAAACAAATGGAGAAGTGTTTGTTGAAAATAACATAATACTTTAAAGAACAAGAACAACATGTAGTAATGAAAAGAAACTTATTAGAGAAAAACATTTAACAGCAACAGTTCTTAAAATGAGTTTCTTTATTGTTGATGATGTTCTTCAGTTTTGTGTTCTTTGTTTGCTATCCTATTGTTTTTGTTACAGGTGTTGTGGCCAAATTAAATGGCTTCTACATTAGTTAATGTGGCCCTTTTAAGTATAAGGCCTGCACACTCATCTTACTATGGTGACATAGATGAAAATAATCCTGTGGTATGTGCATCTGAAAAAGAAATTAAAAGTGTTTTATCTTTTTTTGCAAAAAAGGCAACAACCATAACAGCAAAAAGTGATACTGAAGCTTGCTCCCGAGGGTATGTTATTTATTTTTATGTGTAACATGTGTTAAATAGAATCTATTTGACTAAGATGTAAGGACTGATGATGCTTAGTGTTGCATGAAATCAATTTCCTATTAAAAATTTGCGATCGATTCCTTGCTTGTTTCACCTGTGGAGTGCAATTACTTGAATACAGATATGTGCAAGTTTGAATCATCGCAAAAAGATGAAAGCAGAGCCCAGTCGGCTGATTCCTAAAAAGCGTACAGAAATCTTAGAGCTTTTAATGGGCACTATTAACATAGTCAACTATTCAGATTGATTTAAATACCATGGTCAAAAACCAGTCCTTGTAGTATAACCACAATTAGCGAATTGTCACAAGTTTTTCATAAAGTTTGCTGTGAAATCCAATGTGTAGAACACTTTTTGACACTTTTCCCTGCGTATCATTCTCCACAAACAGATTTTGTTTTGAAATGAAATTTTCTAAAGTTATCAACAAGATTCAAATAATAAGAGTTGAACTGAGTTTATTGCTTTTGTTCAAATTGGTTGTTCACAGCAAGTGAACACAGCATTTCACAGCAAGTGCACACAGCATTTCAAAAGTAATCTAATGCAAAGTTTGGTAGATTTATTATTGTCATTAAGTACTTTTCAAATGCTAAAAATTACTACAGAAATTCTTTGCTGCAAGTATGAAAGTAAGCAGGAACAGTTGAACATCAATTATTGCTCTGGATTGTAGTACATGATCAAACTGATTCCAGCCTTGGATATGTTTTCAAATGAACTCAGACTAGTATATGAAATTAAAGTTTGTACATTAAGAAAGCTGTAACTTTGAATGTCACTACCTAGCAGTTGAAGCCTATCTTTGTTGAAAGAGAATAGGCTCATACATGTTTGCAGATATTTTGATAAACATTTACTTTGAAACAACTGTTTTCATGATGTTGTTTTGTGCATTTGTGAACACTGTCTCATTAAGCACAAAAACTTTGCCTGCCAGTTTTGTAGTTTTTTGCTTGAGTCTAGTTGTTAGTCTGCAAAAAAGGAAATCATTTGTGACTGAGCCATTGTGGTTAGTCTGCACAAAAGAAATTTGGAAGTATGCTAGTTTAATATTTGAAGTGCCAATTACCCTAAACATATGAACATTCTTAATTCTTGTTATTAAATGACAACTTCTCATAAGTGAGTATTACATGAGATAAAAATATATAAATTTATATTTTAAAATGAGTATTCATGCTCAGCCCTATGCAAGCTGTTTCATTTATTGAAAAAAACATGTGTCAGTCTCATTTATATAATTTTGATAGAAGTTGGGTGCAATCTTCTGTAAAAATTTTCCAAGTTTGTGGCAACTCAAATTCAGGATTCGAAGGCATTATGAAAACTTAAGATTTCTGTCTAAACTAAACTTCTGCGTGAGAGAACCAGAGCTTGTCTTGTGCAAAGCAAAGCTTAAGCTTGCAGCAAGCAGTTATTTACAAATATTTGTTTTACTTTTTGAAGAAGCATATTGTAGTTTCCATTCAGAAAACATTTTTGGTTGTAAAATATGCTCAGATTAGACTCTTGTTTCTCTTTGAGAAAACAACATGTTGAGAAAACAACTCTTTTTTCTTTCTGAAAAACAATATGTGATTATAATCATGAATCATGATAATACTAACTAATTCTTTTTTTAATTAAGAGTTCATTTCAATTTCATTATATTCATTTTGTACTACCTTCAGAGTGTCATGAGTGATTAGTGGTGCCTATCTGCACTTGGATGCACTGAGAGCCATGTGGCTTATTGGATATTAATTCTCCACTGGTGGCAAGTCAATGCTAGCTCCGTGCATGAATTTTTTGCTTGCACTCACCCATTAGCACCAAGCATAAGGCTGGACAGGCAGCAAATACCATAATTTCAAATCTTTACTATGACCCTACTGGGAATTGAATGCAGCCTACCAACTTCGGTGGCACATGCTCAACCCTTACGGGTGTCTACCGAAATATTTTACATTGGCAGGTATTTTCAAAACATGACAAAAAAATTCTTAAAGACTAGAGGTAAAATTTTGGTTAACTATGTTCTTGTGTTCCATTGGTGACCTCTGCATTGTCAAAATTAGCTCACAATTTATTGCTTCAAGTATAACTTATTTTTTAAATACGTAAGGCCATTCTACACTGAGGAGTTGCCAGGAGTAGCCGTGCACGATTCTTTGTTTGTTGTGTTGCGTCAGGTAGTTCTGCGCTCGTGCACGGTTCGACACGGCAACTCCTGGGCGCAATAAAACAAACAAAGAATTGTGCGCAGCTACTCCTGGCAACTCCTCAGTATACATTGGCCTTTAGTCTCTGGAGTAGATTGATTAAATTGAAAATCAGCTGCTAATAAATGGCACAATACTATCTCTTTTCTATAAGATTTGTTTTTGGTGTTCAGTGAAGTTAACTGCAACTTGTTTTACTATTGCAGAAGCAACTGGTTGTTTGATATATGGAACAAATATGAGCCACGTCTTCCATCTGAACTTTTCTTTGAAAAATTGATCAGTGTTGGAGATTATTTGTGTGAAAATGGCTTTTATGAAGTTGCATTGAGACAATGCTATCGTAGGTACATTCAAACAAAGCATGGACATATTCCATCAGAGTCCTCTGATGCAAAACTCTACTTCAAAGAATTTTTTGGAAAACAGGATGAGCAGTACAGACTTTTTACTGCTAAAGCAATACTGGTAGGGCTGTTCAGTCTAACATTATTATATATCTTTGTATGCTGTCTGCCAACGTCTTGCTGTTGACATAACCCTAAATGTGTTTGATTTTTCAAACAGGCAATGACTTTAATGTTTTTGCTTTGCCGATGTTTATTGTGGTTAAAAATTACTTCCTCAATTTTTGGTAGTCACTTGGCTGTCACATGTTTTCACTCATTGCGATTCATACTAACAATGTAAAACATTCTCAGTTCTTTGTTGTCAACGAGCACATTTTTGCATTTCTGTTTGAATAAAAGGTGAATATGCATGCTCAGTAAGCAAAATATATGCTTGGTAAACTTCATAATATCTAATTTTCGCTGAGAAAGTATTCCTTTCAATAAACACAGTCTTGCAATATTTGTACTACATGTATAAGCTGATCGGGATTAAGGCTTGTTGAAGACTCTCAGTTGGCATGGTATCGCACGTGCAATGCACCACAAAGGGATGTGTGCTAAGAATAGCACACATATGTTTGTGGTGCAAACAAGCAATGATAGACTGACCTTCTCAGGTGGATTTTTATTGTTGTTTGCTGCCACAGTACGAAGCTTTGCATGCATGCTGCTCAGGCTCTCCAATCACAACAGGTTTATATAATTAAAAAAGCAGTAGCTGGTCTTGATTACGTATTTTCTAAGCAGAACTAAAATGTTTTTACCCTGTATCTAATTTCAATCAATAAAACGTTTCCAACATCTTTGAAAATCCTTGCACCAGCACAGTGTTCAAGTTAAGATATCAAATCACCCAAAATATTTATCTAATCTGAACAATGCTCCAGTCATCCTTACATGCTGACTTTTCACTGCTGACTGACATGACAAGAGTTTAGGAGCTTGGTTGGCCACATACTTACAGGTAGTGATGGTGTATCATATAGATATGTTTTTCTTTTATGCACTATACTGCATCGTGATTGTGTTGAACAAATGCTTTGATCAATGAAGGCCAGCATCACATTTATTTCAACTATCGTTTTTTTTCACATCTCACAGTGTTGAATATACTCTGAATAAAAGTTGTTACTTGTCGCTTCTTTTTCTAGGTGTCTCTCCTCTGTTAGGTTAGCATTAGTTTGTTCTATATTTGTCAGTGATGTCTTAAGATCGTTTTTTTATTAACTCTGTTCACTCTTTAGGGGATGTACATGTGCGAAGAGAAGAACCTATTGCAAAAAGACCCCTCTCTTCAACTGTGTGACTCACTGGATAATCTCACAACACTTTTACAAGGCATGCGCACCTTTACACAGTGCTTACTCTCAATTGAAACTCTGTTTTGGATTTTGTACAACTGCACCATTGTAATGTATGAAGGTTGTCGGACACTAATGGTGACAGGAAATTCTTCCAAGGTATCAGTTGTAATGGATATTCTACAAACATTTTGTATTCTAGTTTAATAAGATTTCAGCACTGAGGGTGCATGGAGTTACATGAAACCGATTTTGTATTGTAAAAATTTGCTGATTGATTCGACTTTGTCACTTTGGTGGAGACTAATCACTTTCTGCTGTTTTTATGGACATTGCAAGCAAACATATAGCAACTGTGTTGTTTGTTCATGGAATCATTGTCAGATATACGCTTGTTCAAATGGAGTATTTGAAAACGCATATGGTGTATTTAGGCCAAAATTTATAGATGTGCTGAAGATATTTTGCAACATTTCAGATAAATGCATTGTTAGACTGTTGTCACAAATAAATGCCAAGCTCAGCCCTGGTTTGGAACTATTTTATTCGCCTTTTCTTGCACAAGGTCGGTTTCAAATTTCACTGCGTTTTTCTATTACATCAGAAACCTGAAATAAATAGACTTTATACCTTAAAGCAATGCCTTACGCTTATTATAGCAGTTTCAGCATCTCGGGTTAAGCGTGGATTAACTGAAATTTTTGAAGCAACTGTTGGAAATACTTGTTGCTTTTGCAATGCAATAAAAACGTTCATACATAGGAATAGCAACCTAGAGTGAAAGAAATCCACATTGTCCTTTTCGTTCCATATTTAGGCCAATGCCAAACGGAATTTGTTGCAGCCAGCAGTTCATGCCTGGCACAGATTTACAAGATCAGAGCTGGTTTGGCTGCTGAATGATGACACAATCGAGACATAAAAGTGTAAATTGAAGCCAGACCAAGCAACAGATTGCAAAGTTTTTGTCATTATCTATCTTCATGTTCACGTCAACCTTACTTTATCTTTAGGTCTTGTTGTTTTGAAAATTTGGTTTTGTGGACATAATACGTTTAAATATGCAATGCAGTTTTTGCTGCCAAACATTTACACGATATTGCAAGTGACTGGTGCAAAACGCCATGACCACAAAATCGTCAGTGCTGAGTCTTGTCCATTGCAGTACGCCCTAGCTGGAGCCTTTATCTTCTGATCTAAGCGTTAATCTTGTTTTGTGGATCGAATGCGCGTAGATCAGATACCAGTGCGTGCGTGCTGAGTAGATCCACTGGAGTGCATCACCGCAACACCATTAACGATATTTAACTTGGCAGGCTGTGGAGTTTTTGCTGTGGGCTGCTGCAACGATGGAAAGTTCGGTGCCTCTGCTAGGTGTGAAATATCTTTCATGGCGAACCACTCTGTACTCTGCAGTGTGTTTGGCATACTACGATTGCAAAGCAGGCCATCATGCCGAAGTAAGCAGTGTTGGTTAGTTTGGAAGTGCTTCCTTTTTTGCATTCGGTCCAATAGTTCCTGACTTTCGCAATGCAATAGATGCGTTATTTTTATGCTAGTGAACGAGTATGTACAAGCCTTTGTTGAAAGTGGGCAATGCGCTTCCCAGAGTTGTAAGTCGGGTCGGGCCGAGTTCGGGCTGGGCTCAGGCCGGGTACAGGGTTAAGTTTGTCAAAATGTTTCGGGCCGATTTCGGGCTTGCATGTACATTTTTTTCGCAACAACGGACACTTTTGTCGCCAGTCACTGTTGAAGCAATCGAATTGATTAAATCTTCAATAAAAAATGATTAATTGTGAATTATTTAGTCATAATTAGTATGCAACGCCACCAGTACCCCGCAGTTGCGCATATCTCGACTAACTCGGTAAATTTGGCGTTTGGGCCTAAATCGGTCTTCAAAAATATATGTATGTCGGGCCGGGTTCAGGCTTCAAAGTGAGGACCGTTTACAACTCCGGGACGCTTCCAAAAACTGCTTATAATGGTTTTATACGTTATTCCGTTACGGCAGGCTTTTGCTCGCCGCGCCCTTGGAAAGTTGCAGGAATTAAGCGAACTCGAAAGGCTGAGCGACAGCGTTGAAAATGTGGAAAGTCAGTCGACGTTTCGACAGGTTTGTCGTATCTTTTAATACATTGGTTGATATGAATAACAGTGTCTTTTTTGTTTCGACTCTGCGTATGGCAAAGCGGAAAACATTTAAGCATTGCCAATGGTCACGATCGCCATGCGTGTCGGTTAGGTTAGCATGCCCGCTAAGCCGGAGGCTTAAGACGTTTTTGTAGGTGTTGGTAGACTCTTTTAGAGGCAGTGTGTTAGTAATTGTGTGCCTGTAACGGTTGCTTAAAGTTTAAAGGATGCCACTGTGTTCGCTGTAAGTCATTGCATCTGCGAAAACCTAGTTTATGCGTTACCGTTTCGGGTTAGGAGACATTTTCTGAGTCCAAGTTTGTCGATCTAATAATGGCAGTGGCTTGTCAACTTCGAAATCGTCAGTCGCTTACATATGTTTTGAGTTGAAGGTTGATTACGATTTAAACTATTCCCGTTCAAATTTTTTTTGGGCCAAAATGTTTGATTTTAGGCGAGCAACAGTATTTTGTTTGGGATACCACCTTTCAAAGCACAAAATGACTAGATATGCAAAGAATTTGTGGAGGGCATTACTCCCTGGTCCCCCCTGGCTACGCTTATGTTCCCCTTCGTTTTTTTCTCGCGTTTGTGGAAATGCAGCGGCTAAGCTTTTAGTTTAAAGAAACACGTTGACTTTCATTGGTGGAGGACGTGGACAAACCGTTGGTCAATTAAAAATAAGTTTTAACAGCATTTAAAGTGCTGCAAACCTAAAAAAGCATTCTGAAGAAACACATTTGCAGTGGACAAGCTGAATACAACACCTACCTACATCGTTTGGTCAATGCCCTTTGACTTATTTCAAAAACATCCACGGTTTTCCGACTTGCACTGAGCTGCTCGTTCCCCAAGGGCAAAATACGTTTTTAGGGGGGCAAGATGTTTGTTTTTTTGTTATATATTTAAAACACTTTTTTCTAGGCGCAACAAAATTTGGAGGGCACATAAAATTATCGGGGGCACTGCCCCCGAATACCCCCCCCCTTGTCTACGGGCCTGTCGTTCTCTTTATTTCTTGATGTGCTGTTGATTCGCAGGCGACTGTCAAAATGGCGTCGATGGTATTCAAGCGCACTGTTTACGAATCGCGACGCAAACCGAAAGGCATGTTGAGACCGAAAGTGAAGAATCATTTGAAAGACGCTGCTCAGGTGACAATCGTATTACACTGATTGCCTGACGACTTGTTCTTTTTTTTTCTGAAACGATTTTTCAGAGAAAATAACACCTGTTGCCACTGTGTCATGTGCGCTTGAACAATAGCTTACGAAACTCCTTGTTACCAAGGTGTTACGAAATTCCTTATGAAGAACACGTTAAAACTGCTTGCGGATAAAATGTCCCTTGAGCCGTTGAGGCTCATCGGTAAGTAAAATTTTATGTAACTTTTTGTTTCATTGCACAGTCGCTGTGTGTGTGTCCTTCTCGAAGTTTTATTGGTATCTTGCACAAGCTCGAAATGCTCTCTTTGCGATTGGCCACGTGAATTCTGTAGGGTACGATTTCACCCTTGAGAGAGTGAATTTTGTGACCACCAGCATTTTAATCCCCCAGCTCACCTGGCCGAGAACAGTGACCGAGCGACTCCTCAGCGAAATGTTCGAGGGAGGCGCCGCGCAGTTCTTGGCCGTTCTCGAAGCACTCACGAATACGCAAAGGCGGGCTTTGCAGACTGGTCCGTCTTCGGCCGACGCTGATATGAATGACGTAACATCAGAGCTGTTTTTTGCCGGAAAAGAAATCGTGGCAGGTTTGGTTGTGGATGACGTTTGTTGTGGATGAGGTTGGTTGTAGATGACGTTGGTTGTGGATGACTTTGGCTGTTTGTCACGTCAAGTTGAAGACTGGTGTAATTACTTGTTTTTTATTGAAATTCTTTCGACCTAGACCGCTATGCTTCTTGCTCGTTATTTGATATTCTTCGTTAAATGCATTTTTATGGATAAACTAGCTTTAAGAGACAAAACCGACGTGATTTCAGTTTCTAAGCAAGATGTCTACCAGGTGGAAACCGCCGTTGAAGACTAGGAGAAGGTTTTTGTTGCTAGTTACGGAAAATATGCGGTTTGCATTTCAGCCAAAACTTAGACCCGAATAACCAATCTGCGACCAGGTGTTCTATTTGGTTGAGAAAATTTTCTTACAGCCTAGAAACATGGAATCGTCTCTCAGTAAACAGCAATTAACAGCTGTGAGAACTAAAGATTGCAAGTGCGCTATTTCTTTTAAACGGGTGTCTAAGGCAACAACAGACAGTCGCATGGTGCCTTGTGGACAAGAAATGTCAGTGTGGATGTAGCTTTCTTTCAGTTTCCATCGTACGCGCAGCTCAGTTAATTTCATGACAAAAAAATTTTTGTTTTCTCCATTTCAACTTCCTTTCCTCACTTCGGCGTTTTTATGTCCGCCTACCTTTTGCACACTCGATGTCGCTGCGCCCCCCGCTGACTCTGAAAACTTCTCCGTCGCACTGAACTCTCGCGTTTGTCGTCATCGCATTCCGAAAGCTCCTGAACAGTGACGTCGGCCGGAGCAACTTGAAGCCGAAAAGTTACGATAACGTAATGTTTCCAATCCCAGTCAAGCGCAGTGTCTTGTCGTTTTTCTTCAGGCGGAGGTGGAAGCGCCGGCACTGTCGCTAGCGCTGCTGACCATTCAGTGCTGGCTGGCATCAGACACGGCAAGTCACTGATTGAACTCGCAGCTGCTGGTGAGTTCGTACCCGGATGTTGATGTCTGTCCGATCATGAGTGTTTTCTGGAAAAAGATTTGCAATAACACGCTTGTTCGGCACTTTATTTAAAAAAGGCAGTGCAATGGTTTTCAAGGTTCTCAAAAGGACAGAATTGCAGCCATAACTTGTCGACCGATTGCGCTAGGGAGTCAATCAAGGCCTCAAAATATGCGGATTTTCGTCTAATTTCTTTTTTTAAAAACGGGTAAATTGGCACTTGAAATTTTTGCACAGGTCCTAATCACGTAACTGTGACCACCTTGTGACGTCACATAGCCCCTCCAAAATCCAAAACCGAAAATATCCAGTTTTTTTAAATCGAAAAAGAGCTCATGATGCCTACATCGTAGGCGAAATATATACTCTGTAAGATCTTAAAGTGTCTGATTCTTTGCTGAGGAAGGATTTCTTTCCATAGACAGTGTACAAAACTTTCTACATATTTTGATGCTTCGATTAGCTCTCTAGCACTGTGGGCTGGGGAGTTATGGCTGAAATCATGCGAGTAATTTGAAGTGGCCCGCGCTGACTTTAAGGGTTCAGTTTAGCCTGACAAGCGTATTTCTGGGCCCATTCACGACCACACAAAGCTTTGACTGGCCAGGTTTTTACCAGATGTGTGAGTAACAAGCTTCCCTGACGACTGTTGATCACTTTTACGCAAAAGCTTTCCGCGAAAGAGCCAGCAGCAATAAATTCCTGCTGCTTCTTCCGGAATGGGGATTGCATGAATGCGGATTGCACGAAATGGGGATTGCACGAAACTTGCGTTTGAAATAGAACATGACCTTTGACCTTCACACGCGAAGCCTTTGAAATTAATTCAAAATGTTGCGATGTGAATGCCAAATTTTTGATTAAATATTTTCAAATTCCCCCCCCCCTTTGCATAAGGCCTCTTGTGATTGCTTTGAATGGAATATGCATGGAGACAACACAGAACAATTCTGCTGCTTTCCGTTTCAGGAGAGGATGGAGTGACTCTTATCAGCGTGGTCCGCTTCATCAAGTTGGCGTTTTGCTACGAGCAGTGGGCGACGTTTAATACAATGCTGGATTGTGCTCTCATCTACATCAAGGTTGATACTGGGTAGTAGCTAAACTCACACCAGAGATTTCTCGCAGTGGTGATTTCTCTTGAAGAGGTTGTTCTTGTGTGGACTGCACCCACCCTTTCCAGTACGTTTATTTGCATGCGTGCCACGCAAGACGTTTTCACCGGAAAAATAGTTAGAAATCAGCAAACGTTACGCGTCGGATACTGTCAGCGCTAAAAGTTTTAATTTTCGAAAGTGCTTGTCCGGCAAACGCGAGTCGGAAGCTTCCAAACCCAAAATTGAGATACTTGTAAACGAACTCCAACTCCGGATCACACGAGCAAAGATGGCAACGAAGACGCTTGCGCGTGTGAGAACTTTCAAATAAAGCGATAGTTTTACGCAAGGCAACGATAGTTTATTTGAAAAACCAACATTTGGTTCTTTTCGAGCGATTCGCAAACCACAAACTCTATGGTCGCAGATCATAGACTTCGCAAACCACAGACTCCTCTGTGGCATATAGAGGTTGCACGTGCTTGTCAAGTTTACGCGCATCAAACGGAGCCCTTTGAAAACCGCTCCAGACACCGTTAAACTTGGGCAACAGCAACGGTTCACTTAAAAGACCTCGCACTCACAGAAATCCGGAGACGGAACGACGCCGGACGGCGGATCCACGGAACACAGCGGCACCGAGCTCTGCCTGGCCATGCTGCTGGTCATGGAGCGCATCGTCCACTCGAGGTCGCAGCGTCGACTCCTGATGACGACAAGCGCTAGCGTGCTGCCATCTGCCGGCGACGAGCACAGCGAATCTATAGCGCCACCAGCGACGCACGGGTCGGGTCGGTCCGTGCAGATCAACGACGATCTGGTCAATCTGGCCGACACCGTCTTCTACTGTATCAGCGAACCGTCGCTTTTTTCTCCGCAAGGGAGCGATCTCGACGTTCTCATTGACAGGTGAGGCGCTTTCTTGGATTGTTAACCATTGCAGTGTCTTTATGTTGGCACTTATTCCACCGGGATGGGTCGGGATATTCAGCACTTATTCCTTTGACAATAACCCGCTCTGTGTTGTGTATACGAAAGGCGAAGCATATTTGCCGCTTGAAGTGACGTGCAGTTGAGGCTAGAGAAATTTCGGAACTATACTCTTTGAGAAGCGCAGCGTATTTTACGCCTGAATAGTGGAAATGGATTTATGTCATTTTTGTTTATACGGCGATACTTCGTCGCAGTGAACGGGGAGGGCCACACGTGAGGTGAGATCAGCTCATCTGTGGCTGATCGACTCGGAACCACTTCGATTGTCTCCATGTGCGCTGCAGAACTGGCCGGTGGTTGACATGTCACGCTGGTCAACCCTGTAGCTATCCCTAAACCTAGTCGCGCTGAGACCGATGGTTGAATAAATGAAACTTTACCATGAATCCTAAATAAAACCAATGGCATTTTGAGGTCAAAATTAACGGATCAAATCAGGCGTTTTTCGGAGCACTTCTATACGACACTGGCGTTGGAAGTTGGAAACATCCTCCGATGTGAAAAGAACAAAAATACTCTAGATTGGTTGTGTTTATTAGTAGCTGATTTCGTTCCTGTCTTCACGCTGTAATTCGCTGCTAGCACAAGGATTTTTGGGGGGCGACAATAGCTCAGTGGTAAAGTGCCCATTCTCAATTGGAAGCTTGGTTGTTCGATCCACNGCCACTGAGTGAATTGCCGTAGCGCTCCTTGGGCAAGAACGTTCACTTCAACTGCCCCGNCAAGAAGCACAATTCAGGCTTCGGCCTGCCGCCAATTGCCGTCACCAAAATTAACAAAAAAAATTCAACACAAGGATTTAAGTTAGACTTTTGCTTCAGAGACATGATAGTCGACGCCACTCTGTTGCTGTGGCAGAAGTGCAAGTCGGCGTTTGGAAAAACCAATCCGGCGTCGAAGGTCGATCAAATCACATCGTTGCTCAAGAATGAAAACGCAGGAAAGGTAACAGCAGCAATTGTATTGAAGTTCTTTTCAACTCTCAACTTTCTTCACAGCCAAAAGACTCTTCAGTCGACTGTAGTCAACGTGGACGTCACCGGTTTATGACGTGCATCGCCGTAGTTACTAGCGGCATGGTGCTTTCCAGCTCAGATCCAAGCAACATTTATTTCATACAAAAAGTGTAAAAAACAAAAATAGTGAGAACGGTTTAAAAGCGACAAATTGCATTTATTCTCTTTAAACCTGGAAGCGTTTATATGATTTGCAGTTAAATTTTGCCCTGCTCATGTTTTGAATATAACTTTCTGCAGGGCTCCGACAACTTCTGTGATAACCTTTTAAAGTTCTGATGCCTTCACTACGCTTGTGACCAGGTGTGCTTGAAAAAGCTACTTGTCAGTGATAAACCGAAACTGGAAAGTTTTCATTTCCTGGTCATTGCATCATGCACATCACACCGCTTTTGAACTTGCCTAAATTATGACTTTATTTAACCAAAAAAATCGCTTTTACCCGGTTTATTTGTGTGCCAGAATATTTTTGTTGTGTATACCTAGCGTTTCTTCTTTCTTATGTCAAACAGCTGTTCGGAACACTGTTCAATGTTTGATGCTTGCTTTGTGTTGTGTGGAACACGTGTTTAAGTTATCGCTCCATCGACTGGCGCCCTCAGCGACCTGACCTTGGCAGATCCTTCATTATGAACGAAAACAGGCGTAAAGTTTGTCGTAAAGTCGACAAAAATCAACTTTCGTCTTTGCACCAACATGCCATTCTCAAAGATAAAGTGTCAGAAGCCCTGAATATGACAGTTAGGCTTGTTTCTCAAAGTACAAGACCAAGCGTGATGCGGCTGTGAGGTTCACGTGCGTTTTAGTCGTTTTTTTTTGCTAAGCACGACCAACGTTCATCCGTGGGAGTATGAGCCGCTGATATGCATTGCGTTATGTTTTCACAGTGGATTCACGTGCTCAGCATTGTCCACGCTGCCTTTCTTTGGTCTGGCATGGGAGAGGTGGACCCGGAGTTAATGGGCGAGATCACTCTGCGTCTTGCTTTGCTGCTTGAGGCACTGGCCAGTCCTGAAGGTGAGCTTTGCTGCTGACGTCACGTTCCATATTGCGTTTGTATGGCGGTTCGAAACGCGGAAATATTTAATGGATTTAGGAAACCGAATACTGCTGGGCGAAAGAAGCATTTTGTTTGTACAGTTTGGAGGACTGCGTGTGACGGTTTAATTTTGTGCAGGATGATGTGACTTTTTATATATTTGCTGGAGATTTGAAAATAACAATAAGTGTAATAAAAATTGAGCTACGTCGGGTTTTTGACAAAAAAACGTAACTTAAGATAAGTAGTGTCAACATTACTGGAATTGGAAAATTCAAAACATGAGCAGGGCAAAATTTACGTTTTGAATCGTTTGTTTTGCTTGTCTTCGATAGAAAATCTGCTATAAACAAGTCAAGTAAATGGACGGCAACAGGTTGAAGGTTTGCATGTGAGCTTGTCGTGCTAGAGTTAAGCTGTCAACTGCTTAGCGATCACACACGCAATAGCTGTCCACAGTGGCGTACGCAGAAAATTTTCATGGGGGTTTTAGTCAGTGGCATAGGGCAGTCATTTGTATTTGGTGTGCGCTGATTGTGACGTCACAATTTGACGTCATAGTCCTGTTTCCAATCCAACGTTTTGGCGAAGTTTGTTGACATAATAT